>UMAH01017339.1_pt1 | contig 9605 bp, 7 predicted proteins | sample 1963661 | NCBI WGS metagenome assembly UMAH01 (sample SAMEA4835911, study PRJEB28245) | human gut metagenome | biome: gut microbiome; material: fecal sample | place: Denmark | collected 2008 | reverse complement strand
CACGACGATGAGTGCCAATCTGATGATACGCGAAATCGGTATCGCCTTGTTCCTGGCCTGCGTGGGGTTGGGTGCAGGAAAGGGATTCATCGATACCATTATCTACGAAGGCGGCTATGTGTGGATTGGCTATGGGGCCATCATCACGGTCGTTCCGTTGCTGGTGACAGGATTCATGGGGCGCTATTTCTGGAAGCTGAACTACTATACGCTGATAGGTGTGCTGTCCGGAGCTAACACCAATCCACCTGCATTGGCCTATTCCTCGGACTTGACATCCTGCGATGCCCCTGCGGTGGGATACGCCACGGTCTATCCGCTGGCTATGTTCCTGCGGGTGCTGACGGCTCAGTTGCTGATACTGGCACTGGCGTAGTTTCACCATAGATAATCTATGGTACATAGGTTGATTTGATAACAAGTAATGTAAAGAGAGCTAACAAGTAATGTTAGGCTGCTTTACATTACTTGTTATTTTTGTTTGTAGTATTCCTCCGCTTGTGCCAGTGTCTCCGGTTTGCCGATGTCGAACCAGCGGAATCCTTGCAGCGGATAGCCTTGTATGTGCACCTTTGTGCAGGCGGACAAGTAGAAAGGAATGATGGAGAACTTGCCGTCCCACTGCCCATCGTCCATCAGGCGGAAGAGGGAGGGGGAGATGACATGGATTCCTCCGAAGGCGAGTTCCCGGTACTTCGTTTCCCGGTAGTCGAAGCCTGCCGGTTTCACCTCTCCGGTGGACTTGTTTATCCAGCCGTGCAGGTGGTAGTCGTCGTCAAAAAGGAGATAGCGGGAAGTCTTGCGCTCGCTCACAAGCAGGGTAGACTCCGCATCGCTCTCCAGATGGTGGCGATAGAGACCTGCAAGGTCAATATCCGTCAGAATATCCGCGTTGTGCACCAGAAAAGGTGCTTGCCCGTCCAGAGAGGGGCGTGCTTTTTTGATGCCTCCTCCGGTGTCGAGCAGCATGCCGCGTTCGTCGCTGATGTGAATCTCCGTGCCGAAGTTGTCGTGGGCACGGAGGAAGTCGATAATCTGCTCCCCGAAGTGGTGGATATTGACCGTTATCTCGTTGAATCCTGCTTCCTTCAACCGCAGTATCACCCGTTCCAGCATGGGCTTTCCTGCTACGGGAACGAGGGCCTTGGGCATGTGGTCCGTCAAGGGGCGCAACCGGGTGCCCAGGCCGGCGGCGAAAATCATGGCTTTCATATTGGCATATTCTCACATTAGCACATTAAACTTTGGCCTTAAATGTCTGTTCAATATTCTGTTCTCTATGTATCAGGTTCACTTGCACGCCGAACTTCTTGTGCAGATGTTCCGCCAAGTGTTGTGCCGAGTACACGGAGCGGTGCTGTCCGCCGGTGCAGCCGAAGCAGACAGACAGATTGGTGAAGCCGCGTTCCATGTAGCGCTTCACGGAAGCGTCGACAAGGGCGTAGGCATGCTCCAGGAATACGGCTATCTCGCCGTCGTCTTCCAGGAAGCGGATAACGGGTTCGTCCAGTCCCGTGAAGGGTTTGTAACGCTCGTACTTGCCGGGGTTGTTCACAGCGCGGCAGTCAAAGACGAAACCTCCTCCGTTGCCCGTGGAATCTTCGGGGATACCTTTTTTGTAGGCAAAGCTGGTGACTTTCACCACGAGGCGGCGCTTTTGCAGGTCGTCTGTAAACTGTTTCAGCTCGGTAAGTTCGCGCAGAATCCGGCAGAGGTAGGGATATTCTGGATAAGGTTCTTGGAGCAGTTGGCGAAGGTTCTCGATGGCGAAGGGGACACTTTGTATGAAGTGGGGCTTCTTCTCGAAGTAACCGCGGAAACCGTAGGCACCCAGCACCTGCATGGTGCGGAACAATACGAAGTGGCGAAGCTGGGCATAGAAATAAGCCTCGTCCACGGGCTGGTACTTGCGCAGGGCGTCGATATATTCCTTCAGCAGCTCTTGGCGCAGGCTGTCGGGATAGTTTGCTTTGGCTTGCCACAAGAAGGAGGCTACGTCGTAGTAAACCGGACCTTTGCGTCCGCCCTGGAAGTCGATGAGCCACGGCTCGTTGTCCTTTATCATGACGTTACGGCTCTGGAAGTCGCGGTACATGAAGGTGGCGGAGCTGCTACGGAGCAACACGTCTGCCATCTTCTGGAAGTCATCCTCCAGCCGGTCTTCCTGGAAGTCCATTCCCGTAGCCTTGAGGAAGCAGTATTTAAAGTAGTTCAAGTCCCACAGAATGCTGCGGCTATTGAACTCTGCCTGCGGGTAGCAGTAGGAGAAGTCCATGCCGTCGGCTCCGGCAAACTGTACGGCGGGCAGCAGACGGATGGTCTTGCGCAGCAACTGTTTCTCTTCCTCACCGAATACGCTGGTCTTGCGGCCTTTCTCGATGGCATTGAATAGGAGCGAGTCGCCCAGGTCTTCTTGCAGATAATAGATGTCATCTTCGGAACGGATGAACACTTGCGGTACGGGCAGCCCTTTCTGTCGGAAATGTTCTGCCATGTAGAGGAAGGCGCGGTTCTCCTCCACAGACTCTCCGCTGACGCCGATAAGTGTAGGACTTCCGATGAGGCGGAAGTAACGGCGGTTGGAGCCGGAGGAGGGGAGTTCGTCAATCTGTTCCGGTTCGTGTCCGGTATGTGCGATGTAGAGTTTCTTAAGTTCTTCGGTTATCATGGTGGTATGTTTTATTTTCGCAGCTAAGATAAAACTTTTGTCGGAGATATGCTTACCTTTGCAGGAGGAAAATATTTAATTTGATAGCTTCATAATGGATTCCATTCCTCAGTTTCTCATAGCCGCCCCTACATCGGGCAGTGGAAAGACCACCGTCAGTCGTGGACTGATGGCATTGTTTGTGAAGAAAGGTCTGAAGGTGCAGCCTTTCAAGTGCGGTCCCGATTATATAGATACCAAGTATCACGAGGCGGTATGCGGCCGTCCTTCCATCAATCTGGATACTTTCATGGCATCTCCGGAGCATGTCCGCAGTCTGTATGCACGCTATTCGGCAGATGCTGATGTTGCCGTGGTCGAGGGGATGATGGGGATGTACGACGGATACGACCGCGACCGGGGCTCGTCGGCAGAAGTGGCACGGCTCTTGGGTATTCCTGTGGTGCTGGTGGTTGATGCCAAGTCGGCTGCCTATTCCATGGCTCCTTTGTTGTCGGGGTTCATCAATTTCCGTCCGGATATACGTATTGCGGGAGTTATCTTCAATCGTGTCGGCTCACCCCGCCACTACCGGATGCTGCAGGAGGTCTGTGAAGACTTGAACGTGACTTGTCTGGGCTATCTGCCCAAGCAGAAGGAACTGGAGCAGGAGTCGCGCCATCTGGGGCTGGATTTCAGCCGTTCTAAGGAGACGGAGGGACTGGATATGCTGGCAGGCTTGCTGGAGGAACATGTGGACTGGGAACTGCTGCTCTCGACAACCGGGCTTCCATTGCCTGCGGCGGCTGTGGAGGAGAAGTCGGTACTATCAGAGCCGGGGAAGCTGCATATTTCGGTAGCGCGCAACGAAGAGTCCTTTTCCTTCCTCTATGCGGAGCATCTGGATATTCTGCGCCGTATGGGCACGGTCACTTTCTTCAATCCGGAGCATGACCGGCCTATTCCGCAAGAGACGGATTTGCTCTATCTGCCCGGCGGCTATCCCGAGAACCGTCTGGAGGAACTTGCCGGGGCAAGGCTTGCCAGGGAGTCTATCCGCAGCTATATAGAGGCCGGTGGCAGGACACTGGCAGAATGCGGGGGGATGATATATCTTTCGCAGTCCGTTCTTTCTGATGGGGATACGGACGGGGGAAGCGCCGGGAGCTGTGTAGGCAATATTGGAAATGAGATGGTAGGAGTATTGCCTTTCAGCATTACGAACGAGCGTAAACGCAGGAAATTGACATTGGGATACCGCCGGTTCGACTATAACGGATGGCGGCTTAAAGGACACGAATTCCATTATACGCAGTTTGCCGTGCCCGAAACCGATGGAAAAGAAGGTGGTGCGTGCAGTCTTCCTCTTTCGATAGCGCAGGTCTACAATGCCAAAGGAGGGAAGGTAACCACTCCCGTCTTTCGCTATAAGAACCTGATAGCCAGTTATACGCATCTGTATTGGGGCGAGGTGGATGTGATGGCTTTGTTCGGTGAACTCTAATCTTGCAGAACCTCCTTTGAACCGGTTTGTTTTAGTGAACAAATTTATTTATCCTTATATATTCTTTATAATTTTCTTATATAATTTACTTTGTACTCATAAATTTTTCCCATCAACGTGGCCTTTTTAGGATATGCGTAGGGTGCGGATTTGAAAATCAGATTTATTATGAGTAAAAAAGAAAAGAATGTAGAAATGGGGAGCCCCATGAAGATGCCGGATTTGGCATCTTATATGCAGACGGTGATTGAGCAGTTGGAAGCGGATAAGAAGCGCTCGGCGGCACATACCTATACGTATGCGTTGAAATCTATCGCGGAGTTTTACGGTGGGGCAGGAATGCCGATGCCGGTGGATGAGGTCTTTACGCCAGGCAGGTTGAAGGAGTATGAAGAATGGATGAGACGGGAAGGAATGAGGAAGCGGAAAAGAGAGCCTAAAGGGTTGAGCTTGAATACCATTTCCACCTATATGCGGAACTTGAAGGCGGTATATCACCGGATGGTCGGTGAAAAGGTGCTGCCCTATAACCCGAAATTGTTTGATGACGTGTACACAAAAGTGGAATCACAGACTAAACGGGCGTTGGAACTGGAACAGATGAATACGTTGCTGTGTACAGACTTAAGAAAATTGCCTTCGGATCTGCGGTGTGTGCTGGCTTATTTTTTATTGATGTTCCTATTCCGAGGAATGCCGTTCATTGACCTCGCTTATTTGCGTAAACAAGATGTGAAAGGGAACCGCATTGTATATAGCCGCCACAAAACAGGACGGCAGATGACGGTGCGTATTCCCAAAGAAGCGATGGAACTGATGAAAGAGTTTAAAAACAGGAATCCGGATTCCATCTATCTCTTTCCGATTCTACACAAACAAGAGAGTAAGAAGAAACGGGCCGGGAAGGTGAAAAAGGATAAAGAACTGTATATGGATTATCTTCGGGCTCTTCGTGGCTTCAATCTGAAACTGGAAAAAATAGCGTCTCTGTTGCTGCCAGGTGTGAAGCTCAGCTCATATGTGGCGCGCCATACATGGGCTACGTTGGCTTTTCATGCAGGAATGAGTATCGGCATCATCAGCAAGGCATTGGGCCATTTCTCTATCAAGGTGACGGAAACATACCTGAAACCTTTTGAGAATGAAAAGGTGGATGTGGCCAATGAAGAACTGATAATCTCGGTCGCAGGATACAATGAAAAGAAAGTTGCATGAAAAATGCCGTCTGACAATGGCTCTGGTAAGGGAAGTGTTACTTACCAAGTAACGGATAGTTTGATTCACAAAGATTGGAATTCTTCCTCATAAATCCAAATAATAGTTTAGTTTTCTATAAAAATCTTATCATTTTATTTGTTTACCGACACAACACACGAAAAAATACATATTGTTCCGGTGTGTATTCTGAAAAACACACAAAGTGCTCCTCCATTTCTGATGCCTCAAAAACGGAATATATTTCTTTACATCATTATATGACTCCCAAAACAGCTTTTTTTATTGCGGATAGAGAAGACTATCCGTTACTTGGTAAGTAACGGCTTGACAAAGCAAATTATAATGATACTTATAAAAATAAAACACTTGCTTTTTGCATCGGGAAACATGTTGCTATTGTGGGTGTTTTACAACTTCACCTTCTTCATGTTGGTCGCTTGTAGTCACCGTGAGCAGGTTTACTCCCTTGAAACTGAAATCATGATCAGTGCCGATTGGAGTCGGTCGGGATTGAATGAGAAGGAACAGGATTATGGTGCCACCACTGTATTCTATCCTACAGACGGCAGTAGTCCCATTATGGTACTGATGGGCGACCGAACGTATAAGACTGTGTATCTGAAAGAAGGACGTTATGACGTTGTTCTCTTTAACCGTTCATTTGACGATTTTGGTAACCTGGGCTTTAGGGGAGAAGATGCCTACCGGACGTTGGAGGCACATGCCACAAATGTGGTGACAAAGGATGTCCCTTCCACGGAGATAATCATTATGGATAGTCCCGACGAACTTGCAGCCGATTGTATGGAAAGTTTTGAAGTGACTCCGGGCATGTCGGGAAACTATTCATCGGGCATGACTAACTGGGGGGGCAAAAAGATTGACGGTAGTAAAAATGGTTGCCAGCTCTGTTTCCTTCCCCAAAAACTGACTCAAAAGATAACAGTTAAAATCCGTATTAAAGGAATGAACAATATACGTAATGCCACTTGTAAATTGGATGGTATTGCAGAATCTGTGTTTCTCGCTTCGGGACAGATTTCAGAAAAGACTGTGGCGCAGGAGTTTTGTCTCGGTAATCCCGTTTATAATTCCGGATCGGCGACGGACGGAACACTAAGCGCCTCTATCAGCGTGTTTGGTTTTGATACGGAGATTTCACATAACCTGCATTTGAGAGCAGAATTGGTGGACGGGAAAACCACATTTGAAGAAAGTTTTGATGATCTGAAAATAAGCCAGTTGGAAGAAGGAGGTGGAAGAATGAGCATTTTCATCGACATGACGTGCGAAAAAAAAGTACCGAATGTGAAAGTTGAAGGAAGTTCGGGTTTTGACGCCAATGTGGATGACTGGGAGGATGAAGTGAACAGTGATATAGATATTTGAGGACATAATTAATATTAATTGAAAAAATGAATAGAAGATGGGAACGAAAAGTTTATTGATGGCAATGGCAGCGCTGACGATAGCCGGTTGCTCGCAAAATGAAGTTACGGAGATAAATCCGGATGCAGACCGGACAATCGGTTTGGATGTATATACGGGAGTACAGACCAGAGGAACGGAAACCACTACGTCCACGCTGAAAGAAGCGGATGCCGGTTTCGGTATTTTTGCCTATAAAACAAGCAAGGAAGGATGGGATAGTGAGAAAGCGAGTACAACACCCGATTTTATGTATAATGAACATGCTACATGGACTTCCGGTAGTTGGGGGTATGCTTCTCTGCGTTTTTGGCCGACGAATGATGATAAAATAACTTTCTTCGCTTATGCACCTTATGAATCCAATCCGGGAGAGGGAACAGACCAAAAAATAATTTTATCGGCACAAAGTGATAAAGAGGCTCCTAAAATCACCTTTGAAGTAAAAACTTCAAATAATTGGAAAGATATGGTGGATTTAGTAACGGATTGCCGTACTACCATAAAAGACTTGACTTCTGAGAGCAATGTCGGTAACAAAGGAACAGTCCAGTTTAAATTCAGCCATGTGCTTACCCAAATAGCCAATGTCAAGGTGAAGCCGGACGTGAATCTGGGCGCTGAAACAAGAATCTTTGTAACAGGATTAAAACTGTCTCCGGGAAGTGGAATACTTTACAACAAAGCGGTTTATGATTTCGGTACTGATGCTTGGAATGCCATCTCACCTTCCGCATCCTATTTTTCGGCTGAGCAAGACCTTAGTGAGTTTGTGAATAGAACAGGCATTGACCAATGGGGGTATAAGAAGAGTGCTGTCGACGTGAGTAGTAATACCGATGCAACAGCTTTGTTCTCAGAAAAGGAAGCTCTTTATTTCATTCCTGTGAATAACCAAAACGGTACAGCCAAGGAAGGGGATTTGAGCCTAAAGATTAGTTATGATGTTGTGACAAAGGTGAATGATAGTAGTAATCTGACAAGTACTGTGACGGATAAAGAAGTCAAATTGCCGCAAGGAACTTTTAAAAAAGGGACACAGCATACTTACGTGTTGACCATCAAGATGAATGCTATCAGTATTGCTGTTGATGACAATATGACGGGATGGACCAGTAATGGGGAAAGTAACATTTAGGTAGAAGGAGTATGAAAGGAAAAGCAGAAGATATAGGGATGAAGCGGTTGTGTAGCATCCTCCTTGCATTACTTTTGTTGTTGGGAGCATGCAGTGGGGAAGAAAGTAAGAACGGACTTCCGCAGGAGAATCTTCCTATCGGCTTTTCTGGAGTTATTACAATGACGAGGGGAACCGGGAAATTTGCCACTGCCGGTGAACTTAAGAATGTGGGAGTGTTTGCATATTTTACACATGGAAAATTCAACGAGAATACTGCCATACCGAATTTTATGTATAACCAGCTTGTGGAAAAACAACAGGATGAGGGAACATGGTCTTATAGTCCGGTCAAGTTTTGGCCGGACAATTCCACCACGGATAAAATCAGTTTCTTTGCTTATGCCCCTTACGTGAATGAAGTGGAAAATGGTTACCTCTCTTTTCAGGATGAAGGAACGGCAAGCGGATTTCCGGTGTTGGGGTATACCGTTCCGATAGCTGTAAATAATCAGATAGATTTTCTTGCCGCAACTCCGGTAATGAATCAAAACAATGGTAATGTAACTTTCAAACTGCACCATACACTGACCAAGGTCAATGTCTATATAAAAAGTAATGATAATACGGAGGGAAAGTCAGTAACTTCCTTCTCAATTACGGGAATGAAGAGTGGATTGCTTACCTATTATAATCCTACAGCAGATAGTGACATAGGCTGGAAGTGGACATATCCATCGGCTGATGAAAAGGAAAACTTTACCACCGGTATAATAAGTTTTCCGGTACCGGATACAATTATAGAAGAAAAGAAACTGCTTGCAACCTTCTTTCTGCTTCCTGCCGGGGCAGGAAGTAAGTTCAATATTTCTTATCAATATACGGCCAAAGATAGTAATAATGCTCTTGTTGTTCAAACTGTCAGTATGGAAAACCAGTCTTTGCCTCTGACTGATAATTGGGCTTCGGGAAGGGCCGTCAGCTATACTATAGGTATAGCACGAAAGGCAATTACTGTGATACCGGAGAACGGTCCCGTATCATGGGAAGAGAATGCTGAAACCGAGACAGTTATTGGAACGGAAGCAAAACAAGAGACTGATTGACCTGACGGGGTAATTCTGGACTTCGCAAAAAGATGCCAATCTGTTTAAAGTAAGATAATATGAAAAGATATATGAAATTTTTCACTGGAATAGTCTTTTGGGGCATCCTTTTAGTGTGTAGTGCATGCACTGACGAATACGAAGCAAACAATGGAGGTATGAAGGAGTGCTGTGAGGGAGTACCCTTTACAGTCCGGGCTATAGTCGCTGATTTTGAAGAGCTCTCCAATGCAGGAAAGTCCTCTACACGTACCTCTGTAAGGGACGAACATTTTAAAATGGAGTTTGTCGATGGTGATTCGATTGGTGTTTTTGCCATAAAGGACGGTGCTATAATGGATAATATTGATAATGCCAAATTGGTTTACAATATGTCAAGCGGCAGTTGGAATCCGGTGGGAAATGGTACACTTTATTGGTATGATGGAGTGAGTTATGTCGCTTACTATCCATATAGGAAGAATATCACAATAGATCTCTCAAAAGGTATGGACGGAGCCATTGCTTCACTGACCGGGAATGAAAAACTGCAACCTGCGAAGGACCAGTCCACAACAGAAAAGCATATTGCCAGCGATTTGTTGG
>UMAH01026582.1_pt1 | contig 9786 bp, 9 predicted proteins | sample 1963661 | NCBI WGS metagenome assembly UMAH01 (sample SAMEA4835911, study PRJEB28245) | human gut metagenome | biome: gut microbiome; material: fecal sample | place: Denmark | collected 2008 | reverse complement strand
AGGCGTGTTGGTTTTGATCGAGCTGGCAGGGCTGAAGGGAAGAGAAGCAATTGCAGGATATCGTCTGGATTCCGCAATTGTATATGAAGGCAAATAATATAATATTACAGTTCGCTCGTGGCTTCTTGTGCACAGCTTCTTATGCGAGCATGGAATCTGCCCACAAAAACCATGAGTGAACTGTAACCAAATAATTGATTTTCGAAAAAGAGTTACGACGTAACTCTTTTTTGGCAGAAACTGATAAAACTGGACGATGGTAAGGTGTGCGGAAGATGGATAGAACGGAAGACAGATCAAAAGAGCCGAAAACCAAGCTGGTGCTGGATGACGGACGAATTGAGAGCATTCAGGAATTTATAAGCCCGGAAGAACTATATCAGGACCTGATCGAGCGGGTGCGCAAGTATCATCCTTCGGATGATATTTCCATGATTGAAAAAGCGTATCGGCTGGCAGATAACGCCCATCAGGGACAGGTGCGTAAATCCGGCGAGCCTTACATCATCCATCCGCTGTGCGTGGCGATTATCCTGGCGGATCTGGAGCTGGATAAGGAGACGATCGTGGCGGGACTTCTGCACGATGTGGTGGAAGATACCGTGATGACGGTCGAACAGGTCGGAGAACAGTTCGGAACGGACGTTGCCTTTTTAGTGGACGGCGTGACCAAGCTGCAGCATCTGCATCTTGCGGACAATTCCGGCAATAAGACAGAAGCACAGCTGGAGATGCAGGCGGAGAACCTGCGCAAGATGTTCATGGCGATGGCGAAGGATATCCGCGTAATCATGATCAAGCTGGCAGACCGCCTCCACAATATGCGCACCCTCAAGCATATGCCCCACGAAAAGCAGATCCGGATTGCGCGGGAGACGATGGACATCTATGCGCCCATTGCACAGCGTCTCGGTATTTCCAAGATCAAGGTAGAACTGGACGATCTTTCGTTAAAATATCTCGAACCGGACGTTTATTATGATCTGGTGGACAAGATCGCGATGCGCAAAAGCGAGCGCGAAAAGTATATTCAGGGAATCGTGGACGAGGTTTCCGAGCACATCAAAAAGGCGGGAATCGAAGCTAAGATTGACGGTCGTATCAAGCATTTCTTCAGCATTTACAAAAAGATGAAGAACCAGCATAAGACCATCGACCAGATTTATGACCTGTTTGCTGTCCGGATTATCGTAGATACGGTTAAGGACTGTTATGCGGCGCTGGGCGTGATCCACGAGATGTACAAACCGATTCCGGGGCGTTTCAAGGATTATATTGCGATGCCCAAGGCAAACATGTATCAGTCTCTGCACACGACGTTGATTGGAAGCTCCGGGCAGCCCTTCGAGATTCAGATCAGAACTTATGAAATGCATCGTGTGGCGGAATACGGTATCGCCGCCCACTGGAAATATAAAGAAGCCTCCGACGGCAAAAAGGTTGAGGCACAGGAAGAAGAAAAGCTGGCATGGCTGCGTCAGATTCTGGAATGGCAGCGCGAGATGTCGGATAACAAAGAATTCATGAACATGCTGAAAAGCGATCTGGATCTGTTTTCCGACAGCGTATACTGTTTTACGCCGACCGGCGACGTCAAGACCTTGCCTGCAGGCTCTACACCCATTGATTTTGCCTACAGCGTCCATACTGCAGTCGGCAACAAGATGATCGGGGCGCGGGTCAACGGAAAGCTTGTGACGATCGATTACGAAATCCAAAACGGCGACCGCGTGGAAATTCTGACTTCGCAGAATTCCAAGGGACCGAGCCGTGACTGGCTTACGGTAGTCAAGAGTACGCAGGCGAAAAACAAGATCAACCAGTGGTTCAAAAACGAAGTCAAGGAAGAAAATATCACTAAGGGCAAGGATCAGTTCAACACCTACTGTAAGGCACGTTCGATCAACCTGGGCGAAATTATGAAGCCGGAATATCAGGCAGCTGTCATGAAGAAATACGGCTTTATGGACTGGGACAGCGTGCTGGCGGCGATCGGACACGGCGCGCTCAAGGAAGGTCAGATCGCCAATCGGATGCAGGAGCTTTATGAGAAAGACCATCCGAAGGTGATGACCAATGAAGAAGTGCTTGCCTCCATTGCAGAAAATAATGCCAATCAGGCGAAGCAGATGCACCCCCACAGTAAAAACGGCATCGTGGTCAAGGGGATTCATGACGTGGCAGTACGTTTTTCCAAATGCTGCTCTCCTGTGCCCGGGGATGAGATCGTTGGCTTTGTGACAAGAGGACGGGGGATTTCGATCCACCGGACGGACTGTATCAATGTATTAAACCTGCCGGAGATCGAACGTGCCAGACTCATTGAAGCGGAGTGGGAGCCCTCGGATACTGGAGCAGATGGTGAGAAATATATGGCGGAGATCAATATCTTTGCACATAACAGAAGCGGACTTTTAGCAGACATCAGTAAAGCACTGACGGAGCGCAATATTGATATCCAGACGATGAATACGAGAACGAACAAGCAGGGAATTGCTACATTGTCTACTTCATTTGAGATCAGCAGCAGGGAAGAGTTAAATCAGATCGTAGCGAAGCTGCGCAACATCGAAAGCGTCATCGATATTGAGCGTACAACGGGCTGATGCGATGCCGGCGGCAGGTACGAGCAGGTATTGGGAAAGCCGATATGGAATTGGCGGCGTTTCAACGTTTGCAATGCTATCGGAAAATAGCGATTTGCCGCTTGGCTTCTGGGAAAGGAAAACGAATGTCTGAAATTAAAATAGGGCGAAAGACGATGGGTGTCTGCGCAACAAACTGTTATTTTTTATACCGGGAAGGCGGGACAAAGGCGGTCGTAGTCGATCCTGCGGAAAACGGAGCAGGGATTTTCAAATTGCTCTCCGAAAAGGACTTTACTGTGGAAGCGATTCTTCTGACACACGGTCATTTTGACCATATTGGCGGCGCAGCAGAATTAAAAAAAGCATCCGGCGCAAAGGTGTATGCATTGGCAGAAGAGAAGAAAGTCTGCCGGACGCCGGAGCTAAACCTGTCTGCCCAGATGCCCCCTGTTGTGACGATCGAAGCGGATGAATGGCTGACAGACGGACAGACAGTGGAAACTGCGGGGATTTCATTTCAGGTCATTGCAACGCCAGGGCATACTGCGGGTGGATGCTGCTATTACTGTAAAGAGGGCGGTTTCTTATTCTCCGGCGATACGCTGTTTGAGGAATCGGTCGGCAGAACAGATTTCCCGACCGGCAGCATGAGCAGTCTGGTACGCTCTGTGAAAGAAAAACTCTTTGTCCTTCCGGAAGATACAAAAGTTTATCCGGGACACGGAGATATTACTACAATTGGAAGGGAGAAGCAGTACAATCCCTACTGCCAGTAAAAAGATGATTATTGTAACGTTAAATGAAGACAGATATGCCTATGATATCCATTCTCTGGTAAAGGCCTTTTATCCGGAGCAGGAGATCAAAGTTTTTGTAAAAGGAACCAAAGAAGAACGAAGTGACGCCGGGCTGCCGGCGTTTTTCGTGGAATTTGATGAGACGTCCATCTGCGCAGGAATTGAAAATGGAGGGACTAAAACAGTCAATCTAAAGACGCCGGAGGACAGGGGAACGGTTAAAAACGATTTAAAACAGCTTTTGTACGCACTCCTTTCCGAAGAAACAGGAAAGACGCTTCCGTGGGGAACCCTGACCGGTATTCGTCCGACGAAAATTGCGAAACAGCTTCTGGAACAGGGACAAACAGAACAGGAAGTCGCTGCCTATATGGAGCATACCTATCTGGCATCGAAAGAAAAAACGGAGCTGTCGATTGACATTGCCAAACGGGAAATGCAGATTTTATCCGGAATTCATTATGAGGAAGGATACAGCCTTTATATCGGGATTCCGTTCTGCCCAACGACCTGTCTGTATTGTTCCTTTACCTCTTTTCCGATCTGTGCATGGAAAAATCGCGTGAGCGACTATTTAAGCGCCGTGGAAAAGGAAATCGATTTCGTAAAAGGAGCCTGCGCAGACCGCGTTTTGGACAGCGTTTATATTGGCGGCGGCACACCGACTACACTGGAACCAGAGGAATTGGAGCGGCTTTTTTTGAAGCTTCAAAATACGCTTGACTGGTCACAGGTGCGGGAGTTTACGGTAGAAGCAGGGCGCGCGGACAGTATTACGGCAGAGAAACTGCGTGTGATGAAGCGTTATGGTGTGACGAGAATTTCGGTCAATCCACAGACGATGAAGCAGGAAACCCTTGATCTGATCGGTCGTCGGCATACTGTGGCGCAGACGGTTGAGGCATTTCGGCTGGCGCGGGAGGAAGGCTTTGATAATATCAATATGGACCTGATTCTCGGGCTGCCGGGAGAAACGAAGGAAGATGTCGAAGAGACAATCCGCCGAGTGCAGGAGCTTGGACCCGACAGTCTGACGGTACATTCTCTTGCAATTAAGCGAGCTTCCAGGCTGAGCCAGTGGATTTTGGAGCACGGCATCAGCACGCTGCACAACACGGACGAAACGATGGCGATCGCTGCCCAGGGGGCAAAGCAGATGGGCATGGAACCGTATTATCTCTACCGTCAGAAAAATATGTCCGGCAATTTCGAAAATGTCGGCTACGCAAAACCGGGGAAGGCGGGTATTTATAATATTTTAATCATGGAGGAGGTCCAGACGATCATGGCACTCGGTGCAGGAACCATCTCCAAACGCGTCTATGGCGATGGCAGAATCGAACGCTGTGACAATGTCAAGGATGTCGGGCAGTATATCGAGAGAATCGATGAGATGATACAGCGCAAACAGCGGTTATTCTCAGAAGAATAGTTGGATTTTCAATAAAATATTGTAACGTGTTATGGAAAAATGAGTACAACAAAACCGTACAGGTGCAACAGTTTGTTACTCGTGACAGTAACATCGAAACCAAGGGACATTTCTAATTACTTAGGAATGTCCTTTTTGCGCATTTGTGAATGGTTTTAGGTGCAACAAACACATGAAATAATGAAATGGAGGTCCATTATGAACAACACAGCGTTAGGAGCAGAAAAATAAAAAGCCCTTTTGGATTAAATTGGGCGCGGTTGCGGCTTGTCTCGCAATCGTGATTGCCGTAGACGGCATACTTGCTCCTTTTTCTGGCGGCATGATTGTATCGGCTTACGCTTATGGCACAGATGAAGAAATTACTACAGCCGGAGCAGTAATGAATAGCGGCACAATCAGCGATAGCGGAGAGATGAAAGGACAGCCGTTGATGTTCTATCTTTCTGGCAAAGATATTGCTGCAGTCCGTTTTTCTTGCAAAAACCAGCAAATCAATTTTGGGGACTGGACAGAAAAAAGAGATGAATATGGGAACGCCCAGAACTTTACCGTTGCCTATGGGGAGGACGAAAGCGAATATTATTATTTGACGATCAGCTGGGTGCCTAATGCTATCATTCGGGAACTGACTGACAATGAGGACAGTACGATTGCAGCTTTGCCGGAGGAAATGCGGAATGATTGACAATGTGATTGAAAGTTTAGTTCCCATTATTCTTGTTGATGTCGAGGAAAATTCAGGACTAAGCTATGATAAAGTGCTGTTTGAATTGACAGAGGAACAAAAAGATTGGGAATTAAAAATTGGTACGCGTGTACAAATAGTCTGCTCGGACATTTTTCAAGAATCGACTCCCCCGATTGGCAATTTAATTTCTATTACAGAAGCAGCACCCAATGATGAGTTGAAAATAGCAGATGAAGCAGCCAGAGCCTATTATGAGAATACAGTCTTTGAAGTTGTTTCTTTGGAATTCGAGAGCCTAATCGCACAATCACTTTACAACTGAATAATGGAACATGGGAAGTTGTGAACGAGGGATACTAAGAGATTGCACAGAGAGCCGACCAGCCGGGTAAGCTGTCAGACCGACCGGCAGAACGGACTTCATTGCAAGAAAGGCTCGCAGCAATGAAGGCAAGGGTGTCCGGGACACCTGCAGGAAGGGATGCAGTAGATAAGACAAAGGGGAAGGAGATGCATGAATTAATCAGCGTTTCCCTAGCTTAAAAGCCGTAGAAATTAAGTGATAAACATGATATATTTATGGAGAAGAGAGACATATAATCTTCTCCATATTTTTTGGGAGGAAATTATATGGGTAAAATAAATATGCAGGATTTCGCAAGATTCCAATGATTAAGAAAGTGCATGATGTGCTTATATATCAGAGAACATACCATAAAGACATTGCTACTCGGTTTTCTCCGAGAGAAGGATTTGAGGATCTGGTATTTACTTCTAAGACGAACAATCCTATCAATGCAGCTAACATCAAAGATTCTATCAATTATATTGTAGATCGGATTAACAGAGAAAATCCAGAGCAGCTTGATCAGAATGCCACTGCGCCCATAGCTAGGTAGCCCAGATAATAACAATAGTTTCGCCAACGCCTAATAACAGCATCAGTAAAAGGAGGAATCGACGAATGAGACAACGAAAAATGAAACAACAAAAAATGAAACAACGGAAATCAAAACAAAGCAAATCATTAGCAAAAATCCTGACCTTGGGGATTGCCGCAGCTACGGTCGTGTCATCCATGAGTGTACCTGGTGGATTGCTCGCACCGGAAACGGTATACGCGAGCGACAACACCGGGACGGCAGAATCCGGAGATCAGGGCACAGCGCCACAGGAGGAAACAATTCAGTTTGATGTGAGTATAAGACCAAACGATAGCGCTACCGTATATGTTATGCAGGTGACAAGTCTGGCAGATACTGATAGGATGAGCTATCAGTATAGTATCAATGGAACAGATTATTACTCATTGCAGAAACTTCAGACGCAGGAGACATTTGGCGCCAGTCAGAAGGTTGATCTTCACGTCAGAGCGGTCGGATCAGACGATACGATTTTGGCAGCTGGCAATCGTGAGATCACAACTCCGAGCGCCAGCGACGTTCCGACGATCTCCGGTACTGACAAGTTTTCAGACCGCACGGAGGTAACGATCACAGCGACTCCCGGTGCGATCATTTATTACACAACAGATGGTACAGTGCCAACAAATGGATCACAGCAGTACAATACACCGATTACGCTGACAGAGACGACTACGATCCAGGCGATTGCGATAGAAGATGGTCATATCATGAGTGATGTGGTCGGAATGGCATTTACGAAAGAATCATCCGGCGGCAGTAGTTCGGATGGGGGCACTTCCGGTGGAAGCAGTTCCGGCAGTAGCTCGGATAGTGGAAGCAGTTCTGGCAGTAGCTCGGACAGTGGCAGCAGCTCCGGCAGCAGTTCATCAGACGGTTCCACCGACAGCGGATCTGAAACTGCTCCGCCACAGGACGATAACAAGGACAAGACTACGACTAAGACCGAAACCAGAGAAGATGGTACAGTTGTGACCACGACTGAAATCCGGGCAGAGGACGGTTCCGTACAGATCAGGACCGAGATCAGAAATGAAAAGACAGGAATGAATATAGTGGTCAATGTATCGAAGAATGCCAAAGGTAAGATCACTTCAGCTACCGCAGAAATTCTTGATAGAGGTTTTGGCAATGTGAAGATCTCCGGGGAAGCACTTTCAGAGATCGTAAAGGCAGCAGGTACGAAGAATGTAAAGACCACGATAAAGATGCTCACGAAAAACGACTGGGTCATCCGGGAAGTGACGGTCAATGTAAATACGCTTCTGAAAAGAACCATGAGACCTAAAAAAATGAAGATCATTGAGATAGATCCCGAAACAGGTGAGAAGCTTGTGGTCAGTAAAATGCCTTTCAGGGTAGCGGCAGATGGAAGCGTTGAACTGGATCATAATGAGCTGGGTCACGGAATCTATGAGTTAGTGACAGCCGATGAGGAAGAAGCACTCACGAAACAGATACTGCGGTCGATCAAAGCCACGAAACAATCAGCCACCATCCGCGAGAGGCAGGGGACGTACTTCTGGTTTGAGAAAGGGGTCAACTGGTTCAATGTTGATAAAGTGACTTTTTCGGTCCTCAATCCGGATGTGGCGCGCGTTAGCTCAAATGGCAGGATCACGGGTCTGAAGCCCGGAAAGACAGTCGTCAAGGCGGTTGTCAGATTGCAAAACGGTCAGTCAAAGGTCATAAGAATGACCGTAACCGTAAACGAGAAGAAGTAACGGCTGTTGGAAATACGTTACTGGAATGAGGCACGATTAAACAGTAATGGGATGGCTGTCTATCTGATTGCAGGATTTCTGCTGGCAGAATTATCGTTTGGTAAGTGCCTGCGGCGACTGCGTGTTGTTCTGCTGTTCGTCTGCATGGTAGGGCTGAATATGGATTACTCAGGGACGATTCAGGTTGGGGAATATCCGGTAAGCAAACAGTATCTGCCGCAGCTTCTGTTTATGGTATATCAGGAGATTTTTTGTAGATATCTGACTTGACAAACAATAGAATGCACGCTCTGCGAGCATTCTATTGTCATGAATAAACGACCGTTTACTATAATTTGATTGTAAACGGTCGTTTATTTTGCGGAGCAGGAGATGTGGGTATGTCAAAAACTACAAAGGAAGATATCTTGATTGTTGCATTACATTTATTTGCGAGAGATGGATATGAAGCAGTTTCTGTCAGTCAGATTGCGGGCGAGCTTGGCATGACAAAAGGTGCATTGTATAGGCATTATGAGAGTAAGAGAGATATTTTTGAACATATTGTAAAAAGGATGGAGCAGGGGGATGGCGAACAGGCAGAGGAATATGATATGCCTGCTGATAAAAAAGAAAATGAACCTGAACAGTATGAAGAGATTTCTACGGATAATTTCATGGAATACAGTAAATCTATGTTTTCGTATTGGACAGAAAATGATTTTGCATCATCATTTCGAAAGATGCTTACATTAGAGCAGTTTCGGAATGAGGAGATGCAGGCATTGTATCAGCAGTATCTTGTGTCCGGTCCGGCAGAATACGTGAAGGATATGTTCGAGAGCATTGGCGTTGTGGAGGCAGATAAAAAAGCAACCATGTTTTATTCCGTCATGTTTTTCTACTATAGTCTGTATGATGGAGCAAAGGATAAAAAAAGGATAAAAGAGCAGTTTGAAAAGAGTATTAGCGGTCTTATATAGGGAAGGTATTAGAGAAAAGGGAGAATTATGCGATTAGAACAATGGGGAGTTGGCAAGGAGCATCATCGTATGGTGATTGGAAAGAGAAAATGAATACCATGAGGTAGAAAATCTGGTAAGGGAGAGTTTCTGGAATGTGTATCGCCCAGGCTGTCTGGAGCATTATGTACTCCATCAGCTTCGCAACGATCCGGCGTTTGTTCCAGAATTGGATTTTGTCATGACATTAGATGGACAGTTGATTGGACAGAACATGTTTATGAAGGCGGTGATTGCAGCCGATGATGGCAGAAGCATTCCCATTATGACTATGGGACCGATCTGTATTGCACCGGAGCTTAAAAGGAAGGGGTATGGAAAGATTTTACTGGATTATTCTTTAGAAAAAGCAAAAGAGCTTGGATGCGGAGCACTATGTTTTGAAGGGAATATTGATTTTTATGGAAAAAGCGGATTCAGACAGGCGAGTGAGTTTGGCATCCGCTATCATGGATTGCCGGAAGGCGAGGATGCATCTTTCGTTCTGTGCGAAGAACTGATGCCGGGATATCTTAATGGAATTACAGGTGAATATGCACCTCCGGCAGGGTATCTGGTAAATGAAAAGGAAGCAGAGGCATTTGATAGAGAGTTTCCGTATATGGAGAAGAAAAAACTTCCGGGACAGAT
>UMAH01014734.1_pt1 | contig 10480 bp, 6 predicted proteins | sample 1963661 | NCBI WGS metagenome assembly UMAH01 (sample SAMEA4835911, study PRJEB28245) | human gut metagenome | biome: gut microbiome; material: fecal sample | place: Denmark | collected 2008 | reverse complement strand
CTATCTGGAAATCATTCTCCATCGGGTTCGCCCAGTCGATAAGGTGCACCATCTTTTTCTTTTCGGTCACCTCGGCCTGTACATTCACGCCGTAGCGCAACAAGGTATACACCTCCTTGTTGGCGTTATATAATCCCCCACCAAGAGAGTTTGCCGCTTGCTTGAGTTTAGCGATGGCACTCCGTATCTCCTTGTCGGTATAGCCACGCCGCGAGAGATATGCCGTGAGCAACTTTTCTTCGATATTGGCGTTACCCTCACGAGTCTCCCAATTCCCGAGACAGGTGTACTTTAAGACATTCTTAAAGAGCCCTATCAACCTGTTTTGCGTTACACGCTCCTTTGCCCCGATATTTGTGTCCATAATATTATTTCGTTCTACCTCATTTTCTTAAAAGCATATCCCATCTATTTTCAAGAAATAACCACTCATATCAGTTTATTTCTCATCAATATATTTACCCCAACCGATTGGAACTATATTTTCTTTACACATATAATCCAACATTCGCCTTACTTTCCTTTCTTCAAAGTCTGCTTTGTGTTCACTCCACGCATAAAAGTCAGAGACCAGCAAATCATCTGTTATCCGCTCTTCCTTAATTATTCGGTTATTCCATACCGCATAAAGGGTTGACAAAATCTCTGCCTCGGCTAAATTCATCAAATTTAATTTGTCAAGCAAATTGTCTACGCGCTCGCGAATATCCTGCGGATATCGCTCGTATGCCATCTCCACCTCTTGTATACGAGATGTAGGGGTATAGGAATAATGTATTTTCCCATCTAACAATCTCTCTTTTTCTATATTAACATGACGATACTGTTTGAATTTTCGGTCAATATAGTTCATCAGTCGTTGATCGTCAGGGCCTGCTGTATTGCGTATATACTCCTCACCTAAATCTAATTGTGCATAACAGCCGACAAGATGTAACGACTTTTGTAACTTCGTACGCCCCCATCCTTTTGATTGCCACAACCTATTAACAATATGTCCAGCCCAAATATGGGCATCCACGGGAATTTCTCTTACTGCGGAGTCCCCTGGAACCAAGGGGACAACATTTGTCAGTGGTTTTGTCAAACGAATTTGTCCCATTAATAGCTTTTGCATCATGCCCGATTTTAAGAGGCGGTACTTATCTCGCTGGGCTTCAAGGTCGTCTATCTCTTTATCCATATCGTTCAGAATTGTAGCAATCGCTTGCTGTTCTTCGATATTCAGAGGCATACAAATTACAAACTCTTCAAAAGTAGGTAATCTTAAAGAGTCTACTGTTGCCTTAACAGTTAAAGATAATGCGTACTCTCCAAAATATCGTGACATATAGAAGAATATATATTTACCACACACATTATCTGCAAAGTCACTAATTTTATATACTCTTTGATGATAGTCAAATTTACCATTAATGTAATGAAATATACTACCAATACCACCTTCCCCTGGCACTAATATAGCTTCTCCATCATAGGAATATGAATCAATCGCATAAACCTTCTGTGAACGTACAAAAAATGGATATTTACCGTTATCAACAGCTTGATCTCCATTGCAACTACCCGTTTTAATATGAGAAATTGCTCCTAACTTCCTTTCCATCCATGGGCCAGAAAAGCCGGGGAGACGTTTTTTGCCGGTTAGGAGTTGTTGCATCGCCCCTTGCTTAATCAAGCGTTTCTTGGCGATTTTTTTATCCAATGCCGCAATCAATCCATCTATATCACTCAGCGCCTCTGCAATAGCTCGTTGCTCGGCAACAGGAGGGAGAGCTAAAAGAATATGCCTTATCCTATCAGATGTTAAACTAGGCACTCCAGTTGCTTCATTTAATGACATCCAATCTATTGTCAACAATAGATAATAAATATATTTAACATCTACGTCGATAAAATTATATGTATAATATAATGTATCAACAGTCCAGATCTTTCCCTCATAATATAGAGGTTTATTGATTGTACCTTTGCGACCAATACATATTGTTTGACCATCATATAGATAGTCATTAATATATGTTATGACGCCCCCTGTTCCATAAACTGGAATATTACCGAAAGGTTTATCCTTATAATCACAACCATTCCCTATTGACAAACATTCTCCAATAGGTTTCACCTCCCAATCTTCGGGTATTATTCCCAACTCGGTTTGCTTATATCCTTGTGGTATATTCATATTTTCTTCAATGGACTTTTATCGGTATATAATGGGATTGTTCACATCGCAACCTTATATTGCTTTGCCCAGCCGTTGTTTATATATGAAACAAGTTCCGACTTGATGTCTATTTTATTCTCAGAACTACTCATGTTTTTTATCATTTATAATATACTTGGGAAACATATTATACTCTCTTATGGCATCTTCATATCTATCCTTAATCAGGACAAATTTCGGAGATTTTCTGATTTCAGAATCTGTAGCAATCATTGTGTCTTTATCACTTGAATAACAAGGCTGATTATACGAGGCTGCCGCAAACTCTTTTAGATTATTAAGTATAGTATCCAGCTCTTCATATTCATCAATCTGCAAACAATATTGTATTGCTTCCAATGCACTAACAAATGCTTTTATGCATTCCCCACTTTTATACAACGTATAGCTACGATTGAGCGCAATGTCATAACGACTACGTGCCGATATTTTCTCTATCTTCTCTCGCTGGCTATTTATTTCCACCTTGAGTTTCTCCATCTCTGCAAGTTTGTTTTTTATCTCCAATGCATTGATGATTTGCCACCCAACTGCAAAAGTTACTAAAATACCAACCATAGTAACCATTACTCCAATGAAAGTATCAAGAGACACATCTGCAAGCGAGACATTACAGAAAATCAACAATAGAGCAATTACCAATATACCGACAACGGCTAATAATAGAAATATGATCTTGAGATTTTTCTTCATAATAACCAGTTTAATATCCCATCTGTTTCAAATGTGCAGCGACCTTCCCCTCCAAATCGGCTATCTCGGCATCAATCTCGGGGAGCGTCTGGGCATAACGCTCCGCAAGAGCCGAAACTTTGGAAGTGAGCTGCTGACTGATACGCTGCATCTCACCGTCAAGGCGCAAGGCAAGCGATGCGAACCACTTCCGCTCAATAACCAAGCGCTTGATATCCGCCTCGGACAAATCGGCATACTTGACGACAAGAGCAGTAAGCAGGTCGTACTTGAGCTCCTTGATCAGTTTCTTATTGAGCGATATATCGCCTTTGAGGTCGAGATACTTTTGCAGTACGGCAATTTCGTCGGCATCGGTTCTTTTATCGAGCGCCTTCATTCGTTTCTTGATATTGGCATCGGTCATCTTACCATCGGGGAAGTTGTCCTCATCGAGGTAATTCTCCGCCTGCTCCTCGACCAATTCCGCAAGCTGTGTCTCATTTTGTGCCAGCAACTCCTCGGCCGCAGCAATAACATCGCGCTTCTCTGCAAAATACTCGTCGATAACGATTGGCACAGGCAGCAGGTCGCAAACGACATCTTCGGGCGTAGCAGCCTTTTTCTCTTTCTTCTTGGAAGCTGGTTGTGGCGTGTACAGTTGCACCGTCCAGCCTCCGGACGAAATCATATAGCAATCATCTTGCATCGTTTCACCCCAGTAGTTCATCAAACTGTCATAGACATCATACGCCTCGACAAGCGACTTATCTACCTCGAAGACAGCCAACAACGAGTTACCCAGCTGCTCGATAAGTTTCTTGGGAGCAAAACCCGGGAGGAGAGCGTAAAGTTGAGCCCGGTGAGAATCGCACCACTCGGCAAAGCTCTTCTGGAACACCTCTTTCTGATTACGGAAATCTACATTCCCGGTAACAGCATCACGCACTGCCTCCGGGTTACACTTCAAAGAATAGTAACCTTTGCGCGTAAGATGGTCGCAAAAGAGGTCATCACAAAGCGACGGACATACCTCCCAATAGGTATCGAGTTGGTCTATATCGTGTTTGGGCAAACCTCCATGAAGGTGTGCATCGATATCTTGCAGAATCTCCGTATCGGGAGCAGATACATAGCGAGGAATGTTGAGATTGTAATCGTTGCGTTCAATCTCCTCCATAGGCACAAAGCGCGCATAATGAGGCACATCGCGTTGTGCTTGCCACACATCGACAATGCGACGAATATCCTGCTCTCGCAGACGATTCTTGGCTCCATCTTTGATATATCCACCTTTGGCATCGATCATAAACACTCCCTTACGCCCTGCTGCTTCCGACTTTTCTATAATGATGATACAAGCCGGAATACCTGTACCATAAAAAAGGTTGGCAGGGAGTCCTATGATTCCCTTGATATACCGTTTTTCGGCAACGAGATATTTACGGATCTGAGCCTCGGCATTGCCTCTAAAAAGGACGCCATGAGGCAAAATGCAGGCGGCACAGCCGGTCTGTTTCAGAGAGCGTACGATATGGAGAAGGAAAGCATAATCGCCATTCTTTTCCGGCGGAACACCGATTTTAATGCCTTCGCCCCAACGATGGTATTCATCTTCGAACTTTGCACTCTTCAACCACGACTTTGTTGAAAAAGGTGGATTTGCGACAATATAGTCGAAGGTCTTTAACTGGTCGCTTTCTTTAAATTGAGGATCATTAATCGTATCGCCTTGTCTGATATCGGCATAGATTTCATTATGAAGAATCATATTCATTTTTGCCAAACCGACAGTAGCATTATCTTTTTCCTGACCATAGAGAGTTGCCCCACCGGGAGTTTCACACATAGCACGAAGAAGCAGGGAACCCGAGCCGCAAGTAGGGTCATAGATAGTCGTCTTTTTCCCATTTTTGGCATTTCCTAACCCGATAACCTCGGCCATCACACGACTGACCTCGGCCGGAGTATAAAACTGGCCTTTACTCTTACCGCTCTCTGTGGCAAAATTCTTCATCAGATACTCATAAGCATCACCTATAAGATCGTCATCTGCCGCTCTATTTTTGCTAAAATCGAGGTTCTCATTCTGGAAAACGGCAATAAGTTTACTTAGAGTTTCAACTTTATCCTTTCCTTTGCCCAGCTTGGTGTCATCTTCAAAATCGGCTACAAAAACGCCACCAAGTTGATTTTCCTCGGCAAGAGCAGCCATCTTTTTATTCATCTCCTCCCCAATATTCGGGTTACCTTTGAGAGCGACAAAATCCTCAAAGTAACAACCTTTAGGTATATCTATATCGAAACCTTCGTCATTACGCTTTTTATCACTGATATATTTAACGAAAAGAATGACCAACACATAATCCTTGTATTGACTTGCATCCATACCGCCGCGAAGTTCGTCACAGCATTTCCACAATGTACTATATAGTTCTGACTTTTTTACCGCCATAATGATTTTTCTAAGTTCTATTTAATATTTCCGCTATTTTAGAATGGTTGTTTCCGCAACCACTCGCTCATAAAACGATCGTAAATGATATACCCGCAAGGTGTCTGGTAGATCAATTCGTTGTCGAGCAGTTTCTTTAATGAAGCACTGACACTGCTCGCCGCCCGGAGTTTGTGGGCACTGATAAAATCTCCAGCCAAAACCTCTTTGACACACCCCTCGCGGGCAATAGCTTTCAACAGGCGCACCTGACCGAAAGAATATGTTTTCAGCAAGTCTGCATACATGTAACTATACTCGGATAAAATCTGCCCTGTGACGTATGCAACCAGTTCCATATCCACATTCCGATCGTACCCGTACAGGCGGTTAAGGAGACACTGCACATACCAGGTATGACCCTCGTACTTTTCATATATTGAATTGAAAACTTCTTGATGCAATTTCACATTGTGCTCGGCAAAATGCCCTGTTGCAAAACTTGCGTATTCGTCCCGTTGTATCGGCCCGATTGTAAGCGGTTGCATACTTTGATAGAACGGCCTTCTCGACGACGTGAACATCTCCTGCATCTGATGTTGTTTGCTGCCGGCAAAGATAAAGTTTACATTGGGCAGGAACTGGATATAGGAGCGCAACAATGCTTCAACACCTTTCTCCGGATATTCAACAATCTGCTGGAACTCGTCTATGGCAACATAGCACCGTTTCTCTGACGAGCCCAGATACTCGAATATCTCTTTCAAAGTGTTTTCTTCCTCGGCCGGAGCCACATCTATCGTCACCTTAGGAACACCTGTCAATTCGTCAAAAGTAAACACGGGGCGGCAACTGCGGACAAACTTACTTATACGACTCAAAGCCTTTTGTGAGGCGGAGTCCAGCTGTCCCAACACTGTACTAGCAAACAATCGTACAAAATCGCCTAATGATTGGGTTGAATAGATATCCAAATAGAAAGTATCGATATCTGGCTGCTGCTCTTTCAAACGGTAAAAGGCATGACGGATCAGCCCGGTCTTTCCCATACGACGGGGTGCTATCAATGTCACGTTGCGTCCATTGTGGAGAGCTTCGAGAATAACTCTGGTCTCCTGCTCCCTGTCGCAAAAGAATTCCGGGCTGTAATATCCCGAAATAAGAAAAGGATTATTAGGCTTCATACTATTTTAATCATTCCGTTACAGATTTATCGTAACGCAAATATCGCAATAAAGCATAAGATGATAAAATAATCCGTTTAAAATTTGCAGTGCACATCTACATAAGTTGTATGCAGTCTTGAGTGAATTAGTCAATGAGCACCCTATTTTTTCTCAATATGAATTGGCACATACCTGCCAAACAATATGTATTCTGTCAGACAACAAAATTGCCTTTACCTTATTCCCGCATTCATATATGCCAATTAAATGCATCGAAAGTAGGAGGGAACATAAAGTACATCTTTTTCACTTAAAAAGTAAAGGGAACTTCTTGCAGAGTTTTTCCATACATTAAGTATTTCTGTGTAATCTCGGGAAGAAGATAGGGCAATTTTATATGACATATGGGTTTATCGAACATGATACTTATTAGTTGGTGGTTTGTGTTTGTGGCAATTGTCGTCGCATGACTTTCTTGAAATCCCGAACAATTTGTTCTCCCATATTTACAATAGTACTGTCGACTTTGTGTATTTCTACCGGTGTGACAGCGTTTTTGTATTTGGCTTTGCCCATACCGAACTTCATTTTATCTAAATTTCCCGAAATATTCAGTCCCAGTTTGAAGGGTATGGGCGATTTGAGTATGGATATGTGATAATTGAAATTCATATCCAAGTCTTGGTTCCCACCTACGGCAGCCCGGTAGCGATCCATTTCTATTACAAACGGGTAGACGGTTACATTACCGTCTTCGACACTAATGTTGACAGAAATACTGTCGATCAAATTTCTCTCTTTGTTCTTGAAGAAAAATTTTTTCGATATTTCGGCAAAAGTTTCACCGTCGAGAAGGACGAGGCTATCGCCTTCAACATGGATAGCCGATCGTAATGAGGGTATTTTTATATTGAGGCATGAGTCTAAGCCCGACTCGGCCGATACATTGAAATCGACAGTTCCTTGAAATGACCGTAGCATGGGGACAATGGTATCTAACGAAGGAATAAAATCGACAAGTTTCCCTATATTGATATTATGAAGTTTGAAATCGAATCCAGCATATCCTTGCTCTGGTTGTTGGGCTTGATAGATCAGCGTCGTGCGCATAGTCGCATCCATTCCTTCCATACTGAGCTCTTTGAGGTGAATGGCTTGATTGCGTATATCTATTGCACCGTGTACGTTTTTGAAAACCATTTTCCCGTAACGAACCCGATTCAAATTGGTTTGTAATTCAAAATCGATATTTCGAGGAATAACGAATAGTTTTAGGGCAGTCGACGTAGTGTCGGATTCAGTTTCGATTTGAGCAGTGTCTTTTGGAAAAGAGATAGACCGAATTAACTGGTTACAATTTAGATTCTTAGAGGAAAGTGTTAATGTGGCCCGTAGTTTTTTATTGTGACGCATAGCGCCATATAAATCGTGAATCGCACCGGTCGCCGTTAAATCGGATCTTCCTATTTTCATGGTCGCGTTATGTAAAGTAATAGCTCGATTACCGACTGAAATTGCAGTCTTTTGCATTCGAATAGGTAAAGCCGATTGTGGGGTACGTACAAAAAGCCGATTAAAACCTACTATGCCTTTTGGAATCCACAAAGAGTCTTTTAATTGTTGTGCCGTTATTGTAATCCCGGCTTTGTCCATGCCCAATTTAGTATCTCCGAGACGGCAGAACAAGGTGTCGGCTTCTAATGCGAATCCTATTTCGGGTCGGGTAGGATTGTTTTCTGTCGGTTGTAATTTTATGGTTGCGGCAGTTTTTCCGCAAAATAAATTTGATGTATCCGGTAGGGATGCTTTTAGTTTGTTTGCATTTAGTTTACACTCTACAAGAGCGATTCGTGTAGTATCTTGTGGGTTGGTCGTTTTTATTAAAGCCGATAGATTGTTTATCGATGAGTTTAATCGCGTTGAGTGAAAAGCCATATTTCCTATTTCGATATGGGCTCCTAATACATCGTTTCCCACGAAAGACAGTGAAGCATCGCTCGTGAATTCGAATTTCTTATTTTTGTCTCGTAAAGCCAATTTGCTCATATTTATTTTTCCTTTGGCCCGAATTCGTCCTATGTCTTTCTTTTTGATAGATGACAAACGACAACGCACGTTCATGTCGGCATCTAATTTCCCTTCGATACTCACACCATCTTGTAAAGGAAATGTTTGTGCCAATGCAGTTAGGTCTATCGTAGATTGGGTATGAAACGAGATGTCGGGATCGCCTAATAGATCATTTACTTTGGCGTCGGCCAAGATATCGGTGTGAGCTCCTTTGAAGTGAAATATTTTAAGATCGAGATAAGATGGCGATTGTCGCATTAAGTCTATCTGTCCGAAAAAGTTGGCTTTAAGTTCATCTATTCCATAGGGCAATTGGGCATATTGGGCGGATGCATCGTTTATTTCTATTTTTAATGTAGCTAATGGCATTTTCCCTTTTCCATATAGACCTTTTAGATTGCCATTAACTGTAACGTCGCCTTTGGCCGAAACTTTTTCTTTTTTGAGAATACTTTCGGGAATCATGTGAAGGACTGTTTCCAACGAAGGAGCATGTAGCCCGTATTGCAGATCGATATCTAACGCTTGTGCGGTCGTGTCTTTACAGATAGAACCGTGTATGTCTAATTTTATGCCGTTAATCTCCATCATAGCATCGTGCAAGGAAAGAGCCCGTTTCGAACGATTTAGCTCGATGGCGGTTTGTAGGTGGGTGGCGATACGATGAGCCAGTAATTCACCATTTTGCCAGAACAGAATGTTTTTGTTGTTGAAATCCAACGTTAACGTAGACTGTTCTTTCTTTAAATTTGCTTTTAATTTAAGATTTGCATCCCATAGATTGGCGAAGACATTCGTTTCCCGATCGTCGAAAGTGACCGTGGTATGATGTAGCGAAACGTGCTTGATGTCTATTTCGTTAATAACTGGCGAAGTAGCGGTTGTTGTATCGGGTGTATTTGTCGTGTCGGCGATCAATATATTCCAGTTGGCGATTCCATCTTTTCCTTTAAAGGCGTATATGTTTGTACTATCCAATGATAATCGGTTGATACTGATCTTTTTTTGTTGCAAATAATCGACGAGATTGATTACGGCAATGGCTTTTCGAAAAGAGGCTAATGTGTCGGTACGTTGCCATAAAGAATCACGGATAGCCTTTGATACCAATGTGCCATTTTCCAATTTTATTCCAAAACGGGGAAAAGTTGAAAAAAAGGTCAGCTCTACGCTATTCATATCGAGCTTGGCATTTATGTTTTGATTGGCTACGTTTAATACGATGGGGGTCAATTTTTCAGGCGTAAATATAAAATTTATGGAGAAAGCGATTACTGCCGAGAGAAAGACTATCAACGCTCCCAGTGTAATACCCGTAATCTTAAACAATTTTTTTGTTCGGTTTTTCATATTAACACTCTTTTAGTCATACAAAAATAACAAGAAAGTTGTGAAAGCTGTTTGTATTTGTATGAAGTAAATATTTTTTAATTGATATCATACTCTTTTTACATAGCTGATAGTTGCCATAGAGTACACCGGTAGATTGCTATTTGATTCGTAGTGACACTGTTTAACAAAGAATACTTGCTTCTGAAATCCGTTTCGCCTATCTTTGTAAGAGAAGTTTTGAAAAATGATAAGGATAATATTATGTTGGCATATACATACGTTAAACCCGGTAAGTTTGAATTGCAAGAAAAGCCGAAACCCGGGTTGAAAGATTCGCGCGATGCGATTGTGAGGGTGACTCTTGGAAGTATTTGTACCAGCGATCTCCATATCAAACATGGTAGCGTGCCGCGTGCCGTACCGGGAGTAACGGTCGGGCACGAGATGGTGGGTGTCGTAGAAGATGTGGGAGAAGATGTTATAGGTATTAAGCCGGGAGATAGGGTTACTGTAAATGTCGAAACTTTTTGTGGCGAATGTTTCTTCTGTCGTCGTGGGTGTGTCAATAATTGTATGGATCCC
>UMAH01034633.1_pt1 | contig 11430 bp, 8 predicted proteins | sample 1963661 | NCBI WGS metagenome assembly UMAH01 (sample SAMEA4835911, study PRJEB28245) | human gut metagenome | biome: gut microbiome; material: fecal sample | place: Denmark | collected 2008 | reverse complement strand
TCTGCGATATCTGCTAATTTTACTGCTTTTGCCATAATTTCGTACTCCTTATCGCTATTTTCACTGTCATCTCCGTTAAATCATCAACCCTACTTAAATCTTAGTAATCTGAAAATCTTATGTCAAGGCATGCTCCTGCCCAGTTTTACGCCTCAATCAAATGGATCAGCCTGCTGCGGTAGTCACCCCACAAAGGTGCTATTAACATGCCGGCCTGCATCAGCACATCACCGCCGAGTACTTCTCCGGTCTCCTCTATGCGGTAGCGGTTTTCCGGTGACAACCCTTTCAGACGCACTCTTCTGCTGTGAAAATTCGGTCTTGATAATACCTGTACATAAGTTATCAGCGCTTCCTTTTTATCCTTGGAAGTTACCATGTAGCAGTCGTAGCTGCCGTTTTCTAAATATGACGCGATCCGCCAGTAATCTCCCCTGCGGATCAGATCGTTGTATTTGTGATACATAGCGGTCTGTGCAGGGATCTGCTGCCTGTCCTCCTCAGGAATCTTCGTGATATCAAGCTCGTAGCCGAAGGCACCCGCCAATGCCACATGACCTCTCGTCTCGAAGGGTGTGCTTCTGCCCAACGCGTGATTCGGACAATCCGACACATGTGCTCCAATGGTGGATAATGGATACAGCAGCATCGTTCCTTCCTGAATCTTCAGTCTCTCAATGGCATCCGTATCATCCGAGCACCAGATCTGCGGACTATAATACAGCATGCCCGGATCGAATCTTGCTCCACCACCGGAACAATTCTCTAAGAGCAGATGAGGAAATTCCGCAAGCAGTCTCTCCTGCAGTTCGTATACCCCCAACACATATCTGTGGTACAACTCTCCCTGACGATCCGCAGGCAGTTCCACGCTGCCCAGATCCGACAGCTGACGGTTCATGTCCCATTTCACATATTCGATATTGGCGCTGTGCAGCACTGCTGCCACACTTTCAAAAGCATGATCTCTGACTTCCTTCCGGGACAGATCCAGTACATACTGATTACGGCACAGGCTTCCCACACGTCCCGGAATGGCGATTGCCCAGTCGGGATGTTCTCTGTACAGTTCCGAATCCGGCGAGATCATCTCCGGTTCGAACCAGATACCGAACTTCAGTCCCATGGCATTTACCTGATCCACCAGAAGTTTCAGACCTCCCGGCAGCTTCTGCTCATTGACTTTCCAGTCACCCAGGCTCGTGCTGTCATCATTACGGTGTCCGAACCAACCATCGTCCATGACCAACATTTCGATTCCAAGCTTTGATGCCTGCTTTGCAATCTTTAATAATTTATCGGTGTTAAAATCAAAGTATGTAGCTTCCCAGTTATTGATCAGGATCGGACGCTTTTTATCCCGGTATTCTCCACGGATCAGATGCTCGCGGTACATATCATGATAATGATGTGTCATACCGCTAAGCCCCTCTGAAGAATAAGTCATTACTACTTCGGGCGCAGCAAAGCTTTCTCCCTGCTCCAGTTTCCATACAAAATTCTCCGGATGGATCCCCATAGTCATACGGATGGAGTCGAACTGTGACAGCTCTGCCTGTGCCAGGAAATTACCGGAATATACAAAATGCATGCCGTAGACTTCACCGGTATCCTGCGTTGCATTTTCTGACAGCAATGCAATAAACGGATGCTCCTGGTGGGAGGATTCTCCTCTGACAGACCCAACGCTCTGCTTACCATGCATCAGGCTTCTCCTTTCCATCTGACGTTCTCTCCCCCAGGAACCGTGCAAGGTAAGGATGTCATACTTTTCATCCGTGCAATCCAGATCCAGGCAGGCAGACATAACTTTTGCCAGATAAATCGGCTGTTCTGCTGTATTTTTCAGGATTACACTGCGGGTGATCACATCTACTTTTTCAAATGTAGTATAGATCAGTTCTGCCGTCAAACCGGTCGTCTGGTCCTCCAGGTGCAGGATCAGGGTGTCGCAATCCTCCTCTCCCGGAAAAGTAGAAGGCAGCCCGGGAAGCGCGGGCTTCCCCTTTACGATCTCATGGGAGACGTAATTTAGCTGCACTCCCACATGTCCTCCCACGGTCCGGATGGAGACAGCACTCTCTCTGTAGTCTCCTAACCCGTTCCCCGGATACTCCATAGGAAAAGAGTCCAAAAAAGAGACCCGTTCTCTGTTATTTTTGGAAGGAACAAAAGGTGCTTCTCCGGTGCGCATCAGATATACCGGTGCCGGTGTGCCTTCGGTATACTGCAATTTCTGCCCGTAGTATACATGCCCCACAAAATTCTCCTCATCCACAACAGCCATGATGTAGCTGGTGTGTTCTGTATCCAGCCAGAAGGTTCTGTCCTGTTCTATGTATCTGATTGCCATACTTTTACCTCTTTCTTTCCGGAATAAAAATTTTTCTAAAAATCAGCATCCGCTTTCCAAAAATCGTCATTTCCAAACTTCTCCGAGTGGCAAGTGCGCCCCTGTCTTTTATGCTTTCTGTTGATATATCTGTCACAAATGTAAAAAAGCAAACGGTGCTTCCGTTTCTGCCTTCAAAAACTGCATCAGCATCAGTCCGCAGCGCATGGATACCCGCTCTTGTCTCAGGATCCGGAGTACCTCCTGTCTGTCCGCCAGGATCACCTGAATATCCTCAGTGTTCTCCATCTGCTGTCCCACCTGCTCCGTCACCGTGCCGAAGATCATACTACCGCTCTCGTCCGTCAGCCCCTGCGCCAGGAAAAAGCCTCTGCGGAATGCCGGCTCCCCGCCTTCATATACCTTCAGTTCCCAACCGGTCTCCTCGATCATCTCCCGGCAGGCAGCCTCCGAAGCCGTCTCTCCCGGCTCGATCAATCCTGCTGGCAGTTCATAGAGATAATCGTCCATGGAGTAACGGTACTGCCGCACCAGTACCAGATGTTGTCCATCCTCCGTTACCGCATAGACCGCCATACCTTCGGGGCGCAGGCTATGAGTCTTATGTTTGATATTATCCTCACCATTGCGGGAAGCAAAATAATAGTGAAACGGCGTCCCGTCCCGCCCCAGTGCATCGATATGATACAGATTTAAAAACGGATTGTCCGTCAGCTTTTCTATGCCCCGGTAATGTTTTTCATCCTTATTCCGCATTCAATATTTCCTCCAACAGCGCCACCGCCAGTTCCGGGTTTTTCATGCCATCCGCCAGTCCTACCGCTGCCGTGTGCTCATACCAGCCGGTCTTTTGCACCCAGGCATTATCTTCCAGCCAGATCCCTGCCACGATCGTCTCTCCCGTCATGGTATTTAACACTTTGATCTGCTGATCTTCATATCTGTCCAATAGCTCCTGAGGCAGATAATCCCTTAAATCCACCAGATAATCCGTACCGCCCATGAGCTTCAAAAACTCTTCGTCAGAAAAAAACACATCCACCGACCGGGTCATGAACAATACCTGGATCGTGCTGAGATTCGTGGAATCCACGTCGGAATCCGAGTTCGGATCGATCCAGATCGTATAATTCAGGTTCACCACATCCCGTTTGGACATCACACCGTGTTCCCGCAGGAAATCTGTAAAATAATCCGGGCCGGTGGCTTCGATGTGCTCTCCGTCCGTATTCACTGCCATGACTCCCATGACGAAGCTTGTCTTGGTGGCAAAATGCACGATCAGGAAGATCAGAATGACGATTCCCGTTGTCACGCCTATGGTAACCCACAGATAATAGTCTATAAAATACTGCCATTTTTCAGAAGGAGACAGTTGTTTCCATTGTTCTTTCTGCCGGATACGGTCTTCCTTTTCCAAATTGCTGTCTCCCTTCTGTTTCTCAAATCTTCCATCTGATAACATCCTGCTTTTAGTACTATATCAATCTTTAGTATATCAAACTAATTTAATCTTGTATAGCAGACTTTTTAATATATTTTAGGCTTATTATTGTTAAAAATAAACAGAAAAAGCCCTGTCATGCACTTAAATTAACATGACAGAGCTTTGTCTTTTCTATTTGTTCGATCAGATAAGAAGGGGAAATGCTTTAGCGATCCATCTCCGCAATGCGTCCGGTGGACTTATGCTCCTTGATGATCCCCTGGATCTCCTTCAGGTCAGTGCACAGCAGGTCACCGGGGATAGTGTTCTTAAGTGCACTGATGGCATTACCGTATTCCAGTGCCCGCTGGTACTCGCCGGGATGTGCCAGCAGTCCATAGAGGACACCGGAGATATAAGCGTCACCGCTTCCGATACGGTCTACGACTTCGATATCGGTGTACGGAGCCTCTTCATAATAGGTATCGTCCTTGGCGCTGTAGATAATAGAACCGAAGGTATGACGCTTCGGGCTATGTACGATACGCTGTGTGGATGCCACGATGGAGATCGGATACTCCTCCGTGAAGCTCTTCATAATGCTCTTGGCATCGCCTTCCTTCAGGAAAGTCAGGCGTGCGGTGTCCTCGGAGCAGAAGAAGATATCTACATAAGGCAGAATGGATTCGATGCATTCCTTCGCCTCAGCACCGGTCCACAGATTGCCGCGGAAGTTCACATCGAAGGAGATGATGGCTCCCTGCGCCTTGAAACGCTTGATCATCTCAATGGCGGTTGCTCTCAGCTCGGGGCTCAGCGCCAGTGTAATACCACTGGTATGGAAGCAACGGGTATCGCTATACAGGCTGTCATCATAATCCGCAACACTCAGTTTATTGATAGAAGTATTCTTACGGTCATAGACGATACGGGGTTTTCTCGGATAAGCACCATTCTCATAATAGTACACGCCCAGTCTCGCATCCTTATCATCGTCGTATACCAGGTAGTCATCGCTGACGCCGCAGAGACGTACACGGTTCTTAATATATACACCCAGGTCATTGGCCGGCAGCTTGGAGATAATACCGCAGCGCAATCCGAGCATTGCCGCACCGGTGATGGCATTCAGTTCTGCACCTCCGGCCTGCTTGCTGAAGCTGTCGCCTCTGGTGATACGTTCGTTATCGGGCGGTGATAATCTCAGCATGATCTCTCCCAGGGAGAGCAGGTCAAATTCCTTTTTCTCAGTCAGTTCCATAATATAAACTCCCATCTGCATTTTTGCCAAATGTTGTATCGGAATCTCTCCGGTATTCCTCACAGTGCGCCGTTGAAACCCCTTACATTTTCTCTTTACATTTGTACTATAACACAAATATATGGCGTCGGTAAAGGTGCCAGACATAAATTAAAAATTTAACATAGCACATCGCTTGTCAATTAAAATAAGGCTTGTTATACTTGGATTGATCATATTATGCTTGCTACTATTTATTATTCATAGAAAGGATCTTTTGGATGAAACATAAATCATTTTCTCTTCCCTCCTGGCTGCTCCCTCTGCTTCTGATGCTGCTTGGCAGTACTCTGCGGCTAGCCTGCCTGGGAAGTGTTCCCGGAGGAATTCATCAGGATGAAAGCTTCGTAGCATGGAATGCCTTTGCTCTGCTCCACGAAGGAATGGATTCTGCCGGTCATGTCTGGCCGGTATATATGGCAGACTGGGGCGACGGTCACAGTGCCCTGTATGTCTGGATGCTCATTCCCTTTCTGGCATTGAATGGAGGTCATATCAGTCCCATTTTGAGCCGTCTGCCTCAGGCAATCGTAAGTATTTTTACTCTCTGGGCAATATATTGTCTATTAAAGCGTATGTTTGACCGCAAGCTGGCCACCTGGGGTCTCTTTTTACTTGCCATCTGTCCCTGGCATATTATGATGTCCCGTTGGGGTCTGGATGCCAATCTGGCTCCCGGTTTTCTGATCTTCGGCCTGTATTTCTTCGTCAGAGGCATAGAGGACAAACGTTTCCTTCCCTTATCCGGACTATTTTACGGTCTGAGTCTCTACTGTTATGCCGTCATCTGGCCGATCGTGCCACTGCTCCTGTTATTGCAGATCAGTTATGTCCTGGCTTTTCGAAAAATACGGATTGACCGGTACAGTGTAAGTGCAGCACTGATTCTGGGGATTCTGGCAGTGCCCCTGCTCCTGTTTGTCTGTGTAAATTCCGGGATCCTGCCGGAGATCGCGCTGCCTTTTATGACTATTCCGAAAATGGGAGGCTATCGTGGTTCCGAAGTGGCTTTCTCTCTTTCAAAAATGTATCAAAATCTGCGGACGGCTCTGTCTCTGCTGTATCATCAGAATACCGGTGCTCCCTATGACATTCTGCTTCCATGGGGGCTTTTCTACGATATCGGCCGTGTGTTCATTGTGGTCGGAGCAGTCTCTCTGTGTATCTGTGTTGTAAAAAAACTGATACAGCGGACGTTTGCCTGGGAGACTTTTTTGCTGATCCAGCTGATCGGCGGAGGTTTCAACTGCCTGATCGTGACTGCCGTACTGCATCAGATCGACGCTTTGTATATTCCTCTTGTTCTGTGTGAAGCCTGGGGTGTATACACGCTGCTGCAGGCATTGCAAAAGTTGCGGCCTTATGTGTCCACCGTTGCAGCCTCATTGTCTGCCCTATGCTATCTGATCTGTCTGATACTGTTCCAGCGGGACTATTATACCGAATATCGCGCACTGACGGATGCCTATTTTGCCAAAGGTGTCGGACAATGTGTGGAATATGCCCTGCAGCAATGTAGAGAAACCGGTATTTCCACGATCTCCGTGGAAAAGGGTGCGCAATGGCCAAGGCTCCTCTTCTATACAGAAACCCTGCCTTCCCAGTACCTGGCTACCGTTACCTACGATGTAGCTCCCGCACCTTCCGCCTTTACAACATCGGATGATATCCGGATCAACACCAGAATCCATTACGACGAAATCAATTCCGACACTATTTATATCATTTATTACACGGACAAAGACATTTTTTCAGACAGCTTCACCCTGACACCTTTTTATGACTGGTATGTTGCTGTTCCTAAATAGCCTCCATGTAATCAAAATAGTCATCTTCGCTGGCAAATAAGATATATTCGTTCTCCACATATCCCATGTATCCGCTGGCTGTTACATATCCCTTCATAATAAAATACCTCCTTATCAGAAGCCTTTTGTTTGCTGTTCTGATAAGAAGGTATCTTTTTTAATGTCCCATAAAATTCTCTCAATTTTCCTGAGCCGGCAATTTTTCCAGCACCAGTTCTTTCATTTCTTCCAATAATTCCTCGGTTTTCCCCATCAGGAGTTCCGCATCGGTCTCTACCAGTCCCGTTTTTTTGTATTTATAGGTAAAAAAAGGATTGCCGTATGCGGTGAAGCTCATTTCCTCTCCATGCTTTTTCAGAAACGCGGGGATCTTCAGTGGGTCTATGGCTGCATCCGGTCGGAAATTAAAGGTGATCCGGCCGTTTTTGCCCTTGATCTCCGTCATATCCAGTGCGTGTGCCGCCATGCGGATCAGTGCGATCCGCAGCAGATTATCCACTGCCTTGGGGATATTGCCAAACCGGTCTAACAGCTCATCCTTCATCTCATCCCGCTCTTTCAGCGTCTCAATGCCGGCGATGCGCTTATAGATATCCAGTTTCTGCGTTTCATTCACAATATATTCCGCCGGAATATATGCATCCACATCCAGGTCGATCACCGTGGTGAAATCCACCGTCGTATGGATTCCCTTCAGATTCTGCACCGCCTCATTCAACATTTTGCAGTAGAGGTCGTATCCTACGGCTTCCATGTGGCCATGTTGGCTCATCCCCAGCAGATTCCCGGCTCCACGGATCTCCAGGTCCCGCATGGCAATTTTGAAACCGCTGCCCAGATCTGTGAATTCCTTGATCGCCGCCAGCCGTTTCTCCGCCACTTCCTTTAACATTTTGTCCCGCTTGTACATCAGAAACGCATAGGCATTCCGGTTGGAGCGTCCCACGCGGCCTCTGAGCTGGTACAACTGGGACAGCCCCAGATTATCCGAGTCATGAATGATCATGGTGTTTACATTAGAGATATCCAGCCCGGTCTCTATAATAGTAGTGGACACCAGCACATCGATCTCTCCGTTGATGAAATCAAACATGATCCGTTCCAGTTCATGCTCCTTCATCTGTCCATGGGCATAGGCCACATTTGCTTCCGGCACCAGTTTCGCGATCTGTGCCGCAATATCCGCAATGTTATTCACACGGTTATAGACATAGTAGACCTGTCCGCCCCGGGCCATCTCCCGGACAATAGCCTCTCTGACCAGTTCATCGTTGTATTCGCAGACAAAAGTCTGGATCGGCAGCCTGTCGTTGGGAGCCTCCTCCAGCACGCTCATATCCCGGATACCGATGAGGCTCATGTGCAGGGTACGGGGAATCGGTGTTGCCGTCAGGGTCAGCACATCCACGTTCTCTTTTAGTTTCTTGATCTTCTCCTTATGAGCCACGCCAAAACGCTGCTCCTCATCGATGATCAAAAGCCCCAGATCCTTGAACTTCACATCCGCCGACAATACTCTGTGAGTACCAATGACGATATCCACCATTCCCTTTTCCAGATCTTTTACTGTCTTTTTGATCTCCGAAGATGTGCGAAAACGGCTCATCAGGGCAATATTGACCGGGAAATCCTTCATTCGCTGCACAAAAGTGTTGTAATGCTGCTGTGCTAAAATGGTGGTAGGCACCAGATATACCACCTGTTTGCCCTCCTGTACTGCTTTGAAGGCAGCGCGGATCGCGATCTCTGTCTTACCATATCCCACATCTCCGCAGATCAGACGATCCATGATCCGATGGCTTTCCATATCGGCCTTGGTGTCCGCGATAGCACTCAGCTGATCCTCCGTCTCCTCGAAAGGAAACATTTCCTCAAACTCCCGCTGCCATACCGTGTCTTTTCCGAAGGCATAGCCTTCACTCTGCTGGCGCACCGCATACAGCTCCACGAGATCCTTTGCCACGGCGCTGACCGCACTGCGGACCTTGGTCTTGGTATGTTCCCATTCCTTGCCACCCAGCTTATTCAGCTTCGGCTTCTTCGCCGCATCGGCGGAGGCGTATTTCTGGATCACATCCAGTCCGGTAGCGAGAATGTACAGATTGCCACCGTCCCGGTACTCGATCTTCAGGTAGTCCTTGACAATGTTTTCCACCTCTACCTTTTCGATGCCTTTGTATATCCCCAATCCGTGGGTCTCATGCACTACGTAATCACCGATCTTCAGGTCATTGAAATCGTTGATCTTCTGCCCCTGGTAGAGTTTTTTCTTTTTCTTCTTACGTTTCTCCGACCCGAAAATATCACTCTCGGACAGCACTACAAATTTCAGCCATGGGTATTCGAATCCCTTATTCACATGCCCATAATAGGTCAGGATCTCTCCGGGCTGTACTTCCCGCATGGGGTCTTCCGTATATACTGCCGTGAGTCCCGCACCGCCGTCTTCCGCATTCCGCAGATCCTCTGCCAGACGTCTTGCGCGAGTACGGGAGCCGGACAGTAACAGCACCCGATATCCGCTTTTTTTATATTTTTTCAGGTCTTTTACCAGGGATTCAAAGCTGTTGTTATAGGGGGCAATGTTGCGGGCTGCAATATCCACATGTTTTTCCGTCCGGAAATAGCCGTACTTGGTCTCCATGGTAGCCAGTGTCACCACGGCATTTTTCTCCAATGTGGCCGCAACCTGTTCTCCGCTGTAGAGAATATTCATCTGTCCCGGTAGCACATAGCCTTTTCTCGCACGCTGCTCCATGCTCTCCCGGAATTCCAGTTCTATAGCATCAGCCTGCTCTTTCACCCGCGCCGATTCATCAATATAGAAGACCAGAGATCGTCCCGCCATATCCGCCAGCAGCTCCGGCATAGTCACCGTATTTTCATAAAAATATCGGATATATCCTTCCAGGTTCGCTTTGCTCTGGAATTCCAACAGCTGTTCCTTCAACTCGCTTACCTGGGTGGCGATCCTGTGGGCTTCCTCCGGCTGGTGGGCATCCCGGAAAATTTTCTCCTGTTTGGCGGCTTCCTTCTCAAGTCTGGCGATTCCCTTGCGAATCTGCTCCTCAGACAGCACGAACTCCGTCGCCGGGTAGACCGTGATACTCTCCAGCTTCTCAATGGAACGCTGGCTTAAGATATCGAAGCTGCGGATGGATTCCACTTCATCCCCCCACAGTTCGATACGGTAGGGATTCTCCTCCGTCAGGTCAAAAATATCCACAATACCGCCACGCACGGAGAATTGCCCCGGACTCTCCACCTGATAGGCTTTCTCGTATCCCATAGCTACCAGCCGGGATGCCAGTTTGCTCTCATCCAGGCTTCCGCCCCGCTCGGTGTGGATGATGTCTTTCTCCTCCCACAGCACCTGGGGTGTCATCAATGCCGCATAGGTGGTGACGATGGTGACAGGCTTGCCCTCCACGACTCTGCGCAAGGTCTTGATCCTCTCCTGTACCAGCTGATTACCGTGAATATCTGCCTGGAAAAAGATCAGGTCCTTCGCCGGATACAGCATGACATTTCTGTCATAAAAGCGGTATTCCTCGTAGATCTCCTTGGCTTTTAAGTCATTATAAGTAACGATGACCTTGTATTTCAGGCCATCGCTGAGTCCGTAGATCATATGAAGTTTCTGTGAGTCCACGCATCCGGACAGGGCAACCGTTCCCTTTCCCTGTCTGACGATCTTACGGACCTCATCATATTCCGCCAGTTCTTTCAATGGCGCAAGTAGTGCCTGCATTTTTTCACGCTTTCTTACTGTTAAAATGGTTCATGGCAGCATCCGCGCTCTCGGTGATGATCATACGGATTGCTTCTGCGGCGGTCTTCGTAGCATCATCCATAACCTTACGTTCTTCCACCGGGAAATGTCCCAATACATAATCTGCCAGATCATAATTCTTCGGTTTCTCACCTACGCCCATGCGGACACGGGTAAAAGTATCATGCCCTAACATCTTGATGATATTCTTGAGTCCATTATGTCCGCCGGCGCTGCCCTTTTTGCGGATGCGGATCTGTCCCACATCCAGGCTGATATCATCGGAGATCACGATCAGCTCCGAGGTATCGTCCACCTTATAATAATCCACGATCTCACGGATGCTCTCTCCGCTTAAGTTCATGAAGGTCTGGGGCTTCGCCAGGATCACCTTCTGCCCTGCCACGTAGCCTTTGCCGATCAACGCCTTGTGTTTACTCTCCATGACAGCAATATTTTCTTCCTCTGCTAATCTGTCTATGACATCAAAACCGATATTATGTCTCGTATTTTCATATTCTTTGCCGGGATTCCCCAGCCCTGCGATAATATACATATACTTCTCCTTACTTTCTTGCAATCAATGCGTTATCTTATATTTTCGCATTTTTACGCAGAAAATGCAACTATTGGATATTTTGACACAGGGCTTGACTTTTCCCAGATTATTGTTATACTAAAACAGTTGTACAGCCCATAAAAACAAGGTCTTACAGGGCTCGCCGATTCCCGGCGTAAAATGAATCGAGTGTTCGTGACCTTCCACTCGTA
>UMAH01032786.1_pt1 | contig 11990 bp, 19 predicted proteins | sample 1963661 | NCBI WGS metagenome assembly UMAH01 (sample SAMEA4835911, study PRJEB28245) | human gut metagenome | biome: gut microbiome; material: fecal sample | place: Denmark | collected 2008 | reverse complement strand
GGGAGAAGTCGGAGCGTCATTGTGACGCTCCGTTATGGGAAAAAGAAAAGCGCAAGGGGAATTCCTTCCTCTTACGCTTTTCACGCTACAATCATATCACATACAAGTGTATCATTGTGTATCATCTTTCATTTTCTTCACCAGAAGTTCATAATATCCACCTGTCGGATTGAAATGTTTCAATGCCCTGGCATGAATTCGGTGAACCTGCGCCCACTGATATCCAAGCTTTACACAGATTTCTTCCCAACTTTGTCTCCGAAGGTATCTGTATGTCAATACTGCCTTTTCTGTCTCATCCTCTAAACGCTCAATATCTGCGAATATATCTGCATATAGATCTATGCGCTCATACCGTGCTTTAATAAGTTTCCTCTCCAGCTCGTCCAACTTTGCAGCGTAGTCAGAGAGATCTTTCTGATCATGGGCATGTGGCATATCATCCATGACAAGTGCCGGTGCCATCTTATCTGCTCTTAACTGCTCAATTTCTTCCTCTATCCGGCGCGCGGCGCTGACCGCTGGTGTATATGATCGCAGATACTCCTTTTTCAGTTCGTTTTCTTTTTCCACGCTTCTCCCTCCCTGTTCAATTACTGTTCTATAGTAATTTTACCATTGGCATTCAGTGGATTTGTACCAATTTAGGGCATAAAAAAGAGAGGTCTCACTAAAGATAACCTCTCTTTCCAATATCTTATTATATCATCGAATTTTCTTTATGTAAAATCGCTTATTTAATTCAAACATCTTTACAACATTATTGTTGGCTAATCGCATCTTCTCCCTGTTAATTTCATAATCGTTCATCCTCATTTCATACCACTTTTCCGGACTAACGATTATTCCTGTGACATCATATTTTATCTGTGTGGCTAACAGTATATACATAGCAATTAATTCATACAAATTCCTATCAGCGACATTATCGCCAAAAAACATATTATCCTTTTGTATCTTGGAAATAAGCGTTATTGCATTTTCAGATCCATATGCATACACTTCATTCATAAAACCATCGAATTCTTTTGCTAATTCTTCGTTTTGACCTCCTGTTTCAATAATTGTTCCCAACAATTCTAATATACGCATTGGCATTGTTGCCATTTTATTCAAAGCGATTTCGTTCCTTTGCTTTAAGATCTCATTCTTAAAATCTCTTTTTACAGATCTATTAGTTGCAATGAATCCAATAATAGAAATCAAAGCGGGAATCATAGCTGATATTAATGCGGCTTTTATGGTATCACTCATTTCGTAAGAATTTTTCACAATTGGTATGAGAATATTCATTTAATTCACCTCTACTCATTTTAAAATATCGTCCACTTCTGGACCACCCTCTCTATGCAATCATACATTATAATTATAGCATTTTAGTCATACAATATAAAGCATTTCTACCACACCATCCTCAACTGCCCATTCTTCTCTTCCACGATCCGCCCCATCCGCTTCTCCATAATCTTTCTCACAATCCGCCGCCTCCGGTAAAAGCAATTTCTACTGATCGGGAGAATGCCGTGGTGTGCTTCCAACATATCATAGCTTGTCCCGATCACAATGGATTCTGTCAGATATTCCGCGATGAAGCTGTCTACCTGGTTGCAGATTTCGAATACTTCCTTTTCGTCCACAGACATTCCCCCTTTCAATTTTTGCACAAAAAATACCAACCATCGTATTTGACGGTTGGTAAAGTTCAATTCACTCTATTTTTTAGTGCGTTGTATACTTTTTATAATTTCTATCTTCTTTTCATTATCAATAAGTCCTCTTTTTTCAAGTTCTGCCAACACTTTGTCTTGAACTTCAATATCTTTTATTTCTTCTGCTTGCATCATAAGATTTAATTGTTTACTTTTTAAACCTTTTTCTCTTCTTTTGAACTCACTTCTATTGTCTCGATATTCCATTACAGACACAGCAATAGTAAACATTAGTACTGTCGTTGTGATTCCATCTCTATTAGCAGAAAATATAATAAGCACAAACTGAATTGAAAGAACTACGACCAGGCATAAATAAGTAACTGCTTTTGAAAAATATGTATATGCTTCTCTCCACAATTCATATAGATTATTTTTATCTTCATCTAACAATTCTATCATATCACCATATTTTTTCTTAGATAAATTTGACATCATATTCCTAGCGCTCATTTTTCCAGTAAAAAATGACAACACAACAATTATAAAGTTAAGTAATAGATATTTATCAGTAGATATAAATTCTTGATACCATACCATAAATTTTTGCAAATTCATACCTTCCATAATGCACATCTCCTACGTCTATTATTTATATAACTTTACCATTTTAACCGTCAATATTCAATTGTCAATGTCCACATTTTTCGACGTTTTTATTGTCTATTTTTTTCAAACTACATTTCAAATAAATAATTATTATTTTCTCCTCATATATTACACAGCAGGAGGTGCTATATGATCGCTTGGTTTTGCTACTTGATTCTAAAATTCAAAGATTTTTCGCACAGTTTCACCGCAGACGCATAAAATATATAAAACCTCTTTGGTGATCCCATGCAAAACTGTTCAAACCTTTATTTTCTTTCAACACTCGCCTGCCAGCTTGCCGACTGCATGTCAGATGATGAAATTGCCATCCTTGCTGCTGATCTGGTAGTGCTGAGTGATATGCTGGCAAATATTGCTGCCAGAAATGCAGTCTGTGAAAAGGAATAGCTACGCAAACCGGAACTGTCCGGTCTGCTTAAAATAAACATATCTGCTGTTCATCGTAGTAATATTTCTTTCTTGCCGGTACATACCCACCGTAAAATATCCGCTTAACACGATCTCTCTGTTTCAGATTCGCCATATAAAAGTTGTCAACCTCTGGAGGTACTGAAAAATAGTATGCTTCCGGATATGGCAGATGCTTTTCTATACAGATTTCTGCGATTTTTCTCTGATAATATAGGATATGATTCCGCGTCAGATTCATGTTGCAGCCATCCGGCCAGAACGGATCATTACACCCGTTCTGATTGATATCTTTCCAGTGTTCTATTTCTCTGCAAATGCACTGGCAGTACTCTTTCACTTTATCTTCTGCTGTCTGGATCATGGCATCACCTCCACAAAATTTAAGGTTTACGCAAACCGGAGCTGTCCGGTCTGTTCCTGCGCAATCCTCATGTTTCCTGTGCGCTTTGCTACACACAATTCTGGCAAGTTTGCTTTCACAAGCGCGGCGGGGATTGGTGGACATACCGCATTGCCACACCTGCGTACCTGCTCACTCCGTGGGTATTTTTTCCCTGTGTAATCGCGGTCTATGATGTAATCATCTGGAAATCCCTGGCATCCATACAGTTCTTTCGGTTCAAGCATCCTCAATCCGATATCCACGATCTTATAGTCGGTACCATTAATTGTAACTAAACCAAATCGATCTCTTGATGTAACCGTATCCAAAGGTTCCTTAACATCCTGTCCAGTTCCCTGACCATAATACTTGATCAGAAATGCTCTAACCTCTCCGAAATGACCATCGCCTGCTGTGATTGTTGGAATTGGCTCCTTCACGTCCCTTCCATCGCAATGATTATTCATTTGGATCAGATTAACTGCACACAGACTGTTATGATCCCAGGATGTTACTGTCGGCAACGGATTTTCGACAGTATCACCAGCTCCAGTGTATCCTCCATCATAATATTTATGTAGAAACGACGTGACCAATCCGTATCGGTTCGAACCATCCACGGTCATAATCGGTTCTTCAATCGATTGCCCTCTGACTTCATCCTTCGATGTTCCGGAATAATACTGAATCAGCGTCGGGCTGATAAGGCACTGTTGATTTCCTGTTGTAATTGTATGTATAGGATTTTTACAATTTCCACCTAGATGATTTGTTGTATTGGTTCCCATATATGGAACAATCTTAGGTTCCACAATTCCATATCCGTGTTTTCCAGTAATAGTAGGTAAAGGCTCTTTGATGTCGTTTTGTCTACGCTCTCCACCATGATTGCATTGGATAATAAACGGCTCCGGATTGTCTAATACGAACTTTTTCAATCCTCTTGCGATTCGATCCATTGTTTTCTTTGCCAATGGGCGAACCGCCCGGATACCGTACTTTTCTTTGATCTCCTCTGATGTATCAAAAATCGAAGGACACGGCCGGCTGAAATCAATCTGTGTGTATGCTCCAACATATGGTTTTAACAGTCCGGCTTTTACCTCTTCACTGTCTGCCGGTCCGTGTGTTGGCTCTGGCCATACAATCGGCTTGCCGTCACACCGCGCGATCATAAAGAATCGTTTGCGCATGGTCGGCGCACCATAATCGGCGGCGATCAGCTCACGGAACTCCACTTCATAGCCAAGATCCCGAAGCTGTTGTACGAACCGCTCAAATGTCTTACCCTGTTTGCTTTTAATTGGATGATGCCGTCTGTTTAACGGCCCCCATGTTTTGAACTCTTCCACATTCTCCAGCATAATTACTCTCGGTCTTACAAGTCCCGCCCATCTTAAGGCTACCCATGCAAGACCTCTGATATTTTTATCCTTTGGCTTTCCGCCTTTCGCCTTGCTAAAATGCTTACAGTCTGGCGAGAACCAGGCAAGTCCAACCGGATGCCCATTGCATGCCTTTACTGGATCAACAGACCAAACATTTTCGCAATAATGCTTCGTGTTCGGATGATTAGCCTTATGCATCTTGATTGCTTCTGGATCATGGTTGATGGCTATATCTACGCTGTAGCCTGTTGCCAACTCGATTCCGGTAGATGCACCGCCACCGCCGGCGAAATTGTCTACTATCAGTTCTCCGTTAATCATGGCATCACCTCCGGGAAGTCCTCGATCTGCATCTGTCCTTCCAGATCATCCGCAGACTTTTCATCCTCTTTGCAAGCAGCTATCATTTCTACATCCATATCCGATTCTTTTCCAATGTCAATAAGGATCAAAGGCTGTCCTTGGTCTGTCACCCACATTACATTTTCCAACTTGTACAGTTTTCTTTTTCTTGGATTCGCGCAGATAATATTCACCAGTACATCATCCGGAAAACTGTTTACATATTCTTTTAATTCACTATTCTTCATTTTCTCCGAAAGGAACCTGGCGCGCCTTTTATCCGGATAGGTTCCGGCTCCTTTCTTTTTATTGTTATTTTCTTATGACTGTTGTAAAATATTGTCAAAAAGGAGGGTTTTTATGTTACGTTCTATAGATGCCAAAAATATGATTGATTCAAAAAATTGTACAATCAAAGTTGATGATAAAGATATCACCGAATGTCCTTTGTGCCACAAATCTTTTGCTCCTATTCCACTTTTTGCATGTGTTTATAAGTTAGATGATTCAGTTACATGCGCTAGTGTTGTTTATTTTTGTAGAGACTGTGTTTCTCCATTTTTTGCTCACTATTGGATTTCAAATGCATCTTTATACAACAATACTATTATCTATAACTCAGCTATATTTCGTTATGTTGAGCCAATAAAATTTGCTAAAACAGTTTTTGACAAAAATATCATTGAACTTTCACCTCTATTTGACAAAATATATAATCAAGCTCTTGCTGCTGAAGCATCCGGTCTTGATGAAATTGCAGGTCTTGGTTACAGGAAATCCCTTGAATTCCTAATAAAAGATTTTGCAATACACGAAAATCCAGATAATGAAGAAAAAATCAAATCTATGCCACTTGCAGCTTGTATCAAAAACTTTATTGATTCTCCTAATATAAAAACATTAGCTACTCGGTCTGCTTGGATAGGTAATGATGAAGCTCACTATATTCGGAAGCAAGAAGATCGAGATGTTAATGATATGAAATCGTTTATTCAGGCAACAGTTTACTTCATTAGTATGATTCTAATTACCGAAGACGCTGGTTCTATGGAACCTAAATAGATTCCTTAACAGCTTTTGTATCATGCTCTATAATCACCATACAATGCTCTGCATCCATTTCTGCCAAAAAATTTCCATCGAAGTCCCAGTATTGAGTAACCTCTCTTACTGGGTCTTTTTTTGTTCCAATACCTCTTTTTGCCTTTGTTTCAATTACCTGTATTACTTTTGCAATTTCAGTTCCATCTGGTCTTACCATTTTTCTACCTCCTAATTCACTGTGCTAAATAGCACATAATCCCACAATCCGGGAAAATCTCTGTATTCATGTTACCTCTGTTCGGTTCAAGTTCATCCAGATATACCGGATTACCTTTTCCGTCCTTAAGGATTGAATAACCAACTTCTCTTTCCAACTTCGCCCGACTTTCAAAGACTTCCGGGAAATCCTTTCTGATATGATTCCAATAACCCATGCCGCCTTTTACACAGCCGATACAGTTATTGTTCGGATAGCCAAGGTCATACATCAAAGGTCGGGCAAAATCAAAAGTCCGTTCAAACAATCCATGTACCTCTTCTTTTGAGAGGTTTTTGTCAATCAGTGGAAATTCGTGTGCGGCTTGCGGATTTGCTTCAATCGTCCGCTCTGCCCGGTTCTTTTCCTTAAGGTCAAATCCCCAAACGTAAGTCAACTCACAATCCCGGTGCTGTTCTTCCCACTCTTTTCTCACTCGTTTTTTGAGCCAGTTTGTGCAGGGTGCAAATCCATTTGCCGGACTTCTGAATCCTCCGAATGTCCTCACGCAATCCTCTACACATCCGTACTCACTTGATTTCAGCATTTTGATTTTCTTTCCGATTGCTTTTTCGCAATCTTCAATAAATCTCATGCTGTCTGGATGTTGGTCTGCAATGTCAATGTAAATCCATTCGTCTACATCTCCAGAAAGATATCCTGCCATAAAACTTGATATTCCTGCACTTATCCAACATACCTTTAGTTTCTTTTTCGTCATAACACCACGCTACAAATCCATGTATCGTGGATAAGGAATATAGGCTTCCCATGCTGACGGTCTGAAACTCACATAAGTCAAATATGCTATATGTGCGCTACTTCAAATTCCACCTTATCGAATCATCAACGCTACTATTATTCCCTTTATGCAAAATCTTTGACACCTTTAAGTTGCAACCTCGGTTTACCGAGGATTCGTTATTCCTTTCTTTCTCCTAAAATATCATCCAGGCAATCATTAAAGCCCACACAATACCATTTATTTATACTAAGATATAATTCTTTCTTTTCCGGTAACTCCCGGAGGGGACAAAATTCTGGTCTACATGCTATATAATCTGTTACATCCTCTCCCATTCCCGGAATTCCACAATACAATGTTTTTTCTCCGTATCTTGGTGGCTGCTTATCATCTACGAAATCGCACATATCACATGATTCCGGCATATCCATAACCAACACTGCTTTAGTCATACCTCACACTCCTTTCGGTTTTTCACACCGCTCAAACTCGATAACCCATACATAAGGGCTCTCGTCCCAGCCGTAGCGGTTTATGTCGGACTTCTTGACAGTGCTGTTCCAAAGGTTTTTCCACTCTTCCATTGCAATCTCCATGTCTCCGGCATGAACTGCCATAGAAGAAAGCCCTTCATTACGAATACCGTCAATGGTAATTTCCTTTAACCGCTCCACTCTCACATTCGTAACCTTAAGCCAGATACGTGCCGCTTCTTTTGGCATAAATAATGATGGTTTCCACTCGCCATTATGACTGAACCACTTATGCACAAATGTGTCATAATCTAATCGGTTTATGGAATCTGTATTTCCATTTGCAAATTGCAACCTCACATCATCTCCGCCAGCTCTGAATCTTATGTCAGCAGTTGCTTCGTATCGGTGTGCTCGCCAACATTGCCATGTTTCCCGGACATACAGGATATCCCCTGGTTGATATGGTGCTTTTCTGATACACGGCTCATTTTTCCCGTTATACAACATAAGTCCATCTTTAATATATCCAGTCCACCGTGGATTTTCTCCTGAAAAGAATTTTACAAGCCGTCTGGTACAACTTTTCCGTCCGCCCAGAATCGCCCGAACCATTTCTGTATTGAATAAAATCGGTTTAATCGCCATCTGCCGCACCTCCTCTCAACATTTTCAAAAGCTGTTCATCATTCCTTTTGCACATCTTTGCTCTTTCACAAGGTTTTTCGCACTTAAAATAGTCACTCTTATATTTCTTGCAATCTGCCTTGTCGCAATGTTCACATGGCTTATTCATCCACTCCACCGCCTTTCGCAATCTCGATTGCTTCATTCTCCGTCATAGTTACACTTCCAACAGTTCTGGGTTGTCAAATATGTTGCCGATAACACTACATTCACCCAAAACCTCATAGCTTTCAGCAGATAATCTGTTTGTAACTTGAAAAGACATTGTTTCGTCATCCCACAAAACCTCACCAATGCAATCGGCTTCTGACAGTCCACTTTCTGTACTGTATGTGTCACAATAAGCAACAATATCATTTTCCCAAATCAGATTACCGTTCATGTCCTCACGTCCTGTGCACCGGCAGATAGTAGATGCATCTACAACACAACGACAGAAGAAACCCAAACTATCCTTTGCGTAGAAATAATAACTTTCGTTGCCCTTTTTCGTGCAAAATGGGTATGACAGATATCCTTCCACCCATTCGCCATTATCAATCCGCTTGCCACGAAATAAGTATCTATTTTCCATCATTTCTCCTTTCGTTCATCTTTTTCAGTTCTTCGCTGATATCTTTTAGGTCGCAATCAATATTAACCAGCCGACCCCATATAAATATGGTTGATAATGCAAGCAAAACTCCCATTTTTTACCCCACCTTCTTTCCTGTAACAATGTCCCAATGCTCATCCTCGATAAATGTCTGCCGGATGATCGCATCGGACAGATAGTGTTCTTTGCTCTTCGGCTGTTTTCTCCAGTAGGAATCAATGTAATAGGCAACCCACTTCATAAATTCCTCGATCTTGGCATTCGAGAATCGATATGACTCTTTCAATGTCGGGATTGTCAGATACATCGTTGATGCAAGTGCACTCTCGATGTTCCGATCTGCACCAAGCACTGCTCGCCCTTTCTGAATATCCGCCATGTAAAGCTTCTGTGGCATCGGAATCGACTTCACCCACTTGACCACATCAATTTTCTTTTTCGCGCAATACTGCATCATGCTTTCGTTTGTGACTTCTTCGTTATCATCGTCCTGCCATGCCATCCGACGCTCAACTGTCTTACTATAAAAGTTCGTAACCTGCTTAAATGTCATATCAAACTTGTCATACAGGATTGCTGTAAATATATATCCCATGTGATTCGCAACATTATCCCCAAGGCGTGCCTTTGCAAGTTCCTTGCGGTATACGCTCATCGGTATCAGTTGCTCCCTTTGTGTTACTCCGTGCATTACTTCTCCTCTCTGTGCCGCCCTTTAATGCAGGTATTCCAGAATCTGCATCCCGGATCACAAGGTTTGTCCTTGCTGCCATAATCACAAATTCTTCCGCTGCCATAATACGTGGCTGGCCGCTTAAATTTCTTGTAGGCTTCTGGATTCATATGTTCTTGTTTTGAATCCTCAAAACTGTTGATCTCTCCGGTCAGTTTTATGTTTTCGCGCAAAAGGCGTTTTTCTTTGCTGGTTCTATGTATTTCTCTCACCTCTCTGGATAGTGGGGCGATTGCCGCCCCGGTGTCGGCAAGTTAAGAACATGGCTTTTGTGATAACTATAATTCCGCACTTGCAATGGTTTCTTTTGCTTTCGCTGGTGTTTCAACCTACCGGACCGGTGTATTGAGCAATGTTCTTTCCAAATCCGCATAATCACATTCACGCTGTTCGAAATCGCTGAATTGATTTTTTGCACCCGCAGGCTTCTGCTCCTTCCCCGGTACATAGTTTTCGTCCAGATAATCCACATAGCCACTGTTAAAAAATGTGCTCCCGTACTGTGCTTTCCTCCAGTCGGCGTCCTTCTGCAATTCAAGACTGTAGCGATCAATCGCTTTAACAAGCCTATCTTCCCCGATTGCGAGTAGCCGCTTCTTTCGGGTATCCGATACCTGGCCTTTGCCTTTTTTGTTCGGATACAGTTTCCACAAACGTTCAAACATTGCTTTAGCATCAGCCAAAGTATTTATTTTTTTATCAGTATCATTATCACTATCAGGTTCATTATCAGTATCAAGGTTATTTTGCTTTTCAGAAAAACCATTTGTTTTTTTTGCTTTTGTTTGGTTTTCATCAGAAGCATTTGCTTTCGGTCTGCCGCCAAGCTTACCGGCTTCCCTGCGCTTCTCACATTTTTGCATGTATGCCGCGTTATCGCGGTCCATTCGATCTTGGATAAAACTGAATGCCATATCTGCCGCCGCATCAAGTTCCGGTATCTCTTCCCCTGCCGCATAACAGAGGATGGCAGTGAACAGCTTCCCCCGCTGCTCCATGTCCATCTTCTGGATATGCTTTAAATACTCTGTGTACATGACGAAGCTGTTCTTTTCTGCCAAGTCATCACCCCACTTCCAGATCTTTAAGCAGGTCAACAAGTGGCATCTTTGATTGTTCTTTTGTCAGCTCCGTTATCGTAACTTCAATTCTCGGGTTCTCCATGTCTACCGACACATCATGGTAAAAATTAGGAATGCATTTACGGTTATCTTCCTGCAACACCTGTGTCTTGGTTAAGCTGTCCTGAATAAATTTTGCCCCGCAGGATACAATATTGTCCCCGTCACGCCGCATATCTTTTTCGTAAAAATGATAATAGATCAAAACCGGATCTGTGATATGTATCCCACGCAGCTGATGCCGTATGCAGCCGATCACAAGAAGCTCATTGTCCCTCTTTGCTTTCCCACCCTTATGTGGGTTTATCCGGTTGGCTGCAGTGTAATCATTCAGACCATCCAGCCTACCGGGGATTGTAAAACTATACTCCACACGGATCACCATCCATTCTGATCTGTGCATTACAGCCTGTGATCACATCCTGCAGATATGCCGGTAAAGTGTAGCAGTCAATAAATTCATGCGCATCTGCCAGATCCTTACGCTTCAAGGCTTTATAGCTCTTCGTCTTTCCATCTTCATCATAAATACCGAATTCACGTTTCAACTGGCTGTAAATATCACGGTATACAGTCTGACGTACTTTGTTATCCTTATAGGCTTCTGCTTTCTTGCCACCAAGCATTTCCACACCTTTACGCTTTACGTGTGCTGACAGTTCATCCGATTCCGCGCCAAACAGCGGCATATCATTTTTGATTGAGTAAACCTCATGCTCCACAGAATCAACTTTTTCTTCCAGTTCCAACGCTCCCTGCGCGAGCAATGCGATCTGTTCCAGAGCCGTGCGTGGTCTCTGAATTGTTTCTTCCATCTCATGAAACCGATTGATATATTTTGCTGTAAACTCTGTACCCTTTACTCCGGTCAGCTTGTGGGCGATAAATTCGCAGCCTTTCTTTGTGACCAGATAACACGGTCTTTCCTGCCCTTTTTTATCCAGATAAGTATTCTCTGTAAAAAATTCAACGTGGGAAATATTCCCCTCGTTAAACTGGGATGTATATCTTCTGATATCTTTCATTAAATCGTTATGTGGTTTTCCCACCATCTCCGCAACCTCAACAGAGGTCAATGTTTTCTGTTCAATATTCACTGGCATATCCTTTCCCCGGCTCCGAAGAGTCGGTATGATTACAAATAGCTTTTTCCATATCTCTTCCGGAAGGCTTCCCTTGCCTCCGCTTCATTTACATCCGCATTTCCAGCGATATAATGTTTTTCCCATGCAAGCTGCCCGATTATGTGCATTAACACACTCATTTCCTTATTCCGGTGCACACTCATGTTTCCTTCATGGTGCTCATAGGATAACGGCACCCACAGGCCATCTTCATCCGACAGCCGCCGGTTTGCCGTTCCTTCGAAAATATGATGCCGGTGTACATTTGGTGTCCCGTCAATCATGTCATATCCGGCATATCTCATATCTATAACAATGGAATCTTTCATTTAAACCTTGTATGATAATTAGGAAGTTAATTATCACAC
>UMAH01015675.1_pt1 | contig 12574 bp, 8 predicted proteins | sample 1963661 | NCBI WGS metagenome assembly UMAH01 (sample SAMEA4835911, study PRJEB28245) | human gut metagenome | biome: gut microbiome; material: fecal sample | place: Denmark | collected 2008 | reverse complement strand
TGGTGAACAGCCACATACGCATGGCATATACTGCCCAATAACTGAAAAGCAGTCCCACTACTCCACCCAGCAATGTCAATATCAGATTTTCGTTCATTATCTGCCGCACAAGCACGCTTTTCGTTCCTCCAAAGGCCTTACGTACACCTAATTCAGCAATACGTTGCTGCATGCGGCTGTTACTCAAGCCACACAAATTGAGTGACGGTACCAACAAAATGATAAATAAAGCTACGGCATATTGAAGATAAAGCATTGTCAAGTCTGGCCCTACATTAGCCCATACGTGGTTGACGTGCGCCACGATATTGTCCGGCTGTTCCATGATGTCTATCTGTTTGTTGCCCAATCCGGCATTAACACGTTCCACCTGCTTGGCAATGCCCTCCCGGATGGCAGGAAAGTCATCAGATGTACGTGCCAATACAGCAATCTGCATGCCTCCCAAATAACTGTGGACTCCGGTAATTTTCAGTTCGTCGGCACTGTACATACCCCACACTTGTGCGTATGCATCCTTAGCAGTGACGGAAACATCTTTCACCACTCCCACGATACGTGCAAGTTCCCGGTTCAGCAGGAATTCCTGTCCCACTACATCTGTACTTCCATACAGTTTCCGCGCTACAGACGCACAGACTACTACAGCCTTGCTTTCTCCAGCACGGTCGGCTTCGCTGAAGCCGCGTCCGGCAAGAAACTGCATGCTGAACACTTTCCAGAAGTCGGGATCTGTCCGCATAGCATCCACTTTCACCCGATTGTTACCGTCAGTCAACGAAGCCAACGACAAACTGGCTGGGGAAAATGCCGTACAGTATTCCACTTCGGGCACCGGCTGCACGCATTCTTTCATAAATGCCGCCGAAGGATTACTCCAATTATTATTGCCGTCCTTTTCCTTGTCGTATACGTGCATAGCGGAAAAGTAAAGACACCGACTGCGGTTCACTTCCGGTTCCAAGTCAGCATATTTTGTCTGCCAAGTAATCACAATAGCCATAATCATGGTGATAGCAAAGGCCGTACCCAATATGGAAATCGTACTTAGCAGCGGATTCTGCTTCAAGATTGTAAAAGCTTGTCTTACGGTTTGCATTTCATTTATTGATAGTTGATAATTAATAGTTGACAGTTGGCTGTTAAGCAGTAATTATTCCACCTGACGTCCGTCGAAGAAGCGGACGGTACGTGAGGTCTGTTTGGCCTGCTCTTCATTGTGGGTCACCATCACGATGGTACGTCCGTCTTCCTTGTTCAGTTGATGCAACAGTTCCATGACTTCGGCACCCATCTTGGAGTCCAGGTTACCGGTGGGCTCATCGGCGAGGATTATCTCCGGGTTGCCGATAATGGCACGGGCAATGGCTACACGCTGGCACTGACCGCCGGAAAGCTGTGTAGGCATGTGACGCATGCGGTGGCTCAAACCGACCTTCTTCAATACCTCTTCCGCCAGATGACGGCGTTCCTTGGCAGACACCTTTCTATACAGCAAAGGCAGCTCCACATTATCCAGCACATTCAGCGAATTAATCAGATGGAAAGACTGGAACACAAAACCCAGCTTCTGGTTACGGAAAGCAGCCAGCTCCTTGTCCTTCATGCCGTCCACTTTCGTACCGGCTATTTCGATGGTGCCGCTGGTAGGTGCATCCAGTAAACCCATAATGTTCAGCAACGTAGATTTTCCACAACCGGAGGGTCCCATGATACTGAGAAATTCTCCCTTGTTCACTTCGAGGTTTACATTTTCCAATGCCACGGTTTCAATCTCGTTTGTACGATAAATCTTGTTGATGCCAGTTAACTTAATCATAATGGTAAGTATTTAATTGTTATTATTCTGTTCTGTTTCTATTCCGCACAATTTCTGTTTCAAGAGGTCAAAAGTTGTGCCAAAATCGTTTATTATTGATTATCTGCTATTTATACATGCAGTAAGGTGTCCGAAAATGAACACCTTGTCCGTTTTCATCTATTCGTCACGCAGAGCTTCCGTAGGTGGAATGCGGCTGATGTTGCGCGCCGGGATATAGATTCCCACCAACACTACCACCAGCAGTATCAGAAAGATGACGAGCGACACGAGCAGATAATGCGAGGTGAAATCCGACACCCAATAGCTCTCTGTACTCTCCACCCAATTCTGTCCTTTGGCCAGCCCTTCTTTCAGTGCATATTGCAAATAAAGCAGAAAACCAGTCAGTGAAGCGACCACGGTCAATACCGTGCCTTCGCCCATCAGCAGGCGGACAATGTCACTACGTGTAGCTCCGAACGACAGCATCACTCCCACTTCCTCGCGCCTCGTACGTGTCTGCAACCAGAAGGTACCGATGACACCCAGACAAAGATTCACCAGGAAGAAAGCCGCCATCGCCAGATTACGTCGGTAAATCGGTGTGGAATTGCTGGCTTCGCTCTCCGTTATAATCTGCTCATAGGAACGGACACTGCGAGCAAACAGATTGCCCCGCCTCATCTCCTTCACCATCCAAGGACGGAAATCGTGCAGAAAACGCTCCATGCTGACACCCTCTTTGAGACGTACCAGGATATGGGCACTTTCAGGGATATAACTTGTATCGATGGTAAGCATCGGCATAAATGCAACGGGGACGGGACGCCACTCGCTATACATCTTCATGGCTCCTATCGTACCGACAACTGGCATGTACAAGGTATCTCCATGGTCTCTGCTTATACAGCGTTTGCCATGCGCGTCTTTGGTATGGAACAACTGTTCGGCAGCATTCTCCGTCAGTACAATGTCATTCGGGGCATAGGCGTAGTCGGACAGCTGTCCGGGTGTCCGCCCCTTACCGGAACGGAAACCATACGTATCGAAAAAGTTCGTATGAGGCAGAAATTGTATCATCATAATAGATAAGGGAATCGTATCCCCTTCGGCAAACAATTGACTATTCGAACTTCCCGAAGAATTGGGATAACAGAATCCCAGCACGGGAGTGGCCGATTCCACACCGTCAAAGTCCTTGACATAACGCACCAAATTATAATAGTTGTCCACCAACGTAGCAGAGTCCTGCGCTTCGGCATCGTATCCCGGTGCCTGGGGCTGCAATGCGCCCAATGAAATGAGGCAAAGCCGCTCCGCATCATAGCCCAACGGGATATTACGATCGTGCGTGACCACAATCACCGGGTCCAATACAACCCAACTGATGATACTCACCAATATCAATTCGGCCAACAACCATCCGTTCTTGCGGCGGCGCGCCCAAAGATTCTTCCATATTAACTTAAACATACCAACCTCCCGTGTCTTATCGTTTTTCATTCAGTGAGTTCACAATCGGTTTCCGCAAGGAATACCACGCCGGTATAAGGGCCGACAACAGATTCAGCACGACGCACAGCGCCAATGCGGCGAGAAAAACCAGCGGAGCAAACAGCATTTCACCCGATACGCGGACCTCCACTCCTTCGGGTACCATATTCGGCCAGCTGTCGAGTACCGTAAATATCCACTCGCGTCCCACGTAAAGTGCCAGCCATGCCAGCAGCAAGCCCAATGCTCCGCCCAGTGCGGTCAGCAGCAGGTTTTCCCACATCACTTGTGAAAGCAGTATCTTACGTCCGGCTCCAAACGATTTCCGCACGCCCATCTCTGCCAGACGTCCCTCCATACGGCTCGATATCATGCCGCTCAGATTCAGGGCAGGCACCAACAGCAATACGAGCAGGACAAGCAGAAAGTGGCGCACTGTGGCCCAAAGGTCAAACTCCATACTTGCATAAGTCTTGAAGACACTCAACAGATGGGAGGTGGGCTGCTCCCAGAAATCTACTTTCCATTCATCGGGATGCATAAGATTCTCCTTGCGGCAGATTTCCTTTATCTCAGCCCGCAGAGCATCTCCCTGCTTACTGTCCTGCACCAGAAAGGTAGCACTGAAAGCTCCCAGATAGGGAAGGTCGTACTTGGGAGTGCTGTAATCGGGCGACACCGTATAAGGTATATAAAGCTGTGCATAGGATTTAGAGGTGAGGTAACTGGCACTGCGCACCACCCCACAAACCCGATAGTCGATATAGTTCAGGCTGAACGAGCGTCCTACTACCTCTTCCGTCGTACCGAACAAGCGGCGTGCCAAATCATCGGTAATGACAGCAGTGGAAATGCCACTTGCCAGGTCGGATGCCGTGAATGGACTACCTTCCAGGAATTGGAAAGAATATATCTTGAAAAAAGCAGGGTCTGTCAACTTTACCATAACCGGAAAATCACCGCTGCGGTCGGCAGGCTGTATATAACTGTTTTCCGACAAATCATTATGCAGCTCGGCTGAAACGACAAGGGCATTCTCTACGGGATAGAACCAGTCTTGCAGTGCCTTGTAGGAAACAGCCCATTGCATGGTCCTAGTATTGTTGCCGCTTCCCTGCGTGAATTTTGAATTGCTGAGGTAAAGCGTATTCATGCGGTTTGCCTCTGGATAGACGGGCGCAATCTTCACATAATACACCACCGCCATAATCATTGTCATGGCAATGGCCAGCCCCGTACCCACAATGTAGAGCATGCTGAACAGTTTATTCTGCTTCAACAGCTCCCAGGCTTGTTTCAAGTAAACCTTTATCATTTTAGCTTCAACTTATTCTTGTTCTTATAGTTACTCATATCGCTCACCACTACTTCATCACCCGGTTGCAAACCACTGACCACTTCTACAAACTCAAAGTTGGAATCGCCCAGCTGCACCTTGCGCTTTACAATTTCCTTGTCGGAATTGCGTACAAAAAGTTCATACTCCCCACGTCCCACATAATAGCTGGCATTGGCTATGCGCATCACGTCTTCCTTCACTGCATTCATCACATAGACGTCGGTTTTCAGACCGGAACGCAGTCGGCGGTTGTTGTCCTCATTCAACTGCACGGTAAAGGAGATGACGCCATTCTTTGAAAGCGGAGTAACACTGCTTACGGAACCTTCCAGCTTTTCGCTGCCAATCTTCACAATGGCCTTGCCGCCGGCAGCCACACGGTCACCGTAAGTATCGGCAATCTCGCCTTCCACCTTGAAGTGGCTCAAGTCGGAGATGACGGCAATCTGTGAGCCTTCGGGCACTTGGGCACCAATCTGATTGTTGATATAAGTAAGGATAGCCTTCCGGGGCGAACGCACCTGCGCATCGTCGAGCGTACGTTTGGTTTCGGCCAGTGTCTTCTGGAACATGCTGAAATCCAGTTCCTGTACTTGGTATTCTGCAGCCAGCACTTCCTTCTCGTTGACATACTGCTGCTGTAATTGCTCGTATTCCAGTTGTGCTACGTTGTAGCTCAGTTCGGCTTGGCGCACTTTGTCGGTGGTGCCCGAACCGAGGCTATCAAGGTACTGCTCGTTACGCAGCTCCACCTTCATGCGGTCCAGCTTCATGGCGGAGACTTTGATTTTCATCTGAAGGTCGGTCAGCTTGGTCTGGTTGTCAAGTTTCAGCTGTTTCAGCTTATAGCTGCGCATCTGCTCTTCATCCAGCATCTTTTTGTAGTCGGTTTCGGCGCTCTGCAAGTCCAGTTTCAGGATGGGGGTACCTACATCCACGCTGTCGCCACCTTTTCTGTACACTTCCAAAATGCGGGTATTGATGGGCGAGTTGATGATTTCCTCGAATGCCGGGACCACCTTGCCGGAGGCGCTGACGCTGACTTCAATCGTACCTTTGCCCACTTGGGAGAAAACAAGGTCTTTCTCCTTCACTCCCGTACGCATCAATGAAATGAGTACACTGACCACTACGATACCTGCCACGCCGATAGCACCGTAGCGGATGATTTTCTTATTGCGTTCTTTATTACGCACTTCTTTCGGAATTTCTCTATCCATATCTTTAAATTTTATTGTTTGCGAACATAACGCTTAATATATACTAAATCCATGCCAAAATCATAACCCCCTGAAAGTAAGCGAAAAGACAAAAAAGAAGGGTGTCCGTTTTCGGACACCCTGTACATTTTCGGATAGCTTCTTTATCTTAATCTCAATCTGTCGCCAATCTCCGGCACGTATTCCGCATCCTTGCGATTCATCTTATAAAGGTTCTTCAGACGAATGCCGTACTTTTGGGAAATGGAGTGCATGGAATCGCCATCCTTCACTATGTAAACGGTATGGGGTTTGGCGGCCTTCTTGCGCTTTTCTTTCAAGTAAATAATGTCTCCCGCCTCCAGTGTATATTCTTTATGGAGGTCATTGTATTTCACCAGCTTCTTCCAGCTGATGTCAAACTCCTTGCCCAACACCTGGAAGGTGTCTCCGTCGCGTGCCACTACATAAGCTATATCGTTGGCAATGTACACCTGATGCGGATTGGCCAGCCAAGGCTTCTTTTTCAGTTCCTTCTCCCAGCTGCGGGCATCGCGCTTGCTCATGCCACGGCTGTCGTACTTATACAGTTCATAATCCTCGATAATGGTTATCAGTCGGTTGGCATACGACGGGTCGGTAGCATAGCCAGCCTTCTTCAAGCCGCGCGCCCAACCCTTATAGTCCGTAATCTTCAGTTTGAAAAGAAAAGCATAACGTGCTCCCCTTTTCAAGAAATCGGAATGGTCTTCATAAGAGTCTTTCGGATTGCGATAAGCGCGGAAACATTCATTGCGGGCATCGTCATCATGCCTCACTGTCCGTCCACGCCAATTGCCTCCACACTTGATACCGAAGTGGTTGTTGCTCTTGCGTGCCAGCTCGCTGTATCCGGCACCGCTCTCCAGCAATCCCTGCGCCAGTGTGATACTGGCAGGTATCTTATGACGCTGCATCTGCTCCACGGCAAGGGGGGCATACTGCTTGATATACTCATTGTAGCGGGCATTCCGGCGTTGTGCCTGCACTGTTGTAATGGAAATGAAAAGAAATGCTATGATAGCAGTCAGTCTGAAAATCCGTTTCATGCTTAAAATGTTGAGTTTTGCACAAAAGTCCGTAAAAGAATTGAAATAACCAATCTCTTTCCTATCTTTGTAACATTAATTACAAATTATAACCCCTTGCCTTATGAAAGAATTGAATATCGAAATCGCCGTCAAGATATACGACTATGAAGAGCTGGATGCCGCCGACCGCGAACTGATGGATGCCGCCCGCGAGGCTACCAACCGCAGCTATGCCCCCTACTCCCACTTCTCGGTAGGAGCTGCAGCCAGACTGGCAAACGGTATCGTAGTGACCGGCACCAACCAGGAAAACGCCGCCTATCCTTCCGGGCTGTGTGCAGAACGCACCACCCTATTCTATGCCAACTCCCAACATCCCGACCAGGCAGTGACCACCCTTGCCATTGCCGCACGCAACGAGCACAACGAGTTCCTGGAGTTTCCCATCCCTCCCTGCGGCGCCTGCCGGCAGGTGATGCTCGAAACGGAGAAGCGCTTCAAGCATCCCATGAGGGTGTTGCTATATGGCAAAAAGGGAATCTACGAGCTGAAGAATGTGGGAGAATTACTGCCACTCTCGTTCGATGCTTCGGCCATGAAGTAACAGTACCAATAAAGTATTAACATCGTGTCTGCAAGAAGTTAATTTCTTGCAAACACGATATTAACTTCTTGACGACACGATATTAATATCGCAAAAACCTTTGTTATTCAGTGGAAATCATTACCTTTGCACCCACTAACCAATTAATTCCACCGATGAGAATATCCGACTAAAGACAACACATTTCGGTAAACATCACTATCAACATGCTTTTTCAGACTGAACGCTGAGCATCACCTATATAGATGTTTAGCCAATACTGTGTTTGTCTGTACCTCTCCCCTTCGAGAATTTCAATTTCGGGGAATGCTTGCATCTCCCCTATCATTCTTACTTCTAAAAACACAGTAGAAACTTATGAGCTTTATCATCAAAGACCTTAGCTATATCCATGCAGATAAGGAAATCTTGTTTTCACACCTCCACTTGAGTATCAACTCCGGAGATAAAATAGCCCTGACCGGAAATAACGGTTGCGGCAAGTCTACCCTCATGCGTATTTTGGCAGGAGACTTGTCACCAAGTTCGGGAACGGTGCTACGCCCCGAACATCTGTACTACGTGCCCCAGCACTTCGGACAATACGACCGGCAGACAATAGCACAAGCTTTGGGAATCAGCCACAAGCTATCTGCCCTGCATGCCATCCTAAGCGGTGACGCTACCGAAAAGCACTTCAATACGCTCAATGATGACTGGAACGTGGAAGAACGCGCCCAGGCTTCTCTCGACAGCTGGGGACTGGACGGTATCACACTCTCCCGTCCGATGGAAGGACTTAGCGGCGGCGAAAAGACCCGCATCTTCCTGGCAGGCATGGAGTTGCACAACCCAACAGCCATCCTGCTGGACGAACCGACCAACTATCTGGACGCGGATGGACGGAAACGTCTGTATAACTTGATACGACGGACATCGGCTACCGTGCTCGTCATCAGTCACGACCGCACGCTACTGAATCAGTTGCCTGCCATCTGCGAACTCTCCTCCCAGGGATTGACGTATTACAGCGGAAACTACGACTTCTACAAAAAACAGAAGACCCTGCAACAAAACGCCCTTACCCAACAACTGGAAGAGAAACAGAAAGCCCTGCGCCTTGCCCGCAAAGTGGCACGCGAAGTAGAAGAGCGGAAGGCCAAACAGAATGTGCGGGGAGAAAAAAACTCCATTAAAAAGGGGATTCCCCGCATCATGATGGGAGCACTGAAAAACAATGCGGAAAACAGCAGTAGCAGACTCAGCAGCATACATGCGGAGAAAGCGGAAAAGCTGCAGACGGAAATGGCAGGCATCAAAAGTTTACTGTCGCAGACGGACAAGCTGAAAACAGACTTCAACACCTCCCATCTGCATACGGGCAAGATTCTGATTACGGCAAGGAACGTCAACTTCCATTATCCCGACCATACAGCCTCCCCCGCAGAAACACCCCACACGGAGACGGCTGCAAAGAGTCTCTGGGCTTCTCCTCTCACCTTCCAGCTAAGAAGCGGCGACCGCCTCAGCCTGAAAGGAAAAAACGGCAGTGGAAAAACAACCCTGCTGAAACTCATCATGGGCGAATTGCACCCCACTGGCGGAGTGATGGAGCGTGCCGACTTCACCTCCGTCTATCTGGACCAGGAATACTCCCTCGTCCGTAATGAGCGCAGCGTACTCCAACAAGCAGAAGCTTTCAACCACCGCCACCTGCCGGAACATGAAGTGAAAACCATCCTCAACCGCTATCTCTTTCCCCGCGACGTGTGGAACAAGCCGTGCGGCAAACTGAGTGGCGGCGAAAAGATGCGCCTCTCCTTCTGCTGCCTGATGATTGCCGACAATACCCCGGATATGTTCATTCTGGACGAACCCACCAACAATCTGGACATCGAGAGCATAGAAATAATAACGGCAACGATACGCGACTACGCCGGCACCGTAATTGCCATCAGCCACGACCGGGAATTTCTGAAAGACACCGGCATCGAACGGGAGATACTTTTGGAATGAATCAGTAATTTAGGTAACAACAACCGTAATTTGTATACTGCCGTTCTCATAAAACCGGCCTATTTTTGTAGCACGTAATCATTTACTAACTAACGAACAACGAATATGAGCAAAAAAGTATTAATCCTCTCCTCCAGTCCCCGCAGGAATGGAAACTCCGACCTCTTGTGCAACGAATTCATGCGCGGTGCCGCAGAAGCCGGACATCAAGTAGAAAAGATTTTCCTGAAAGACAAGCACATCAACTACTGCACGGGATGTAGCGTATGCAGCATGTACGGCAAACCCTGCCCACAAAAGGACGATGCCGCCGAAGTGGTGGAAAAGATGATTGCCGCCGACGTCATCGTCATGGCAACCCCCGTCTACTTCTACACCATGAGCGCGCAGATGAAGACACTGATTGACCGTTGTTGCGCACGCTACCTTGAAATAAAGAACAAGGAGTTCTACTTCATCATCGCCGCCGCCGAAGAAAGTGTCCCCATGATGGAGCGTACCATCGATGGTTTCCGTGGCTTCCTCGACTGCCTGGAAGAGCCCAAAGAATGCGGCACCATTTATGGCGTGGGTGCCTGGAAGGTGGGCGAGATAAACGACAAGCCTTCCATGCACGAAGCCTACGAGATGGGAAAAAAGGTATAAAGAACGAATACTAACCGCTATACAATACATTTATGCTACGTACCATCAGACTGACCCTTGCCGTCATCTTCTTCGCACTCATCACGCTGTTGTTCCTCGACTTCACGGGAACACTGCATGCCTGGTTCGGATGGATGGCGAAGATACAATTCCTGCCGGCCGTGCTGGCACTGAACATCGGTGTAGTACTGTTTCTTGCAGTGCTGACCTTGGTATTCGGACGCATCTACTGCTCCGTCATCTGCCCGTTGGGAGTATTCCAGGACATTGTTTCCTGGCTCTCCGCCAAACGGAAGAAGAACCGTTTCCGCTACTCGCCTGCACTGAAATGGCTACGCTACGGTGTGCTGGGAGTATTCGTACTTGCCATTATCGGCGGACTGAACTCTTTTGTCGTGCTACTGGCCCCTTACAGCTCATACGGGCGCATCGTTTCCAGCCTTTTCTCCCCGCTCTACCAGTGGGCAAACAACGGACTGGCCTACCTGGCCGAACGTGCTGACAGCTATGCCTTCTATGAAACGGATGTATGGATGAAGAGTCTCCCTACCCTGCTGATTGCCACAGTCACTCTGGTGGTCCTCATCGTGCTGACATGGCGAAGCGGACGTACCTATTGCAACACCATCTGTCCGGTAGGTACAGTGCTTGGCTTCCTCTCGAAGTATTCCTTGCTGAAACCGGTAATTGACACAAAGAAGTGCAGCAGTTGCGGACTTTGTGCCCGCAACTGCAAGGCATCGTGCATCAACATCAAGGTACACGAAATAGATTACAGCCGTTGCGTGGCATGTATGGACTGCATCAACAAATGCAAGAAAGGTGCCATCACCTACACACGCCGCAAGCCGACTTCCGCTACAGTCTCCCAGGAAACCTCCGTGGCACCGGAGCAGGTAAACGACGCCCGCCGCGCATTTCTCTCTACAACCGCCGTGTTTGCTGCTACAGCAGCCCTCAAGGCGCAGGAGAAGAAAGTGGACGGTGGACTGGCTGTCATCGAGGACAAAAAAATCCCCGAGCGCGCCACTCCCATCACTCCTCCGGGCTCACTGAGTGCCCGCCACTTTGCACAACACTGCACAGCCTGCCAGCTCTGCATATCGGTATGTCCCAACCAAGTGCTCCGTCCTTCTTCGGACTTGACAAAACTGATGCAGCCGGAAATGTCCTACGAACGCGGTTACTGCCGCCCCGAATGCGCCAAGTGTGCGGAGGTGTGTCCTACTGATGCCATCCATCTGACGAGCCTCGCCGAGAAATCGGCCATCCAAATCGGTCATGCCGTATGGATTAAGGAGAATTGCATCTGCATCACAGACAAGATGGAATGCGGGAACTGTGCCCGCCATTGTCCGGCCGGTGCCATACAGATGGTTCCTTCAGCCCCGGAAGACGAAGCCTCCATCAAGATACCGGTAGTCAACGCCGAACGCTGCACCGGATGCGGAGCATGCGAGAACCTTTGTCCGTCGCGTCCGTTCAGTGCCATTTATGTGGAAGGCCATGTGATGCACAGAACTGTCTGAAGCAGCTTTATCACCCTAATATCCATTTATAATTTCAGTCCTATCACAATGAAAGAAGACAATAAGAACAAGATAAACCGCCGCGATTTCTTCAAACTCGCCGGTGCAGGAACGCTTGCCTCGGCAGCAGCCCTATACGGCTGTTCGGGCAACAAGAACAACGGGGAAAGCGAATCGGCCGCACTGGGCGAGATACCAACCGGCAAGATGACCTATCGTACCAACCCCAACACGGGCGACCGGGTTTCTCTGCTGGGATACGGATGCATGCGATGGCCCACCCGGAAACGTGCCGATGGGAATGGAGACGAAATAGACCAGGAAGCCGTGAACGACCTGATAGACTATGCCATTGCTCACGGAGTGAACTATTTCGACACCTCTCCCGCCTATGTGCAAGGTCTGTCGGAGCGCGCCACAGGCATTGCCTTAAAACGCCATCCACGGGAGAAATTCTTCCTTGCCACAAAGCTGTCCAACTTCAGTCCCAGCACGCACAGCCACGAAGAGTCCCTTGCCATGTATCACCGCTCCTTCCGCGACCTGCAAGTGGACTACATCGACTACCTCCTGCTGCACGGCATCGGCATGGGCGGCATGGAAGCCCTCCGTTCCCGCTATCTGGACAACGGCATGCTGGACTTCCTGCTGAAAGAGCGCGAAGCCGGACGCATCCGCAACCTCGGATTCTCCTATCATGGAGACATCGAAGTCTTTGACTACCTGCTCTCCCGCCACGACGAACTGAAATGGGACTTCGTACAAATCCAACTGAACTACGTAGACTGGCGGCATGCCAAAGAAGTGAATACCCGCAACACGGATGCCGAATACCTATATGCCGAGCTGGTGAAGCGCAATATTCCTGCCGTTATCATGGAGCCGTTGCTGGGCGGAC
>UMAH01039493.1_pt1 | contig 12930 bp, 6 predicted proteins | sample 1963661 | NCBI WGS metagenome assembly UMAH01 (sample SAMEA4835911, study PRJEB28245) | human gut metagenome | biome: gut microbiome; material: fecal sample | place: Denmark | collected 2008 | reverse complement strand
ATACTGATAGGCGCACGACTGGGCCACTGCATATTTTACGACTGGGCCTACTACCAAGACCACTTCGTTGAAATGATTCTCCCCATCAAGCAGACCGCCGCAGGATGGAAAATGACGGGTTACACCGGCCTTGCCAGCCACGGCGGCACGCTGGGCCTGATTATCGCCCTCTGGATGTACTGCCGCAAGACGAAGATGCACTACATGGACGTGCTCGACATGATAGCCGTTGCCACTCCCATCACCGCCTGCTGCATCCGCCTTGCCAACCTGATGAACTCCGAAATCATCGGCAAACCGACCGACATGCCCTGGGCATTCATCTTTGAACGGGAAGACATGCTGCCCCGCCATCCGGCACAGCTCTACGAAGCCATCGCCTACTTCATCTTCTTTTTAGGGATGGTCTGGCTATACAAACGCGGGCAGAAAAAACAAGAAACCAAGCTCGAAACAGACTTCAGCACCACCAAGCGGAAATCAACCGCCGTGCAAGCCGAGGCTTCCCTACCCTATCACCGCGGTTTCTTCTTCGGCCTCTGCCTGACGGAAATCTTCCTCTTCCGTTTCTTCATCGAGTTCCTGAAAGAAAACCAGGTGAACTTTGAAGACAGCATGTCGCTGAACATGGGCCAATGGCTCAGCATCCCATTTGTCATTATCGGGGTGTATTTCATGTGTTTCTACGGAAAGAAAGCTTCCAAATAAACATTTAGGCCCTACATAAGCAACATACCTACCCCTTTCATCTGTGTAGATTTCTCTACTTTTACGGCATCGAAACAACAACCGTAAATCATATATTTATCATGAAAGAGAAACAACTGATGAAAGGGGCAGCTTTTATGCTGCTAGCAGCAACTGCCATCCCGCCCGCACATGCCCAACTGAAAACAAATGCCGGCGTGCAATACCTGCTTTCCCAGTCGAAAGACATGAGCCAGGATTTTCTGGACCTCAGTAACACCTATTTCTTTGCCGACAGCCTGGTATCGTTCGACACCTCCACCGGCAAGGGGACTGTCCAGTGGAAACGCCAGCAACTGATGCCCCGCCAGGCATTCAATGCAAACACCTACCTGCACCAGCCCCTCCAGTCGCTGGACTTCCCGGAGACGGCCTACGACAACAACCCGCAGCTGACGTTCACCGTCGAACCGGTCAGCGAACGCACCCTCCGCATCCGTATGCTTACCTCGCCCATCGTACCGAAAGAAGATGCCGATGACCCCATGCTCATAGGAAAGCCTGCCGACGGACGCTCCTTCTGGAAAGCCGAGAAGACGGATAAAGGTACCCTGTACACCTCCCGATACGGCAGCCTGCTCATCGAGAATTACCCCTGGCGCCTGGTGCTGAAAGATGCCGACGGACGCCTGCTGACACAGACTCGTTGCTGGAGCGACAACGACTCCACACAGGTCAAGGTACCTCCATTCAGCTTTATCAAGCGCGGCTCGGACAACTCACGCAGCATCAATCCCGTATTCAGCCTCGCGCCAAACGAGAAAATCTACGGTTGCGGCGAGTCCGCCACCGCACTGAACAAGGCCGGACAAAAGGTCAACCTCTTTGTCACCGACCCGCAGGGCCCCGAAACTCCGGATATGTACAAGCCTATCCCCTTCTTTTTCAGTAACCGCGGCTATGGCATGTTTATGCACACTTCCGCCCCCGTGACCTGCGACTTCGGCTGCTCCTACATCGGAGCCACCAAACTCTTTATGGCAGACGAAGCGATGGACATCTTCATCTTCCTGGGTTCGCCGAAGGAGATGCTGAGCGAATACACCGCACTGGTAGGACGGCCCGAAATGCCCCCTTTGTGGAGCTTCGGCACCTGGATGAGCCGCATCACCTACTTCAGCGAAGCAGAGGGCCGCGATGTAGCCCGGAAACTGCGTGAGAACAAGATACCGAGCGACGTCATCCACTTCGATACCGGTTGGTTCGGCGTGGACTGGCAGTGCGACTACGCCTTTGCCGCCGACCGCTTCGACAATCCCCGGCAGATGCTCACCGACCTAAGGTCACAAGGCTTCCGCACCTGCCTCTGGCAACTCCCCTACTTCACTCCGAAAAACAAGTTCTTCCCCGAGCTGGTGGAACGCGGTCTGTACGTACGCAACGGTAAGGGGCAGCTCCCCTACGAGGACGTGGTGCTGGACTTCACCAACCCCGAAACCGTGAAGTGGTATCAGGAAAAACTCGGCAATCTGATTGAAATGGGTGTAGGCGCCATCAAAGTAGACTTCGGCGAAGGTGCCCCGCTGGATGCCATCTATGCCAACGGCCGTAGCGGACTGTACGAACACAACCTCTACCCGCTGCGCTACAACAAAACCGTGGCCGACATCATCAAGAAGCTGCACGGCGAAAACATCATCTGGGCACGCTCTGCATGGGCAGGCTCACAACGCTACCCGCTGCACTGGGGCGGTGATGCCGCCACCACCGAAACCGGTTTCGAGGGAACCGTCCGCAGCGGTCTCTCCATCGGATTGAGCGGGTTCTGCTTCTGGAGCAATGACATAGGCGGCTTCGTGACCCAAAGCCCCGAAAGCCTCTACCGCCGCTGGCTGCCCTTCGGCTTCCTCCCCAGCCACAGCCGCGTGCACGGAGCACCTCCCACTGAGCCGTGGTACTACGGGAAAGAGTTCACAGACTATTTCCGCCGTTGCGCCGAGTTGAAGTACAAACTGATGCCCTATGTATACGCACAATCCAAAGAGTGCACCGAGAACGGCTGGCCGATGCTCCGCGCCCTACTGCTGGAGTATCCCGACGACCCGGGTGCATGGCTGGTAGAGGACGAGTACATGTTCGGCTCCAACCTCCTCGTGGCACCCATGCTCGAAGAGGGCAGCGGACGGGATGTCTACCTCCCCGGACGGCAGAAATGGATAGACTACCAGACCGGAAAGGTGTATGCTCCGGGATGGAACCATATCGAGTGCGGCACCCTGCCCATCGTCATTCTTGTAAAGGACGGTTCGGCCATCCCCCATATCCCCGTGGCACAATGCACAGACCAGATGAAATGGGACAAGATTACGTGGAAGAAGTATCTGGCAGACGAAAAGAAAGCTGAAGGATTGCTCTGCCTGCCGCAGGACGGACAGTTACAACGGATATCAATCCCATAACCGGTATATCAAACACATTAAACCCTAATACCCCATGCGAAACAAGTTATTGTTCCTCGCCTTGCCCCTGCTATTCGGCTTACAGGCAAGCGCACAACACACACAAGCCTTTCAAGATACCACGCTCACCGACGAACAGCGCGTGGAACATCTTCTTTCCATCCTGACATTGGATGAAAAGATAAACCTTCTTTCCACCGACCTCGGTGTCCCCCGCCTCAACATTCCCCGTTGCGGACACTACGAAGGACTGCACGGGCTGACCCTCGGCGGGCCTGCCATGTGGGGCGGACGCCAAAGAACGGAAGACGGGAAAGTAGTCCCTACCGACTGCCCCACCACCATATTCCCCCAGTCCTACGGTCTGGGCTCCACATGGGACACCGATTTGGTGCAGAAAGTAGCGGAACAAGCCGCTGAAGAAGCCCGCTACTACATGCAGACCACCGGTAACAAGCGTCATGCCCTCGTGATGCGCGCTCCGAATGCCGACCTTGCCCGCGACCCGCGCTGGGGACGTACCGAGGAGAGTTTCGGAGAAGATGCTTTCCTCACCGCCCAACTCACCATTGCCAGCGTACGCGGCCTGCAAGGCACTCATCCCCGCTACTGGAAAACCGCCTCTCTGATGAAGCATTTCCTTGCCAACAGCAACGAGGACGGACGGGACAGCACTTCCTCCGACTTCGACACGCGCTTGTTCCATGAATACTATGCTTATCCTTTCTATAAAGGCATCACCGAGGGAGGCAGCCGTGCCTTCATGGCCGCCTACAACAGTTGGAACGGCATCCCCATGTCCATCCATCCCTGCCTCGAAGAGATTACCCGCAAGCAGTGGGGCAACAACGGTATCATCTGTACGGACGGCGGTGCCCTGAAACTGCTGATTGAAGCGCACAAGAGTTTTCCGAGCTTTGCGGAGGGTGCTGCTGCCGTAGTAAAAGCCACCACAGGACAATTTCTCGACGCATACGTTCCTTACGTCAAGGAAGCTCTGGAAAAGGGATTACTGACCGAAGTCGACATCGACAAGGCTATCCGCGGGAACATCTTCGTCGCCCTCAAGCTCGGCTTGCTGGACGGGGACAACTCCCGTAACCCTTATCTCTCTATCGGAAAGAACAGTACGGAGACACCGCCTTTCATGACAGCAGAAGCCCGCAGGCTGGCACGGGAAGTCACCGCCAAGTCCGTGGTGTTATTGAAAAACAAAAAACTCCTGCCACTCGATGCCGGAAAGCTGCGTAAAATAGCCGTTATAGGCCCGTATTCGGACAAAATCGTGCAAGATTGGTATAGTGGTACCCCGCCTTACGAAACAACGATTCTGAGCGGCATACGCAATGCTGTGAAAGAAGGAACCGAAATCATCCACGCCGAAGACAACCGCATGGGCCAGGCAGAAAAGGCTGCTGCAGCCGCCGACGTTGCCATCGTGTGTGTAGGAAACCATCCTTACGGCACGCGTGCGGACTGGAAGTTCTCTCCCGTCCCCAGTGACGGCCGCGAAGCCGTGGACCGCAAATCGCTGATGCTGCCCGATGAAGACTTGGTGAAGCTGGTGCTCAAGGCCAATCCCAATACCATACTGGTACTCGTCAGCAGCTTCCCCTACACCATCAACTGGAGCCAGGAGCACGTGCCTGCCATCGTCCACATCACCCACTGCAGTAAGGAGCAGGGCAACGGACTGGCCGACGTACTCTTCGGCAAGGTGAATCCAGCCGGACGTACCGTACAGACGTGGGTGAAAGACATCACTGACCTACCCGACATAATGGACTACGACATCCGCAACGGACGTACGTATATGTACCACCAAGGCCCTGTGCTCTATCCTTTCGGCTATGGTCTGAGCTATTCCGACTTTACGTACGAGAAGATTGAATCCTTCAAGCAAGACAAGAAGAACATCCGCGTGACGGTATCAGTGAAGAATACCAGCGGACGCGACGGGGAAGAAGTCGTGCAGCTCTATGCCAGCTATCCGGAATCCAAAGTGGAACGTCCTTCCAAGCAGTTGCGCGCCTTCAGGCGTATCCCCATCAAGGCCGGCGAAACCCGGAAAGTGACGCTTACCGTGCCCAAAGAAGAGCTCGGCTATTGGAACGAAGGAAAGCAGATGTTCGTTGTAGAACCCGGAACGGTGAAGCTGCTGATAGGGGCTTCATCGGAAGATATACGGTTGGAGGGAAAGATCAGGCTATAAGAATGAAAAAGCCATCCCTTAACATACCGACTATAAAAATTAGCGAGTTATGCCACAACAACGTGGCAAACCCGCTAATTACATATTTGCAAGCATAAATGAAAAGTACAGGGTCACTTTACAATAAACTCATATCTTCCTGCCGCCAGTTCCACCACCCGTACATTCTCGGCCTTGTCAGGTAAAGTGAGTGTAGCTGTACTGTTAGCGGGCACTGTAACTTCATAATGCACACATTTCCCTTTCCATTCCCAGCGAGAAACAATTTCACCGTAAGGCGACCGATGACGAGCTTCAAACCGTTTCAATCCCTTTATGAAATGGGGACGGAGCAGAATGTTTTGAAAACCAGGTTGCACGGGATCAGGGAAAATACCTCCCAGCCCCTTGTAGAACCAAGCACCTATTTCACCGAACATCATATGATTGTCCGAGATGTCACGAGTAGCCTGCAAATCCCAGTTCTCGAGCAGCGTAGTGGCACCGTTCACCATCCACCAACCCCATGAAGGATAAGTGTCCTGTACAGCCACCTTATAAGCTGTTTCAGCATAACCATTTTCGCTGAGTGCATTCAGAATAGCTTTAGCTCCTAATACACCCACATCCAAGTGAAAACCGTCCTCCTCTACCTTATGTGCCAAGTTAGCTGCCACTTCTCCTATCAACTCTTCGGGCACAATCTTCCATTGCAAGGGAACACTCAATTCGGTTTGTGAACCTTCGGCATAGATGCCTGTTTCTCGATTCAGGAACTTATCATTGACAGCTTGCTTTATCTCCTCCGACAAGGCATTATAATATTCGTAATCGGCCTGTTTGCCGAAGAGTTTGGCAGCAGCGGCCAAAATCTTGGTATCTACATAAAAGTAGACCGAGGAAGTCAGCTCTTTATTGGATTTTGACTTCACCGGCACCCAGTCTCCGCGCCCCCACGTAGTGAGATGATTGTTAGAGATACGCTCCACATAATCCACATAACGTTTGATGCTCTCGTAACAATCGCTCAAGGGCTTGCTATCACCGTAGAAGAGGTAGATATTCCAAGGGATGATGGCAATAGTACTAGTCCAGTCCAGCCCGTTGTCTGTACCATATCCCCATCCACCAGTTGGAATAATATCGGGCAGCACTCCGTTGGGCTGCTGTTCGTCACGATGGTCGGCCAACCATTTTTCGTAAACGGTAATTCCATCAAAGTTATAAAATGCTGCCTCAATGGCAAAATGACCGTCACCAGTCCAACCGTTCTTCTCGCGCTGAGGGCAATCGGTGGGGTAGCCCATCAGATTGGAAAGGTAAGAGTGATTGGCAGCATGGAGCAGCTTGCCTATCAGTGGGCTCGAAGATTCCAAGCTACCTACTGCCGGCACATCACTGTGCATGAAGTAAGCAATCAAGCTGTTTTGGTCAAGCTCAATAGGCTTATCTGCCACTACCTCCACATAACGAAATCCCTTGTAATTAAATCGGGGCATGAACTCATCCTCTTCTCCACTCAGAATGAGAATGTCCGTCTGAAAAGGGTCTTTCTCCTTATCGCCTCGAAAGTAGACATCAATGTTCGAGAGATCGAGGCGGCCATTTGGATGTAAGCGTTCGCCATGTTTGATTCTGACCTCCGTTCCCCGTTCACCCGAAACATGAATACAAGTCACACCGGACATATTTTGCCCGAAATCATAGATGTATGTTTTCTCGTCCACTTTGCGGAAAGAGACGGCGGGGAAAATCTTTACATTACGGATGGGATGTACTTGCTGGGCAGTGACATTGGAAGAAGGTACACTCCGATAGGCTACTCCGCGCCACTTGGAATCATCGAATTCCGGAGTGCTCCATCCTTTCTGCTCCAGACGTGCATCGTAGTGCTCGCCAGTATAGATACTATTAAAAGTGATTGCACCCGACGCTGTCCGCCAACTGAGATCGGTGGGAATAGTCTCCACGCTTCCATCGGTGTAGGTAATGCGCAAGTCCAGACAGAAAGTGGGACGGTTGCGCCAAGGGGCACGGTCGAAGTCCCACACTGCTTTGGATTGATGGTTATACCAGCCGTTACCCAAAAGTACGCCAATAGCGTTGTCACCATTCTGTAATTGTGAAGTCACATCATAAGCCACATACAAGTTGCGGCGATCAAAGCGGGTATAGAGAGGGGCAAGGCAGTGGTCTCCTATCTTCTCGCCATTGATGTAAAGCTCATATAGTCCAGCAGCGGCAATATAAGCACGCGCTGACTTTACCTTTTTGCCGGTCTTGAACTCTTTTCGGAAGTAAGGGGCAGGCCCATAATGAATATCCTTGCCATCGCCAATCCAAGCACCTTGCCAATGTTGCATCCCCATCATGCCCGTTTCAAAGTAAGAGACAGGAGAAGCAGTCTCCTTATATTCCATGTCGCTGCAGATTACTTTCCAATAATATCTAGTGAAAGGCTGCAGTTTTTTGCCCGCATAGGCCACAAGCTGATTACGGGAATCGTTCTTTCCACTATCCCACATCCTGCCACAGCCATTGACCACATTCAACGAGTCTTCGTCTACCACAATCCGCCAGGAAGTCTGCACAGCTCCCTGCCTACCATCTTCCATCCGCCAAGAAAGGCGTGGAACGGGATTATCCAAACCTATAGGTCTGTCAAGATGTTCGCTCCTCAGATCAACCAAACGAACCGGAGTCTGCCCTTGTACAGTAATGCAAGCAAAGAATGTGAATAGAAGCAGTATATTTCTTTTCATAACTCCATTGTTTATCTATTCCGTAGTAATCACCAGTTCCTTGCCCTCCCTCAGTTGGTCATGGGTGATAAAGTAACCGTCAATCTTTTTACCGTCATAAGTAATGTCAATAATCTTCTTGCCGCTTCCTTTCTTCACAATCGTAAAGGGACGACCATTCAGATTGAACGTCACTTTATCGAACAAGGGAACAGTAACAATATATTCAGGATCGGCAGGCGAATAAGTGTAAAGTCCAATAGCATTGAGCACATACCACGAAGACATCTCGCCGGCATCATCCATCCCTGCATAAGCCAGCTTGTCGGCACCCATGTCATAGTAGTGGTTCATCAGGCTGTCGAGAATGCATTGGGCTTTCTCTTGTTTGTCTATGAAATAATAGGTGTAAGGAATGCTGTGTCCCGGCTGGTTTCCGTGACAATAGTTTCCGATGAATCCGGTCAGGTTGTGGGCCTCGTAACCTCTCCACGGTTCGCTGAATAAGGAATCCAGTTTAGCCTCCACCGCCTCTTTACTGGGATAGAGCTTAATCATGCCTTCGGGGTCGTGGGGGGCGAAGAAGAGGGCGTTCCATGCATTGGCCTCACGGTACATGTACTGGTAATAGGGATAATACGGATCGAAATCCTGAATCCAGCTACCATCGTCAATCTTACCTCTCCAAAAGCCGGTAGAGGGGTCGAATAGCGTCTTGTAGTTGTTGGAGCGTTCCATCATCAGCTTGTAGTTGGCTTCATCTCCCAGCTCCTTGGCTACCAAGGCTACGGCATAGTCATCGTAAGCATATTCCTGGGTCTTGGTCACAGCCCCTTTGTATTCGTCCCATGTGGGTACATTCACTGTGTCTTTTTCAGCAATCCAACCTCGCTCCATATACTCATCCAAATAGCGACGTCCTCCTTTACCGGGCACCGTAGCATTTTTCAGAATCAACTTATAAGCACGCTCCAGATCGAAATCATGCAAACCACGCAACCAAGAACCAGAAATAAAAGTGGAAGCGTGATCACCATGGAAGAAGGTGGGCATGTAGCCGTCACGCTTCTCGCCTTTGTCAATAATAGACCTAATGATGTCAGTAGTCACATCGGGAGAAATCATACCTATGAGTACCAGTTTGTTGCGATAATCGTCCCAAAAAGAAGGGTCAGTGTAATAGTGGAAGCCGTTATTCACTACTTCGCCACGGACATCAGTATATTCATGATTCACATCGCTACGCAAAGCCGGCCATTTAAAAGCATGGAAGAAAGTAGAATAAAACAATCTCTTTTCACGTTCCGTGCCACCTGCAACTTGAATCTTGGAGAGGAGTGCTTCCCAAGCCGCATCGGCTTCTTCTGCCACTTGTGCAAAACTTTTGTTCAACATTTCGGCCTTCAAATTCATTTGAGCATTCTCTATACTCACAAACGAGAAACCAGCCTTCACTTCCAAAGGTTCAACACCTTTGCTGTCGATAAAACGCAGCACAGCCACCTCATGTTTGTCGTCTTTTACCATTTCCACTTGGCCTATTTTATAGTTGGTCTTAGCGTAAAAGTAGATTTTACCATCGCCATCTTGATAACCCGTGAACGTATTATCGTCAACCTTCTCAATCTTCCAATCACGGACATCATTATTAGAACGGCGGATGTCTACCAATAATGACTTATCGTCGCCCTTGCCGAAAGTATATTTATGGTAGGCACAACGCAAGGTACTGGTCAACTCGGCGTTCACTTTATAGCGTTCCAGATAAACTTGGTAATACCCCGGATGCGCAGATTCCTTCTCGTGACTAAACCCGGAGCAATAATTACCCGGAGCGATAGTTCCCACCACTGGCAACATGGGGACATGCAACAAGTTCCAATGCCCTTTAGCAGTATGTGAAAAACCATAAATCACAGTGTCCTCATATTGATAGCCCGCACCGCTACGAAACTGTGTAACGGGGCTGAGCTGCACCATTGCGTTGGGCAAGGTAGCACCCGGATAAGTTTCCGCACCCCATGTACGTGACTTTATTTTGCGCGTATACCCTAAGTCCTCAGGCTCCCACAAAGTAGCCGTACCCAAGAAAGGATTGACATATTCGGTTAATTTCTTCTGCGTACCGCCACAGCCCGTCAGAACAATCAGGGCGAACAGTAGAAATAAATATTGATTCTGTTTCATCTTTTGTGTTTATTTTATATAAAAAACTGTTGTCTCTAAAAACATTATTTCCAAAATAACTGCCAATTAAAACTGGCTCTAAAAAAAAATGTGCCGAAACCCAATAACCAGATTGAGTTTCGACACACTTTTAATTGCTAACTTATTTCAGGCTCTTTTCAAAGAGAGCTTTGGCTTCAATCAAAGTACAACCACTTGTCTGCGTAGTCAAATGGTTGTTACCGCTATTGTTCATTGCCCAGTTAGTATTATACAGCAAATCAAGTTTATTGATTCCCTTTCGCCACAAGATTTCAGCATTATTGTTAAAGAAAGTGATGAATTTCTTCTTATATATGGGGTCCAAATTCGGTTCCATAATCAACTGCACATAATAACGCATGAAAATACCCTTAAACAAACCTCCGTCACCATCGCCTTCATCACGAAGTAAATTGTTTCCAGTATCTATCATGCTGCTATTACTGATACCGAAATTGGCAGCCTTACGAGCATCTTTCAAATAGGACTCTTCTCCTGTGATCTTATACAGTTCGTAAGCAGCACCCAAGAATGTACCTTGGTTATAAGAAAGAGAAAGTGTACTCAACTCACCCGTTTCACCGTTCACATTATCATAGATGGCGCCGGTAGCAGGGTTAAATAAATTTTCACGCTCCCATTTATAAATATTGACAGCCCAATCCAAATCCTCCTGATTCCCGTTAATACGGTAAAGACGAGCAGCAATCAAAGCAGCAGGACCGTTGGAACAAGCATTTTTGCTCCATAGCCGGTCGTGAGTCCAAGCAATGCCACCACCTGCGTAATCGTTCCAACCGGTCTTGATTTCATTCCACATCTCTTGAGAAGTTTCCAGATACTTGTTTTCATCAGTAACTTCGTACAAGCGAATCATGGTGAGAGCAATCCACTCCATATCATCATAAAAGTTGTTCCAATAACTGCCACCGTTCTTTGCCTTGATACCGACATACCATTTGTCGAACAAGTCGCTGTACTTGCTATCTCCGGTACGATTGTAAGCATCTATCATCACATCCATAGCATGAGCCTGCGGCCAATAATGGAAATCCTTGATTGAACCGTCATTCCCGTAGTTGAAATAATTCTCTTCCGTATTCCAGAAACGATCTATCAGGGTCACAGAACTGCTGTCGGCAGCCGCATCCCAATCTATGGTGTAAAGCCCCTTATCATACATATACTCATCTTCTATCTCGCACGATTGAAGTGCCAAAAGAAGCAGGGGCAGACAAAATAATATTTTTTTCATAATCTCTCCTTAAATTAGTTGGCCAATTCCACTTTATGAGTATAGTTCTCCACATTGAATATCACACTAATCTTGGTGATGGCACCCGGATTGTGGCCATCGGCCGCACCATCGAATTCATTGTTCAGTTTCCACTTCTGATCCCATTGGTTATCAGGAGTCTCCATAATGTAGAAATAAGGATCTTCGGGAGTAGCCGCACCAGGATTAGAGTCTGTAGTATTCTTGGTTCCCCAATACTGTATACTACCATCAGCATAAGTCATCAAGAACTTATAGCGTTGGTCGCGCCCCCATCCTTCTTGCTTGAACTCAATTTTATCCTGACCGCAGAACACACCGTTTCCAACATAAGGCAATTCAAAAGTTGCGGCACCACTCGGACAGAAGTAGAATTCCATCTTACTTACTTCCCTGACGGTTACAGATGCAATGGAGAAATCCATCTCAATGCGGTAAACTCCCGTCTTTTCTACGGTTGTCTCGCCTTCGCCTTCCATAATCTTATTGCCATTGATATAAAACACCTTGGCACCTTCGGCTGCTCTATCTACCAGTTTGTAAGTCTTTCCGCCTTCCAACTTCGTAAAGACTTCGAACTTATCCTTTTCGGGTGAAGCACACGCCACAGCCTTAGAAGCATCCATACCACCTTCAGTAGCACTTCCGGTCAAGTAAAGCTGTGCCGGAATCTCTTCAAATCCCACCAAGCGAGTGATGGTGAGCTTCTTGCTTTCCTTTGCCATTACAGAATTCAAACCTCTGGAAGCCATTACTGTCCAAACAAGTGTACCCGTCTCACCACTGTTCAATCCGGCAGCCGCACCAACCTTGTTCAATGTCTTGTGGCTGATGGTAGCATAGCTCAAAGAACCGCCATTGTCAGAAAGCACTTTGTAAATAGGCTTAGAAAAATCTCCACCTTCTTTATCGAATACCACTTCATAAAGAGGGGCACCGCTATCTTCAGCCTTGGCCGACTCCCATTCAAAGAACAGGCTGGCGCTGGCCGACGATTGCAAGACTACTTCCTTGCCGTCAGTGGGTTCATACAACTGATTTACTGAGGAAACTTTGGAATCCTTGTATTCCATGTCTTCCGTACAAGACGTAGCAAAGAGGACTGCCGAAAAAAGAGCTATTGTTGAGAATATTGTTTTCATTGTTCTATTGTTTTTAATGAGTTTAGATACACGTTAATTTCCATATCCCGGATTGTTAGGCGCCAGATTGGGATTCAAATTGATTTCACTGATAGGAACTGCCCAAAGATAATCTCTTGCCTCTTCGAACTTGCGAGTGTCAAGCTTGTTCTCGTCCACGAAGCTTGCACCGCGCACCTTGCCCGACAAGTATTCGTTACCAGCCTTCCAACGCTTAATATCATAC
>UMAH01002737.1_pt1 | contig 13336 bp, 9 predicted proteins | sample 1963661 | NCBI WGS metagenome assembly UMAH01 (sample SAMEA4835911, study PRJEB28245) | human gut metagenome | biome: gut microbiome; material: fecal sample | place: Denmark | collected 2008 | reverse complement strand
CAAAGCATTTTGTGGATTTCAGGGCAGCCTGCAGGAGCAGAACAGACGGACAAGCTGCAGGCAGAGCAGTCAGCAGTGCAGCCGTCCTCCCAGTCTGTTGCCAGGGAGGGCTGCAATCGCCTGCTTTTACTGCAGCAACAGCTCCTTGACAGCATTTTTGTATGGCAGCGCGCAGACGGTGGATTTTCCTGGCAGCTGCAGGCACGGGAGGGACGCCGGGATACCTCAGTAGAGGGGATGATCGGATATGGGGCCTGGCTGGCAGCAGAGACTGCAGCTGTGCAGCGTTCAGAGCAGTTGAGCTCTGCACTGAGCCGTCTGGTAGCCGCCATGCAGACAAGTATCCAAAAAGGATATGTCACAGACTGCTCCGGGGAATGCAAGGGCTTTGCGGAATATCCGCAGGTATACGGAACCTATCCCTGGGGCAGCGGCAGCGCGCTGGCCTTTCTGGCAGTGCAGCCTTTCAGGGAAGAGAATAACGATGGGGCAGAATGATCCTTATGCCCTATCACAGGACAGGTTCGATCAAACAGTTTGGCAGGAATATCAGGAGAACAGGACGGAAAACATGGGAAGAGTCAGATATGCGACCAGAAATATAATATTCGGCTTTTTAGGGAGCGGGGCAACGACGCTGCTCAATTTTATCCTGCGGCAGGTGTTTATCACCCATCTGGGCGACACGCTTCTGGGCGTGCAGGATCTCTACAGCGAAATTCTGACGATGCTTTCCCTTGCGGAGCTTGGCGTCGGAACTGCTTTAAACTACAGCCTGTACGGTCCGGTAGCGCGGGGCGAGCGGGAAAAAATCAAATCCTACATGCAGCTGTATAAAAAAGCGTACCGCACCATTGCCATCGTGATTGCTGTCATCGGACTTGCACTGGTACCGTTTTTACCCTGGATTGTCAAAAATGCAGATTATCTGACCCTAAGGCAGCTGCGGGTTTACTATCTGCTGTTTCTGTTCAACACGGTGACAACGTATTTTGTTGCATACAAATACAGTCTTGCCAATGCGGAGCAGAAAAACTATATCCAGACGAACGCGGATGCCATCAGCAAAGCGGTTTCCGTGGTGCTGCAGCTTCTGGGACTGCTGGTACTGCCAAACTACCTGTTATACCTGCTGATTCAGGTCGGCGTATCTCTCGGACAGAAGATTTTTATCAGCTGCTATCTGAACCGCAAATATCCGCTTTTGCTGGAAAAAAATGTGAAACCGCTGACAAAAGAAGAAACCGGAGCGGTGGTGGATAAGACAAAGGCGCTGATGCTGCACCGGATCGGGGATATGGCGCGTCTGCAGACGGATGCGATCATTATTTCGTCCTGTCTGGGTGTCGTCTGGGTCGGTCTGATCGGAACCTACAAGATGATCGTCAATTCCGTTTCAGGTTATGTAAACCTGATTTTCAACTCCGTCATTTCCAGCTTTGGAAATCTGATCGCGACGGAGAGCAGGGAAAAGCAGTTTCAGCTGTTTCTGGTGTATCGTTTTTTCGCAATCTGGGTATACGGATTTTCGGCTGTGGGATTTTTCCTGCTCCTGTCTCCTCTCGTGGAGCTGTATGTCGGAGCGGATCGCGTGTTGGCAACTTCGATTATCGCCTGGTATCTGACGGACTATTTCTTCAAGGGGGAGCGCGTCGTGCTTTCAAATTTCAAGACGGCGGCTGGTGTTTTTGAACAGGACAAATATCTGTCCATCCTTCAGGGTATCGTCAATCTGGTGCTGTCGATTGCTCTGGTGTTTAAAATCGGTCTGGCGGGCGTGTTTATCGGAACCGTCGTATCCGGACTGATTGCAAATATCACAAAACCGATCATTATTTATCGGGTTTGCTTTGAAAAAAGTGCGGTTTCCTATTTTCAGGAGTCCATCAAATATCTGCTCGTCATCGGAGCTGCGCTGGCAGTGCTCATTCCGCTGCAGAATCTGCTGATGCCGCAGGTGACGATTGCAAAATTTGCTTTGATGATCGTGATCATTACGGTTGTCTTTAATGGAATTTTTCTGATCGTGTTCGGCAGGACGGAGGAATTTAAGTATTTGTACGGAATGGTAAAAGGGAGGTGGAAACGGTCATGATTATCGTAGAGGTGATGGGCGGACTGGGAAACCAGATGCAGCAGTACGCATTGTACCGGAAGCTGGAGTCTTTGGGAAAAGATGCCAGACTGGATGTTTCCTGGTTTCTCGACAAAGAGCGGCAGACAAAAGTGCTTGCAAGCCGGAAGCTGGAGTTGTCCTGGTTTGAAAATCTTCCTGCAAAATATTGCACACAGGAAGAAAAGCAGGCAATTCTTGGAAAAAATAATTTGGTCGGAAAACTGAAAAAGAAGCTGCTTGGGGGCAGCAACCGGCATTTTACGGAAAGCGACATGTATCATCCGGAAATCTTTGATCTGGAGGACGCTTATTTAAGCGGTTTCTGGGCATGCGAGGCTTATTATGCGGATATTTTGCCGATGTTGCGCAGCCAGATTCATTTTCCGGATCCGGAAAAGGGCGAAGGCTGGGATTTAGAGGCTGCCGCGAAAAATAAAGAAACGATGGAGCGCATGAAGCAGGAAACCTCTGTGAGCATCCATATCCGCCGCGGGGATTATCTGGATGTACAGAATGCAGAGATGTTCGGCGGGATCTGCACGGATGCTTATTATGAAGCGGCGATTTCGTATATAAAGGAGCAGACACCGGACGCACATTTCTATGTTTTTTCAGATGACTCTGTATATGCGAAAAATGCCTACCCCGGAAAAGAGTTTACTGTCGTGGATTGGAATACCGGGAAAAACAGCCTGTTTGATATGCAGCTGATGAGCTGCTGCGACCATAATATCTGTGCAAACTCCACCTTCAGCTTCTGGGGAGCGCGGCTCAATCCGAGTCCGGATAAGGTGATGATCCGTCCGTCAAAGCATAAAAACAGCCAGAATATCGTGCCGGAGGAGATGAAAAAGCTCTGGAACGGCTGGGTGTTGATAGATGGAAAGGGAAGAATTATTTAAGAAAAGTTAAGAAAAGCGGTTCCTCGAATACGGTATAATAATGCTGACACACGGCAATTGCACATATTTTTTGAGGTAAAATGTGCAGCAGCGAACAAGACGGTACAAACTGGTAATTGGGCGCGTTTGCGCTGTTTTGTAGATTGAGGAGAAATTATAATGAAAAAGAAAATAGTTATATCTGAAAAAGTGACAGCGGTTATGCTTGCAGCAGCGATGGCCATTAGCATGACAGCATGCGGCAGCCCTGCAAAAGATATGCAGGGAGCAGCAGAAACAGCAGCGGATGAAGAAACAAGTACGGTAGAAACAGCAGCGGATAGAGAAACAAGTGCGGTAGAAACTGTATCAGAGATTGCCGGAAATACAACGGAAAGCACGGAGAATGCAGCGACAGACGCAGAGATTTTGGTTGCAGAAGACCCGGATACAGAAATTACAGCGTCAAATGAGAATACCGACATCAAGGTAACGGTAGAGGATCAGAAGGAAGAAAAGAAAAACGATGCAGGAGAGGTCCTGGTCACAATTAGCGTTCAGAAAGCCACCATCGAAGACAGCGGCTATGATGCACTGCAGAAGGTGCTGGATCAGCAGAGCGCAGATACCTATGAGCTGGCGCAGGAAGCATGGGGAGATATGCAGACCTTCCTGGAGGATAGTGATTGGGAAACAACTGGCTCTTTATATGCCATCGAGGACACCATTTCCATGAAGCGTGGAGATGACAGGATCTTCAGCTACGTAACCACGGATTATTCCTATCTTGGAGGTGCACATCCGAACTTCGTTTATAATGGTTACAATTATGACACAAAGACTGGCAAAAGGCTGACACTGCGGGATGTGACAGAGGATTACGACAGCCTGTATGCACAGGTTCTGGACACTCTGAGGGCTTTTCAGGAAGAACAGGAGGATTTTATGTTCTTTGAAGACTACGAGGATACTGTCAAGGGAATGTTTTACGGATTTTCAGCCGAAGAGGATTTGGAAGACAGCGGCATGACAGCTGCAGACAGGGAGGAAATTTCGGATACTGCAGGGACAGCGTCCGATATCGACAATATTCAGTGGTATCTGACCGACAATGAGCTGGTGGTGATCTTTAACCGTTATGATATCGCAGGGTATGCCTTTGGTCCGACTGCGGTAAAGATTCCGTTCGAAACAGGGCTGGTAAAAGAGATTTATTCATGACAATAGAATGCTCGCAGAGCGTGCATTCTATTGTTGGAAGTAAATGTGCGAAGCAAGAGGAATTATGCCTATGAAGAATGTGATTGCAGTGATCTGGGACTGCGATAAGACGCTGATCGACGGATATATGCAGGATCCGATGTTTGCAGAATATGGCGTTGAGACGAAGCAGTTCTGGGCGGATGAAAATAAAATCCTGGATGAATACCAGAAAACCGGCGTGCGGGTCAACCGCGACACCTATTATCTGAATTATTTTATCAAATGTGCCCATGAGGGGATTTTTCCGGGCTTAAATAATGCAAAGCTTCGTTCTTTTGGAAAGCTGCAGAAGCTTTATCCGGGGACGCTGGAATTTTTCCGGAAAACAAAAAACATGTTCCGAAATGATGCGAGTTATTCGGAATATGATATTCAGGTAGAGCATTATATTGTCAGCACCGGGTTTGCAGAGGTAATCCGGGGAATGGAGCTGATGAATTATGTGGATGATGTCTGGGGCTGCGAACTGATGGAAGCGCCGGATGCAGATAATCAGCCGCTCATCAACGAAATCGTTTATACGATCGATAATACGACGAAAACGCGTGCGATTTTTGAAATCAATAAAGGAATCGGAAAGATTGACGGCATCGATGTAAATTCCAAGATTCCCCAGGAGCTGCGGCGTGTGAAATTTGAAAATATGATCTACATAGCAGACGGACCAAGCGATATCCCGGCCTTTTCCCTTGTACATCAAAACGGCGGTTCCACCTTTGCCATTTATCCAAAGGGCGACGTCGCTGCCATGAAGCAGGTAGAACAGATGCGTGCAGACGGAAGAGTTGACATGTATGCCGAGGCGGATTATTCCGAAAATACAACCGCAAACATGTGGATCACAAACCGCATTCAGGAGCTTGCTGACAAAATCCGGGAACGGGAAAAAAATAAAATCGAAAAATATGCCGGCGGTGTGCCCAGGCATCTGGTGTGAATCGTAGAGAAGGACCGGGAGCTTTTTGAAGTAAAATATGTAAAACGGCTGACAGATCTGGAGCAGGAATGCGAAAAAGCTGTGATGCAGATCGATGACAGAATGTATGCAAAAACGTTGGAAGATCGTTATGTTCAGGTATCGTGCTTTGGCATTGCATTTTACAAAAAGCGTTGCCTGATTCAGAAAAAATGATATAGTTATAGATAGCAAGAATAATCGGAGGACTTACAATGAAAGTATTGGTAACCGGCGTAGCCGGACAGCTTGGACATGATGTGATGAATGAGCTTGCCAAACGCGGCCACGAAGGTGTTGGCTCGGATCTGGCAGCAGAATACAGCGGGATTGCAGACGGCAGTGCCGTAACAAAGATGCCTTATGTATCGATGGATATCACCGATGCAGCAGCGGTAGAAACGGTTTTACAGGAGGTAAAGCCGGATGCTGTCGTGCACTGCGCGGCATGGACTGCAGTGGATCTGGCAGAGGATGACGATAAGGTGGACAAGGTTCGCAGCATCAATGCCGGCGGCACGAAGAATATCGCAGAGGTATGTAAGAAGCTGGACTGCAAGATGGTCTACCTTTCCACCGACTACGTATTTGACGGACAGGGCACTAAGCCCTGGGATCCGGACTGCAAAACCTACCAGCCGTTAAACGTTTACGGACAGACGAAGCTGGAAGGCGAGCTTGCAGTTTCGGAGACCCTGGACAAGTATTTTATCGTCCGGATTGCATGGGTATTCGGCATCAACGGCAAGAACTTCATCAAGACGATGTTGAATGTCGGCAAGACCCACGATACGCTGAAAGTCGTATCCGATCAGGTCGGCACACCGACCTACACCTATGATCTGGCGCGCCTGCTGGTGGATATGATCGAAACCGACAAATACGGTTATTATCATGTGACCAACGAGGGCGGCTACATCAGCTGGTATGATTTTACAAAAGAAATTTTCAGACAGGCAGTGGAGCTGGGACATACAGAGTATTCCGAAGACAGACTGACGGTACTGCCGGTGACAACAGCAGAATATGGCCTGTCCAAAGCAAAACGCCCGTTCAATTCCAGACTGGATAAGAGCAAGCTGGTGAAAAACGGCTTTACACCGCTTCCGACCTGGCAGGATGCGCTGCGGAGATATTTGAAAGAAATTGGGATGTAAGGAGAAAGCGGTATCTCTGATGGGAGGTACCGTTTTTAAAATTTGTGAGTGGATTTATAAAGGGAATATATAAATAAAGGGAATATATAAAAGCCTGCCGTTTGTTAATCATAGAAAAAGCAGGAAACGATTGTTAATTCTCCCCGAAAGGGGTATAATTTACTAATAAAATGCTGACAGACTGCGCATGTGGTCATGTTGGCTTAAAGAGGGGATGGAATATAAAGACTCTGAAAAGAGAGAAAGAGAATCAGATGGAACGTTTACCTTACACAGAGATTCTGAAGACAAACATCAATGTAACAAATATTGATGAGGCAGTAGAATATATCGACAAATATTTAGAGCAGATGAGAGGGGAGTACATCTGTATTTCAAATGTGCATACTACCGTGACCGCATACCGGGACGAGGAATATCGGAAGGTTCAAAACGGAAGCATTTTAAATATGCCGGATGGAAAACCCCTCTCGATTGTACAGAAATTAAGAGGATATACACAGGCAGGAAGAGTACCGGGGCCGGACCTGATGCCTGCGATCTTTAAACTTTCAGAAAAAAGAGGATATCGGCACTATTTTTATGGCAGCACACCTGAGACGATTGAGAAGCTTGGAATACGCCTGAAAGAAGCCTATCCCAGACTGCAGATTGTTGGAATGTATTCTCCGCCGTTTCGACCGATGACGGTAGAAGAGGATGCAGAAATTATCGAACAGATCAATGAGACAAAACCGGATTTTATCTGGGTTGGGCTTGGCGCGCCCAAACAGGAGCGCTGGATGGCAGAGCATAAAGGAAAAGTGAACGGAATTATGCTCGGCGTTGGTGCGGGATTTGATTTTCATGCCGGAACGGTGCTTCGTGCACCGCGTTGGATGCAGGAAGTGTGTATGGAATGGCTGTGGCGTATGATGCAGGATCCGAAGCGGCTATTTCCCCGTTATCTGGATACAAATTTCTCGTTTTTATATTATCTGCTGAAAGAAAGTAAAAAACGAAAAAAAGCGGAAAAACAAGTAAAAAAATACAAAAAAGCAAATAGAGACAGACTGAAGATCGCCATGATCGGGCATAAGAGAATCCCGTCCAGAGAGGGCGGCGTGGAAATTGTGGTAGATGAACTGTCCACCAGAATGGTAAAGCTCGGTCATCAGGTAGATGCGTACAATCGTTCCGGTTATCATGTTTCCGGGAAAAAATTTGATGAGAAACGCGGTCGGATTTACGAAGGGGTGCGGCTCATCACAATACCAACATTTCATAACAGCAGCCTGAATGCAGTAGTATATTCTTTTCTTGCGACGATCGTGGCGACTGCAAAAGCTCTCGCAGGCGGTTATGATGTGCTGCATTATCATGCAGAAGGACCCTGTATGATGCTCTGGATTCCAAAGCTGTTTGGAATCCATGTGGTTGCAACTATTCACGGATTAGACTGGCAGCGGGCAAAATGGGGAAATTTTGCCTCTAAAATGCTGAAGCAGGGTGAAAAAACGGCTGCGAGACATGCGGATGAAATTATTGTCCTTTCCAAAAATGTGCAGGAATATTTTCAGGAAACGTATCAGCGGCATACGGTTTATATTCCCAATGGAATCAGCAGACCACAACACCGGGAAGCTGATTTGATTCAGGAACGTTTTGGACTGGAAAAGGATGGCTACATCCTGTTTCTGGCGAGAATCGTACCGGAAAAAGGACTGCATTATTTAATTGATGCGTACCGTCAGTTGGATACGGAGAAAAAGCTGGTCATTGCAGGCGGCTGCAGCCACAGTCAGGAATATATGGACGAGATCCGCAGGATCTGCGCAACAGACCACCGGATTGTACTGACCGGTTTTGTACAGGGCAGAGAGTTGGAGGAGCTTTACAGCAATGCATGGCTGTTTGTTTTGCCAAGCGATATTGAAGGAATGGCCATCAGTCTGCTGGAAGCAATGAGCTATGGAAATTGCTGTCTGGTAAGCGATATACCGGAAAATACCGAAGTGATCCAGCAGTGCGGATATACGTTCCGCAAATCGGACACAGCCGATTTAAAGAGAGTGCTCGAAAAGCTGTTGGAACATCCGGAAATGGTACAGGAAAAGGCAGAGCAGAGTGCGGACTTTATCTGCAGTCGTTATAACTGGGACGATGTGGTAGAACGCACTTTGAAATTATATCGAAGGAAATCAAAGCATGAGGATACTGATTGTTAATAAATTTTTATATCCAAACGGCGGTTCAGAAACTTATATTTTCAAAATCGGACAGCAGCTTCAGAAAATGGGGCATGAGGTACAGTATTTTGGAATGGAGCATGAGAACCGTATCGTTGGAAACCGGGTGGAAAGCTATACCAGAAACATGAACCTGAAGGATATGAAATTAAATAAAATCCTGTATCCGTTTCAGATCATTTATTCGTCCGAGGCACGAAAGAAAATCCGGCTGGTTTTGGATGACTTCCAGCCGGATGTTGTACATTTGAATAATTTTAACTTTCAGCTTACCCCTTCCATCCTGTATGAGATCCAGAAATATGAAAAACAGACAGGACGGCATGTGCGTATTTTGTATACGGCGCATGACAGCCAGTTAGTCTGCCCAAACCATCTAATGCAGAATCCGATTACCGGACAGAGGTGCACGAAATGCATGGAAAAAAATGCGTGGTGCTGTGTACAGGGAAAATGTATTCATGGATCGACTCTGCAGAGCATTCTGGCGGCTTTTGAACATACGCTGTACAGAAATCTCAAAACCTATCGGAGGATCGATCAGATTATCTGTCCGAGTCAGTTTATGCAGGAGCGCCTTGCGACAGATTCTGTGCTGAAACCCAGGCTTGTATTGCTGCGCAATTTTGCAGATATGGAGACGGCAGATGGAAGTCAGAAAAAGGATTATGTCTTCTATTTTGGCAGATATTCGGAGGAAAAAGGAATCCGGACTTTGTTAAAGGTCTGCCGGAATTTGCCGGAAATTCCGTTTGTTTTTGCCGGCAGCGGAGATCTGGAAAATCTGGTAAATGCAGCTCCAAACGTGGAAAATGTTGGATTTTTGTCAGGAGAGGCGCTGAGCAGAAAAATTGCGGAAGCCCGATTTACGATTTTCCCATCAGAATGTTACGAAAACTGTCCCTTCAGCGTAATGGAGTCTGTTTTGAACGCTGCCCCGGTCATTGGAACAAATGCAGGCGGAGTTCCGGAGCTGATCGAAGAAGGAAAAACGGGAGAGCTGTTTCAGGCAGGGGACGATGAAGAGCTGACGCAGAAGGTAAAAGCGCTGTGGCAGGATCGGGAACGTTGTGAAAAATATGCGGAGAATTGTAAAACAGTACATTTTGATACATTGGAAGAATACTGTGAAAAACTGTGCGGGCTTTACAAGGGGGAATAAATGGGAATAACCGGAAATGACAGAGCTTGGAAAGAGGAATTAACGGCGGGAGAAATTTTTTTCTGCCTGTTTTTTGGGACGCTTTTGTTTGCCAAAGGAGTAGGTTTATATGACGGACAGGGCATATTCCGAATTTTTCTGTTGATCGCATCGGCATTTTGGGGCCTGAAAATGCTGACAACAGAGTGGGAGATCAGAGAACTTCTGACTGCTGTTATTTTACTGCTTCTTGGATGGATGGCATATCGCTCATCAGGGGAAAAGGCAGCCCTTGTTTCCATGATGGTAATTACCGGGATGAAAGGGGTATCTGTGCGGAAGGTATTTCGGACAGGGCTTGTGATCTGGACAGGATGCTTTGTCATCACGGTATTGCTTGCACTGACCGGCACAATTGAACCGCTTATGCTGGTACACAATAAGGCAGGGCTGGGCTATGTGATACGAAATTCTTTGGGATATACGCATCCGAATGTATTACATATTTCCTATGTAATTTTACTCGCATTCTGGTTCTATACGTTTCAGTGGAACGGGAAAAAGCTGCTGAAAGCTGTGGGGATAGCCTTTCTGGGAAATCTCTATATTTTTGCGTATTCTTTGAGCTATACAGGCTTTGCGCTGACAGTTTTTTATCTCGTGCTTTTGGTATATATTTCTTTTCGCAAAAAAAGGACGAAAGCAGAAAATGTGCTGCTGTGGTGTATTTTCCCTGTATGTGCGCTGGGCTCTGTGATCGGTCCTCTTGTTTTGACGGGGAAAGCATTCGATATCGTAAATAAGCTGGTAAATACCCGGTTTTATCTGTCCCGGCATTATCTGACGAAGTATCCGCTGACCTTGTTTGGAGGACAGGTGCAAGGCGGAAACGGCTGGTCGGTTGACTGCTCTTATGTGTACTGTCTGATGTATTACGGCGTTGTTTTAGCCGTTTTGTTTTTTGTGGCATATGCCGGCTGTATTGCAGATCTGATCCGCAGGAGACAGGATGACGCACTGGCTGTAGTGGCAGGGCTTTTGGCAGCAGGCTTTACAGAGCCGTTTTTGTTTAATTTTTCCTTTAAAAATTTGACACTCCTTTTCCTTGGAGCTTATTTTTACAGCCTTTTTGCAAAATTGCAAAGCAAAGAGATAAGGAGAATTGGTACATTTCGGCTTCTATGTCTGAAAAAGGACAGTTTTGTGATTTGTATTCCGCCCCGGTTTGGAAAGGTCAGAGGGATCACGATCAGAAGAAAAAAATGGATAACGGTATCCGGCATGATCGCGGGTATTTTCCTTGGCGGTATCCTGGGCATGGAGTTGATTCACGTTCCGTCTTATGTCATCGTGAATAAAAGCTGCAGCGACCGCGTTGGAGGCAGAGAGGATTATGAAATCTTCGGGGAGCTTCCGGAAGAAATCCGTGCAGATAGCCTGCAGATAGCCTGCCAGGGAGAGGATACGAAGGTATATGTGTTTGAAGGAAGCACGGTTACGCTGGAAAAATACAGAAGAGAGCTGAGTGCAGCCCTTGGTGGAGGAGTTCTTGGAGGCAGCATTGCTTTTGCGGCAGCAATAGCTGTGGGATCGCGTAAGAAGAAAGAGGATGCAGAGCAATGAAAATTCTGATGCTGGTAAACTGGAAGGTGCTTTCCTGTAAAGAAACGCCGAATGATAAACAGCCTCCGGATTATCGGGTAGAAGGAGAGCCTTATTGGTTTTACAGATATTTTAATCAGAAAGATGATGTAGATATTATCGATATATCGAGCGTTTCGTGGCTTGAAAATTTTGAACGGGAAAAGCTGCGGTTTTATGTGCTTCAGGCATTGAAAGCAATTCCCAAACTTCATAAATATGACCTGATCGTGTCACACGGAATGCAGAGTGCAGTTGTAGTATGTTTGTATCGGCGCTTTTTTAAGGGAAAAGAAAAGCATATTGTTTTTGATATCGGCTCCTTTAACAGTGCGGCAGAAAGCGGCGGCGCTTTGAAACTGATGCAGTTTGCATCCAGGTCGATTGACGGACTGATTTATCATACGAGTGCACAGCATGCGTATTATGAAAAATTTTTTCCATGGCTGGTCGAAAAATCTCAGTTTGTCCGATTTGGAACAGATGGTGTTTTCTGGAAAAAGGAAACAGACTCCAAAGAGGAGATAAAAGGCGCTGCTGCAGTGGAAAATAGCTCCGCACCCTATATCCTGTGTGTGGGTTATATCAAGCGGGACTGGGATACTCTGTATCGTGCATATGCAGCGCTTGCAAAGCAATATGAACTGCAGAGACCTGGGTTTATGCTGCCGGTGTTGAGAATGGTCGGCAAGGCAGAATATCAGCCTCCGGAAGGCGAAAGACTGTCGGAATGTGCAAAGCTGGAGTTGATCCCGTATATTCCGGTAAGGGAATTGATGACACAGATCCAAAATGCACAATTTTGTGTACTCCCGTTGGAGTCGTTTTTGTATTCCTATGGACAGATGACGCTCCTGCAGCAGATGGCACTGGGAAAAGCTGTGATTGTAGCAAAAGTGCCGAGTATGCTGGACTATGTACAGGATGGGGAGAACGCATGCTTTTATGAAGCAAAAAATGCTTCGGATCTATGCGGTAAAATGGAAGATTTTTTAAAAAATCCGGAACGCAGGGAAACCATTGGGAGCAATGCGGCAGATTATGTGAAAAGAGTACATAATGAAAAAGACATGGCACTTCAGATTGAAGCATTTTATGACAGCGTGTTAAAGGGATAACTGGAATGAAAATAATTTTTGTAATGGTAAATATGGCAGGCGGTGGAGCAGAACGAGTGATTTCCATTCTGGCAAACCGTTTTGTGAAGCTGGGAAATCAGGTTGCAATCCTGATGACTGCAGGAGATACGGTTGCCTATGAATTGGATCCTGCAATTGAATTGTTCTGTGCTGGAAGCGTGTCCGGCGGAAGTATGAAGAAGCGTCTTCGGCGGATCAAAAATATGCGTCGCTTTCTGAAAAAGAATCGGGATGCGGTACTTATTTCCTTTGGTCCGGGGACGAGCTTTTTTACAGTACTTGCGGATCTGTTTTTAGGCCATCCGCTTTGCATTTCTGAAAGAAATGACCCGGCAGCCTGTGGACATCCGTATTTGAGAAATCTGATTTATGCAAGGGCGGATCGTCTGGTTTTTCAGACCGAGGATGCCATGCAGAGCTTCCCTGAGAAATTACGAAAAAAGGGATGCGTGATTCCGAATCCGGTTATGAAGGAACTGCCGTCTGCCTTTGTGGGAGAACGGGAAAAAACGATCGTTGCCGTCGGAAGACTGCAGCCGCAGAAAAATTATGGCATGCTGCTGAAAGCATTTGCACGCTTTTACAAGAAATATCCGGAGTACAGTCTGCACATTTATGGAAAGGGAGAAATGCTGGAGGAGCTGCAGAAGGAGGCACAGCAGCTGCAGATCGATACGGCAGTTGTATGGGAAGGCTTCCGAAAGGATGTCCTGAGCTGTATCCTTTCCGCAGGAATGTATGTTTTGCCGTCAAATTATGAGGGGATTTCCAATGCGCTCTTGGAAGCAATGGCGATCGGACTTCCGGTAATTTCT
>UMAH01033650.1_pt1 | contig 14369 bp, 9 predicted proteins | sample 1963661 | NCBI WGS metagenome assembly UMAH01 (sample SAMEA4835911, study PRJEB28245) | human gut metagenome | biome: gut microbiome; material: fecal sample | place: Denmark | collected 2008 | reverse complement strand
TGGTTGCCCTGCACCATAGGGCAGTCATCCGCGCCTTTTTGCCTTCACCCCAACGAATGCTTAAACATTCATTTTGATTATACATTCCCGTAACACCGTCCAAAATGATAGTTTTCAGATGTTTTATCCGCACGGCAAAGACAGATGGAATGGACTATTTAGAACGGTATTCCTTAAAAAGGAATTGACGGAACTGCCATATGGAATCATTTCTACTCCATTTTCCCAATTTTTCTCAGCCGAATAATTTTTCGTTGGGCTGAAAGAGAAATTCTAATCTGCGGCGAACGATTTCTCAGCCCCAGTTTTTTGCCCTGAAAACGCCCTAAAAGTGTCTGTCCGGCCTGCCGTGACCGGCTTTTTCTTTCCCGTTGCTCCATTCCCGAAACGTTAAAACCGAAATCAAAAAGTAAGCGTTTTCCCCGCTGCACTAACTTGAGAGTCCGTTTTGTAAACCGTGTACCGCATACTGCCCCGTGCCTTGTAAGCCATTATGACCGAAACTGTTCCGAATGTCAATACCCCGCCCCCGAAATACTCGTGTTTTCCGCGCTCCCCTCCACCTTGTCCACAAATACGCGAATCTCGCACCTGCATCTTTAACATTCTGTCAATTTGTAAATCCCGAACTTATCGTCTGCTCTCTAAAACGGTCTTCAATAGCCGAAAGAAGACATTGCATTTTATGGATACGCCCCTACATGGCTAAATATTTTCAAGCGGAGATGAAAACGGTTTATCTCTTAGGGAGAGATAAACCGATATTGGCAAGAATTTAAGTGTCACCGCTGCAAATGTATGGATTTACAATGATATAAGCAATAAATCGGGACATTTTTTTCGTATTTCTCCTCATAATTTTGTTTTCGTTTGCGTACACAATGTTTGATGATACAATACTCTCTACTTTATAATTCATTATATATAAACATATTAACACAGACGGTTTATCTCTCCCTAAGAGAGCGACTGAAAAACACGCCGGAAAAACAGCCTCATCACAACCTAAAACGAATACCTATAGAGAGTTTCATATAAAACATTAACTAATTTCTAAATCAAATGAAAAAACAAGTACTAAGTGCATTGGCTTTCTGCTCTGCATTGGGCATCGCACAAGCCCAGACTGATGTCACTAAGGAGTATCTCGTCAATCCGTCTTTTGAGACTTTAAAAGCTGCGGACGGAACAACTGACGTGGCGGTAAAAACAAAGTTGGAAAGCGGTCTGTACGGATGGGAAATCTCTAAACTTTTGGACAATCAGTTTAGCAACTATCAAGTAGAAAGTGAAGCCAGTGGTTCATCGACAGGAATACCAGTAAATGGTATAATAAAGCCAAGCCAAGGAGAATTCTACTACTTTAATCGACAAGGTTGGGGAAATGTAGACGGTTCTGAACTAAAAACCTCAACTTCAAAGAATCTCCCAATAGGCACATATTATGCTGTCATCGATTACAAAGCTGCAGATTTTTCTAATAACAATGATGCCAGTAAAAGCGGAACAACAATTGGAATAAAAGCAGAAAATGCAACCAACGAACTTTTAGGCGAAAATACCGCTGTAAGACGTGCTTATTCCACATTAACAAGCAATTCTGACCCTTACATGGTCAACGCTGCATGGAATGAATTAGGCACGATGTTCACCGTGACGGAACCCACCACCGTAACCATTTCCCTCGTACAGAACATGAAAAACAGCGGACGTTCGGACATCGCTTGGGACAACCTGCGCCTCTATCAAATAGAGAACGTAAGCGAAAACAAGCCCATGGATGTGAGCGGTCTGATTACCACTTCCAACTATTATGCCCTCGGTGGTTGGAATATCGAAGGAGGAAACACATTCCAAGTCAACACTTGGTCTACAGAAGGTGAAAAAGACGGAAGCGGCATGACGACTCCTTTCATCCAAGACCACGTAGGAAAAGAAAACAAGGCTGCAAACGCCACCATCAGCCATACAGTCAACCATCTGATACCGGGTATTTACGAAGTAAGCGGCTTGATTCGTGTACTGAACGAAGCCGGAGGAGATACCCCATCCGGAGCCACACTTTATGCCAACGAAGGTAGCACGAATGCTTGCAACGGAGAGCCTTGTACTAACGGTGTTTACGGCACATATACAGTGAAAGGCACGGTAGGAACAGACGGTGTACTGACTTTCGGTATAAAAGTGGCCAATGCCAATTTCAACTGGGTGTCTTTCAAGAACTTCAAATTGCAATACTTGGGAGCTGCCAGTATAGAACAACTGCAAGCCACACTGAAAGAAAAGATAGAGGAGGCTAAGGCATACGTGGAGAACTGCCCCAAAGGCATTGCAGCCATCGTAAATGCAGCCATCACCCAAGGAAATGATGCCCAAAACAGCGATTCGGAAGACGTGCTGAACAAAGCTATCGCCGCACTGACCCAAGCCATTGCGTTGGCAGAAGAAACAGCACCGGCAACCGAAGCATTCAAAACCCTCATGGCAACCTGCCAAGGCTATGCCAGCCACTCAAGTGCAGAAGAAAGCGTAAAACAGGCATTCCAAAAGGCCATGACCGATGCCCAGGCTGCCTTAGATACGGCCACCAAGACTGAAGCCATCCAAGATGCCACCCAGACCTTGCAGGTAGCATGTGAAACTTACATACTGAATGCGGCACCGGAAGAGGGTTATCCTTTCGACTACACATTCCTCATGAACGAGGCTAATAACTCTGCCAACGGATGGACCAAAAACGTAACCGGAGGTAACATCTATAACTTCCAGTACAAAGAATCTGCAGAAAAGAACAACGGTAACTTGCAGAAGACCGGATTCATGGAAGCTTGGGACGGCAAAAACTACACGGCCACTATCGCCTATACACGCAACGAGCTCCCCAACGGACACTACAAGGTTTCAGCATACGCCTTCACTACGGTTAATGGAAACACCAGTTTCACGGCCAACGACAAGGAAGCAAAAATGGACAATAGTACTGCCTTGTTCACGAATCCTACGATAGAAGATGTCATCGTGGACGAAGGCAAACTGACTGTCGGCTTGAACACAACAGATGCGAATTGGACCGGAATCACCAACATCCAACTGCAATACCTCTCCAAACTGACCGACGCAGAAGCTTCTGCCAAAGCCAAAGAAGCACTCCATGCCAAATTAGAGGAAGCCGGCAGCATGGATACCGAAACCAACGTGGGCACGGAAGCTTTCCAAATCCCGGAAACGGCCATAGATGCATTCGATGAAGTCTTTAACGAAGCCAACAACATCTACAATTCATCAGAAAAAGTAGACGAAATAGAAGCAGCCACCAAGGCTCTGGAAGAAGCAATACAAGCTTTGAAGAACCCGACACTCAATGCCCCGAAGGAAGGCGAACTCTTCTGCATCGCCAACATCTCGGAAGGTTTCGGATATAAGAACAACGCCGTGTCTCCGGTTTACAACGAAGCCAAGGCTGAAGACGGAGAATATGACCTGAAATGGTACCACATCGTGGATGCCAACTACGCGCAGGCTCTCAAGTTTACTCCGGTGGAGGGACAAAAGAACCAATACACGATCAGCTTCATCGACGAAGAGGGGAACACCCGCTATTTCAGTACGCAAGCCTTGGCCGGATATATGGACGTAGACAAAGTGAGCGAAAATGATTGGCGCATCCGTGTAACGAAAGAGGCAGAAAAAGCACTTCCGTTTGAAGTCAGCCTAGCAGGCGAAGGAATATACAAACTGAAAAATACCCGTTGTGGGCATAATATCGGAAGCACAAATGACGATGGTTTCTACACCACGAACAACCTTTCCGACCTGTCTCTCGTGAAAGCGGAAAAAGCCAACGTACCCTTGTCCATCACGGCTGCGGGTTGGTGTACACTCATCCTGCCGTTCGACGCAGAAATCCCGGAAGGCTTCGAGGTGTACAGTTGCACGGGTACAGAAGTTCCGGTAGGAACATCCACGGCATTGGTCTTGGAAAAAGCTGAAAGCATCGAAGCCCACACACCGTACATCGTAAAAGGCAAGGACGGGGACACTTACGATTTCTCCGACTACGGAACGGCCCTGCAAGACCAATATGCAGCCGAACTGATGACGGGTACCTTCACACAGCAAAAAGCCGTTGCCAACACTTACGTGCTCCAGAACCAAGAGGGTAAAGTAGGATTCTACAAGGTGGCCGCAGGCAGCGAACCCACCATCAAGCCTTACCGCGCCTACATCAATGCTGACGTGGCCGAAGCCAACATCGTGGCTCTGCTTCTCCCGGGCATCGAAACCGGCATCAACGGAATCGTGGCAGAAGACACCTTGGTGAACGTGTACGACCTCAACGGCATACTCGTACGTGAGAATGTGAAGTTAGGTCAGGCTCTCGAAGGCCTTTCCAAAGGCATCTACATCGTGAACGGCACGAAGAAAGCCGTAAAATAAACCAAAGATTTGAAAACCAAAAACAATGAAAAAGATTATGGAAAAGAGCAAATATATCCAACCTGAGATTTCAATATGCCATGTGGAAACCGACCAGATGATGATGGTAGGCAGCCCCATCCCTCCCCGTTTCGATGATCCTGCTGACGGAGACATTGAGGTGTTGACCAACATGGAGAAGTTCACAGACATCTGGGGTAACGAGTTTTAAGATTTCCCATTTGACGGGGAAACGGAGCTACAAAGAAGCTCCCGGTTTTGGGGCAGTCCAAGGAAGGGCTGCTCCTTTCCATATCCAGACCGTTCCGGCAAGGCGGAATACTCCACCAACGAAACAATCCCAAATCCACCAACCTGCAAAATAAACTACGCACGTAAAGGTATCCCCCCTTACGTGCGAATTCCTATCCATCCGGTTTAACCGGAAAAGAAAACCCGGATTTACTTATTCAACTTCCAGGTAAAACCGTCTTTCGTATCTTTCACCTCAAAGCCCAAAGCGGCCAGACTGTCGCGGATTTTATCACTGGTAGCCCAATCCTTATTGGCTTTGGCTATCATACGCTGTTCCAAAAGCATATCCACCACTTTGCCGAAAGCTTCTTCACGTCCGCTTCCGCCTCCCATCTCTTCTTTCAAACCGAGAATGTCGAAAGCAAAGGTATGGAACACTTCGGTTAAGGCGGCCAATACATCACCGGCCATCGTAGCTTTTTGGTCTACCACCGTGTTGATGACACGGCAAGCATCGAACAAGTGGCTGATAACGATGGGTGAATTCAGGTCGTCGTTCATCGCCTCGTAGCACTTCCGACGAAGTTCGTCCACATACGCCATCTCTACACTGCCACCCGCTGTCGGGGTAATCCGCTTCAGATTGGCTATGCCCTCCATCAGGCGGGCCAATCCTTTCTCACTGGCCTGCAAAGCTTCATTACTGAAATCCACCGTACTGCGATAATGAGCCTGAAGAATGAAGAAACGGATGGTCATCGGACTGTAAGCCTGCGTCAGGCTTTCGTGCTCACCGCTGAAGAACTGTGCCAAAGTAATGAAATTACCCAGACTCTTGCCCATCTTCTGCCCGTTGATGGTAATCATGTTGTTGTGCATCCAATAGTTCACCATGTCGCTGCCCTGGCTGGCCACGGCTTGTGCGATTTCACACTCATGGTGTGGGAAAATCAGGTCCATTCCTCCACCATGGATGTCGAAATGGTCGCCCAAGTACTTGCGACCCATGGCCGTACACTCGCAATGCCAACCAGGGAAACCGTTACTCCACGGACTGGGCCAACGCATGATATGTTGAGGCTGGGCACACTTCCATAAAGCGAAATCCACTTGGTTATGCTTCTCTCCCACGCCGTCCAAAGCCCGGGAGTTGTTGATGACATCCTCCAGATTGCGTCCGGAAAGCTTGCCGTAATGATGCGCCTTGTTGTATTTCTCCACATCGAAGTACACACTGCCCTCACTGACGTAGGCATAACCGTTATCCAGGATTTCCTTTACCAGTTCTATCTGCTCGATGATATGCCCGGTAGCATGCGGTTCGATGCTGGGCGGCAACACATTCAGAGCCTCCATGGCCGCATGGAAACGGTTCGTGTAGTATTGTGCCACCTCCATCGGCTCCAATTCCTCCAAACGAGCCTTCTTGGCAATTTTATCTTCGCCTTCGTCGGCATCGTGCTCCAAATGCCCCACATCCGTAATATTACGCACATAGCGTACTTTATAACCGATATGCTGCAAGTAACGGAACAGCAGGTCGAACGTAATGGCCGGACGGGCATGTCCCAGATGGGCATCCCCATATACTGTCGGCCCGCAGACATACATCCCGACACGCCCCGGCGTGATGGGTTTGAACTCTTCCTTTTTACGGGAAAGCGTATTATAGATAAATAATTTTTGTTCCATAATCAAAGTATTTGATGGTCTATGATACATATTCCGGGTCGTCTCCGTTTTCCCGGATCAGACGGAGCAGTTTCTCCACAGCTTCTTCCGCCGGAATGTTCCGCTCCACACATTCTTTTTTCTTATACAAGCTGACTTTACCGCGCGCAGCCCCCACATAACCGTAATCGGCATCCGCCATCTCGCCAGGACCGTTCACGATACAGCCCATGATGCCAATCTTCAGGCCTTTCAGATGCCCGGTGGCCGCCTTGATACGTGCTATCGTGTCTTGCAGGTCGTAGAGCGTACGCCCGCAACCGGGACAAGATATATATTCCGTCTTGCTCGTCCGCAAACGAGCAGCCTGAAGGATGCCGAATGCGGTGGCGTCTATATCGCGATGCTCCAACGTACCATTATTATATAGGTACAGGCCGTCGCAAAGCCCGTCGAAGAGCAAGGCTCCCATGTCGGCCGCACTTTCTATCTGGAAATCCTCCTTTTCCTCCTGCCCGTGGGCGTACTGCTGGAAAATGACCACGGGGTTCTGCAAACCTTCACGCGTCAGTTCGTGCACCAGAGCACGATGCTCGCCCAAACGGTTCTGATGGTTGCTTTGAGAAATCACCACCACCTCAGGATGATATTTCAGGCAGGCACGCACTTCTTCATTCAAAGCTCCGTATGAAAGGAAAAGAAACTTCAAATCGGCTGTACACTGGCTCATGAAAGGCAGCATATTATAAGGAAAAGCCGGATACGTACCGGGTTCACCGGTCCAGACATCCGCATCCACGATATAATCCCCCTCACGCTCTTCCACGGGAGGCAGATTACGGCCGCAATAAATGTAGTCGGGACGAAAATCGGGATGAGCTTTGAAGCCTTTCAATCTGCCGGAAGCAGCCAAGTCCATACGGTCGGCTATGACAACAGGCACATGGTCTCCTCCGATATTACGCACGGCCCGCGTTTTCCGCCGTACGGGGTTCAAGTAATCGAAATCCTCCGCTTCGGCTGCCGGTATCATCATGGCACCGTCCCGACGGAGCACATAATCCACCAACTTACGTGCCACCGGAATTTCAGCCTCCGGAGCTTCGCTCAATGACACACGGACCGTATCACCGATACCGTCTGCCAACAAAGCCCCGATGCCTACGGCACTCTTGATACGTCCGTCCTCACCGTCGCCGGCTTCGGTCACACCCAAATGCAAAGGAAAACGCATTCCTTCACGCTCCATGGCATCGACCAACAAACGCACACTACGTACCATCACCACCGTGTTGCTGGCTTTGATGGACACCACCACGTCCTTGAAATCTTCCTTCACACAAATGCGCAGGAACTCCATGCAACTCTCCACAATACCTTCCGGCGTATCTCCATAGCGGCTCATGATGCGGTCGCTCAACGAACCGTGGTTCACACCGATGCGGATGGCCGTATGGTTCTCACGGCAAATGCGTAAGAAAGGAACGAAACGCTCCTCTATCTTTTTCAACTCCTGCGCATACTCCTCGTCCGTATATTCAAGATGCTTGAACGTACGGGCTGCGTCCACATAGTTTCCGGGATTGATACGTACCTTCTCAGCATACAAAGCTGCCACGTCGGCCACTTTCGGATTGAAATGCACGTCGGCCACCAAAGGTACCGCACAGCCTGCCGCACGTACACCGGCGTTGATGTTCCGCAAGTTCTCGGCCTCACGCACCCCTTGGGTCGTCAGACGTACATAATCTCCTCCGGCTTCGGCAATGCGTAACGTCTGAGCCACACAGGCCTCGGTATCCATCGTAGAAGTGTTCGTCATGCTCTGCACCCGAATCGGATGGTTCCCGCCCAACGGCGTACCGCCGATCTGCACTTCACCGGTTTCCCTGCGTCGGTAATCGAACAAGTTCATCCGTCTGTCTTTAATTGCACTTAAACTTATACTTCACATCGGCCAGTTCCGTATTGGCCTTTACAATCTTCTGCTTCAGGTTTTCTTTATAACCCGCCAAACGCAAAGCCAGTCCTTCATCAGCCAACGACAGCATCTGTGCGGCCAGAATGGCGGCATTCTGCGCTCCGTTTACACCCACCGTAGCCACCGGTATGCCGGGAGGCATCTGGATAATGGAAAGCATGGCATCCAAACCGTCCAGCATCCCCTTGATAGGCACCCCGATGACGGGCAACGTCGTATTGGCCGCTATCACACCCGGCAAAGCCGCTGCCATCCCCGCTCCCGCAATAATTACTTTCAGGCCGCGTCCGGCAGCCTCTTTGGCAAAAGCCTCCACCTCGGCCGGTGTCCGATGGGCCGACAAAGCGTTCATCTCGAAAGGGATCTCCATCTCATCGAAGAACTTGGCAGCCTTTTCCATCACCGGAAGGTCGGACGTACTGCCCATGATAATACTTACAACTGGTTTCATGACTTATCTGATTTTTTAATTGAACTCGTTTTCTATAATAAAATTATACCGGCAAAACCGCAAACCACTCCCACGAGGGTACCGGCCACCACTTGCGCCAGACTGTGCTGACGGAGCAACATACGTGCTGTCCCCACAGCTCCAGATATCAGTACCGTAACACACAGCCACCAAACAGGATTGAACATGAACAGTACCGAATAAGCCACTAACGCACCGATCACACCACCTGCCCCGGCCGAATGCATGCTGATTTTCCACCACACATTCACAATGACGCATACCATCTGTATCAGCAAAGCCGACACTAAAATACCGCACATATAACGCGGCATGTGCATACGGAACATCAAATGAAGACAGGCCACGTAAGACAGGATGAACAATATATAAGGTATGGCACGGTTCTCCCGCAAACGCAGTTGCACCGGCGCCCATCCGTTCAGTTTACGATATACGTAAATACACAAGCGAGGCAATAATATAGTGAAAACATATACCATCGCCACCACCGTCAATTTGTAAAGCAACGGCAACAGGCTCAGATACGTGAAAGTGAACAAGGCCACAAACCCCACAATCGGTATGTAATATGGTCTGAACACTGCCGACAACAGACGAGCCGCTACAATAAGTCCCTTGTGTTTCATTTTCTTAACCGTGCTACGGGGATTCCCAGTTGTTCCCGGTATTTGGCCACCGTGCGCCGCGCAATGGGAAAGCCTTTTTCATTCAACATCGCCGTCAATGCCTCATCGCTCAGCGGCTTCTTCTTGTCTTCCGCCTCGACCAAATCCTTCAAAGCGGCCTGAATCTTACGGGTAGCAATCTCCTGCCCATCGTCTGTCACATAACCGTCGCTAAAAAACCATTTGAGCGGATAAGTCCCGTAATGGGTCTCCACGTATTTACTGTTGGCAGCACGGGATACGGTAGAGATATCCAATCCCGTACGCTCGGCTACATCCTTCAATATCATCGGGCGTAACAAAGTCTCATCTCCTTCCAGAAAGAAAGGACGCTGCAAATCAATAATAGCCTGCATGACAGCGGTCAACGTACGCCGACGCTGTTTCACAGCCTCGATAAAGCCCTGTGCTTTTTCTATCTTTTGGCGGGTATATTGCAAAGCTTCCCGTTCCGGCCGACTCATCTTGGCACGCCCGGTATCCACCTGGTGAAGGATTTCCATGAACGAAGGGCTGATACGCAACTCCGGTACGTCGCCTTTATTGAACGAAAGGGTAATCCCCCCATCGTCATCGGTCTCTACGGCAAAGTCCGGCACAATCTGTTGATAATTATGTCCTACCACCTCGCCCATGGCACTTCCCGGACGCGGATTGAGCTTCTTCAAATCTCTCTGTAAACGTTCGCATTCCGCCTCTGTCAAATGCAGACGGGCGGCAATCCTGTCCCAGCGTTTATGGGTAAATTCATCAAACAGTTTGTCGATAATTTCATACTCCAACTGTTTTTGCCGGCTCCCGCGATGTTCGTCCCGGCGGAGTTGCAGCAAAAGACACTCTCTCAAATCGCGTGCTCCGATACCGGGAGGATCGAAAGTCTGCAAACGGGCCAACACTGTTTCCAGTTCCGCCTCCGTAGTTTGTATTCCTGCATATATCTCCAATTCGTCCGCCAATGTGGAAAGTTTCTTTTTCAACAAGCCATCATTTTCCAACGAACCGATAAGATAAGTCATCAGTTCCTGTTCACGCGGTGTCAGGTCACATTCGTTCATCTGCTCCGTCATCTGCTCATAGAAAGATGTCGTGTCGCCATAGTCCATCGTTTCCGGACGGTCTTTCCCTCCCCGTTCCTGCAACAGATAATCCGGCACATCGTCCGGAGTCCGATAATCATCCATCGCCTGCCGCACCTCTGCCGGACGATATTCATCGGAAGGCAGACCACCGTCCAACCCGGAAGTCTCGCTTCCGGCCGACTCTGCATCTGTTCCGTCATAGACATCTTCCGAAGACGTATCGGCATCCTCGGGACTTCCCAGACTTTCTTCCAACGCTCCGTTGTCTATCAATTCGTTTTTCACGCGTTGTTCCAGCTCTGAAACGGGCATTTCCAGCAACCGCACCTGCAACACCTGCTGCGGGGACAGTGTCTGAACCTGCTGCATAGATTGAGACTGAACTAATTTCTGTGACATATATACACGTTTAATGAGACGTTTTCCGTTGCAAAGTTAGCGTATGACCCGAAAAATGCCAAATATATTCAGACAAATGATTGGATTCCGCCCTCTCATTCTCTGACCAAAGCATAATCCAACTGCTTCTTTTCCAAATTGGCTTTCGCCACTTTTACTTGTACCGTATCCCCCAGAGAATAACGATGATGATACTTACGTCCCCACAAGCAGTAGTTACGCTCGTCGAATTCATAATAATCGTCATCCAAATCACGCAAAGGCACCATACCTTCACATTTATTCTCATTGATTTCCACATACAGGCCGAACTCCGTCACACCGCTTACGGTTCCTTCAAACACTTGCCCCAGTTTGTCGCTCATGAATTCCACCTGCTTATACTTGATACTGGCACGTTCGGCACTGGCAGCCAACTGCTCCATCGCACTGCAATGTTCACACAATTCTTCATACTTGTCCTGACTGGCACTGCGTCCTCCGTCGGCATACCGTGTCAGCAACCGATGCACCATTACGTCTGGATAACGGCGGATAGGGGAGGTGAAATGCGTATAGTAATCGAATGCCAACCCGTAATGTCCGATATTATGCGTACTGTAACGCGCCTTCATCATGGCCCGCAACGAAACGGTTTCTATCAGATTTTGTTCTTTCTTCCCCTGAATGTCGGTCAATAGCTTATTCAATCCTTTAGCCACCTCTTCCTTAGACCCTGTCGGTTTCAGTTTATATCCGAATTTCACAATAAACTCACTCAGATTAATCAGCTTGTCCTGATCCGGCAAATCATGCACACGATAAGGCAGCGTCTTGGGCTTTTTATTTTTAGGCTGCTTCCCCACACTCTCAGCTACCGTACGATTAGCCAGCAACATAAACTCTTCCACCAATTTATTCGCATCTTTTGCCACCTTGAAATACACTCCTATCGGTTTACCCTTATCGTCTATATCAAAACGAACCTCACTACGGTCGAAATTGATGGAACCATGTTCGAAACGCCGGGCACGAAGTTGTTTGGCCAAGCGGTTCAACGTAATCAATTCCGTGGCAAAATGTTCGGCCGGCAATACGTCCGGCCCGTTAAAATTCGGATCCGCCGCATGGTCGCCCGGCATCTTATAGTCTTCAGGCGAAGCTTCCTTATGGTCTTCCAACACTTTCTGTACTTCTTCATACGTAAAACGACGGTCGCTCTTAATGACCGTATGGGCCAGATGCCAGTCTTTGACTACAGCCTTGTCGTCCAACTTGAAAATGGCACTATAAGTCAACTTCTCTTCGTTCGGACGTAAAGAACAGATGAAATTGCACAAACGTTCAGGCAGCATCGGAATCGTCCGGTCTACCAGATACACGCTGGTGGCACGCTTCACAGCTTCTTTGTCTATGATGCTCCCCTCTTTTACATAATGCGAGACGTCTGCAATATGCACTCCTACTTCCCACAATCCGTCATCCGTTTTACGAATGGAAATCGCATCGTCAAAATCCTTGGCATCCCTCGGGTCGATGGTAAATGTCGTCACCTCACGTAGGTCCTCACGCTGCCCGATTTCCTCGGCCGTAATACCCGGGTCGATCTTCTCAGCCTCATCTTCTACGGACTTGGGATAAGCATAAGGTAAACCGTATTCGGCCAAAATGGCGTGCATTTCCGTGGTATTGTCTCCGCTCTGCCCCAATATATCCACGACCTTACCTATCGGATTCTTGGCATGCTCGGGCCATTCGGTAATCTTCACCACAGCCTTATCTCCGCTTTTACCACCTTTCAACGCTTTTTTAGGAATAAATATGTCGTTGGCCAGCGTACGGTCTTCGGTGAGCAGGAAAGCAAAATCCTTACGCACCTCCAATCTTCCGACAAACGACCTGTCACTCCTTTCGAGAATCTCGACCACTTGCGCCTCGCGTACATGATGCTTCCTGCGTGCTAACAAAGTCACTTTCACCTTGTCTCCTCCCATGGCATGCAAAGAGTTCCGTTCGGCCACAAGAACAGGCTCTCCTCCATCCAACGGGGTCACGGTATTTTTACCGTTCGCCTTGCGATTGAATATGGCTTCAAACACTTGCCCCGTGGTATTCAAACGAAAATGCAGTTTCTCCGTTTCTTTTATATAATCATCCATCGCCAAATCTTCCAACAAGTCCATACAAAGCAACTTGGCAGGATGAGTGTCCAGTTTCAAGTCTCTGAATATACGTTTAATGTCGTAAACCTCGGCGGGATTATTTTGAAAAAGTTCCATTAACATTTTCGCCAGTTCTTTTTTCTTCAGGCGCTTGCCGCCTTTCTTTCCTGTTTTTCCCATAAATCTGATATTTTAGAGGTTTGTTATCTATAATCTTTCTGCAAGTTAAGCATATTTATTCATTCCGCTCCTCTTTTATCTCTTATTTTTTCTGAAAATGCTTATCTTTGTTCTTTCTTTTTCATAAGCCAACAGACCAATGAAACTAACCGAACGGGAAAAAGCCATCTATCAAGTCACATGGGCAGGAAGTTTTGTCAACTTTCTGTTAGTCGTATTCAAGTTCATAGCCGGAATCCTGGGGCACAGCGCAGCCATGATAGCGGATGCCGTACATTCATTATCTGATTTTGCAACAGACATCGTCGTACTCATCTTCACACGTATTTCCAATAAACCGCAAGACAAAAATCACGATTACGGCCATGGCAAATACGAAACGCTGGCCACAGCAATAATAGGTATCGTACTTTTTGCCGTAGGCGCAAGCATCTGTTGGAACGGCCTGCGAGCCATCCAGACCGTATGGCAGGGAGGCCGCCTTCCCGCCCCGGGCATGCTTGCTTTCGCCGGAGCCATCATTTCCATCGTTTCCAAAGAACTGATATATCGTTACACCATCCACGTGGGACGCAGAATCAATTCCAGTGCAGTCATTGCCAATGCCTGGCATCACCGTAGCGATGCCTTCTCCTCCATCGGAACAGCCATAGGTATCGGAGGGGCTATACTCTTGGGTGAATCATGGAGTGTACTCGACCCCATGGCTGCAGTGGTCGTGAGTTTCTTCATCATGAAGGTATCCGTCCAACTCTTGAAGCCGTGTGTGGACGAACTGACTGAAAAATCATTGCCGGATGAAATAGAAAAAGAAATCTGCCTCATTACGGAGAACACACCGGGAGTGTCGGCCATACACAACTTACGCACACGCCGCATCGGCAACCATTATGCCATAGAGATGCACATCCGGATGGACGGGCATTTGACTTTGTATGAAGCACACGCCAAGGCATCGGTCATAGAAAACAAATTGAAAGAAAAATACGGAAATGAAACCCATGTGGGCATCCATGTGGAACCCGTGAAGAGTGCCGATGGCACTTACAGGGAATAAAACCAATAGAACAAACGCGTATGAAAATATTAGTAACAGGAGCCAGCGGC
>UMAH01029990.1_pt1 | contig 14840 bp, 8 predicted proteins | sample 1963661 | NCBI WGS metagenome assembly UMAH01 (sample SAMEA4835911, study PRJEB28245) | human gut metagenome | biome: gut microbiome; material: fecal sample | place: Denmark | collected 2008 | reverse complement strand
GCGGAGGTCACCGGTTCAAGTCCGGCCGTGGTCGCTAGAACAACGCAAGTTGTTCATGGCTCTGTAGCTCAGTTGGTAGAGCGAACGACTGAAAATCGTTAGGTCAGCGGATCGATGCCGCTCGGAGCCACCAGATACACCCCGGAGCAATCTGGGGTTTTGTTTTTCTCGCATATCTTTTCCGATTTACCTGCGTGATTTCCGCTCGTTTTCCAACACAAGCGCCATCCGAACCATATCGGCGAAAGACATACGCCCATTACCCCCAACGAAGGGGGATGTTCTGTCCCCTCTGTTGCTAAACTATGGTGCAGGTAGACAAGGGGTTGACGGCTGTACTGTTCCATGATGTTGACCTCTAAACGGGTGTATCCCTGGGGTGAGGCGAGTGGAGATACTGTTAATCGGCAACACCGACTTCGTGACGAAGCAGTGGATCGAGCACACGTTCCCCCAAGACAAGGTGGTGGTGGCCCTCCGCAAAGGGACCGAATCCAGCGGCGAGGATCTCAAAATCATCGACATGCCCGACCGTGACGCCGTGTCGGAAGTGTTCTCCAACTACGAATTCGATCGAATCGTCTACTTCTCCGAAGATCTGACGCCCCGCAGCGAACGTGACGGCGACCTGGGCTACCTGCGCCGACTGCTGCACACCGTCCGCAATCGCAAGGTCCAGATGCTGATGGTGAGCGGGCCGGAATCGGAATTCGCCTATCCGCAGGAAACGGACGTGCACGAGACCAGCAAAAGCCTGATGTCGCGTGCCGGCGAAGAGCTCGGCCTGTACTATGCGCGCACCTACGATCTGGAAGTGAAGATCGTGCGCTGCCCCTATCTGTACGCGCCGCAACGCAATGGCGTCACCGCATATTTCAACGGCTTGTTCGAACAGGCACAAGCGGGAGAACTGCGCTTCCATGAACGCGCCGAACAACGCACCTGCTTCCTATGCGCCGACGATCTGGCCGAACTTATCTACCGCATATTCGACGACTGGACCGCCGACAGCGAGCTGTTCCACGTTCCGAACGTGTTCGACTTCACTTACGGCGATTTGGGAACGCTGATCGCGGGATATTTTCCGGGAACGAAGGTCGTATACGGCGAGGACCGTCCGCAGGCATACCCCGCCGACGACCACGAATTGCGATTGCGGTACGGCTTTTCGCCACGATACTCGCTTCGCGAGGATTTTCCGCACGTCATCGAAGGCTGGTTGAAGCTCCGCGAGAACAAAACCGACAAGTATCCGGTATGGGATTTCCTACGCAGCCACAACAAATGGTGGACCGTGCTGGAAATCATCGGCGCGTTCCTGCTGACGGAATGGCTCCGCGCTTTTACACAAGGCAACAGCCAGCTGGAAACCGTGGACCTGCGATTGCTGTTCGTGGTGATCGTCGGCACCATCTACGGGCTGCATGCCGGCGTGTTCGCAGCCGTACTGGCCTGCGCCGGCGTGGCCATGTCCTACGCGTCGCAAGGCGCGTCCTTCGCCCCGTTGTTCTACGACACATCGAACTGGCTTGCCTTCGTCATTTATTTCGTGGCCGGATCGGTATGCGGCTATGTGCAGTCGCGCAACCAGGAGAGCGTGAGGTTCGTGCGCGACGAGAACGGGTTGTTGCGCAATCGTCTGGACTTCCTGCGCGGGCTGTATCAGGATGTGCTCGACGACCGCAGACAGTTGCGCGACCAGATCATCGGCAGACGCGACAGTTTCGGCAAACTGTACGCCGTGACCCGAGAATTGGACGAAGTGCAACCGCAGAAGCTGTACCATACGGCGATCCGCATCATGCAGGAAAGCCTCGATAGCGACAGCCTCGCCATCTTCCGAGTGGACAACGGCGGACAGTTCGCCCGTCTTGTGGCGGCGAGCCCACGGTTCGACGTCGGCAGCTTCCGCTCCGTACGCGTCTCGGATTACGGTGAAATCATCACCGCGCTGGAACACAACGGCATATGGGTGAACCGAACGTTAAGGGACAAATTCCCGATGTACGCCGTCGGCGTGCGTGACCGTGGCGAACTGGCCGTGATCATCACCATGGGAGAGGCCAAACCGGACCAGATGAACCTGTACTTCCAGAATCTGTTCAGCATCATGTGCGGTCTGGTCGAATCGGCCATGATCAGGGCCTTCGAATACGAGGACGTGGCGCGCCGGTCCATGCTAGTGCCGGGAACGAACCTGCTGAAGCCAGAAGCGTTCCTGCCGAAGGCGCTGGCTGCCAACGACCTCAAACACGACCATATGGGCGACCATCTGCTGCTCAAAGTCGAATGCGAGGGAAACCTTGAGGACGTGGACTCCCTGCTGATGCAAAGCATCCGCCAGACCGATGAGGCCGGCATGCTGACGGATGACGGCGTGTATCTGCTGATGAACCAGGCGGGGGAGAAGGAACTGCCGATCATCCTCAAACGTCTGACCCGTTCCGGCTTGCACTGCTCCTACGTTCCGCAGACCCAAGAGGATGCCCTGCTTTCCGAAGCCCAATCGCATATCGCGCAAGCCGACGATGGGGGTGAAAGCTGATGGGGTCGACGACTATCGCCGCGTTGATCATCATCGCCGTGCATCTGCTGGTCTGCATGACGCTGTGTCTGCTGCACCATGTCGGAGTGCTGAAAGTCGATGGACTGCTGCTCCCGTTCATGGCGTTGATTCCTCTATGGGGGCCGTTGAGCGTGGCGCTCATGCATTCGCGTGCCGTGCTTCGTGGGGGACGACGGATTCCCGCCGGTCTGCAGGAACTGAAGGTCGAGGATCAGGAACAACGCAACATTCTTGTGGACGACCGTACGGATTACGCCAACACCGTGCCGTTGGAAGAGGCGCTGATCGTGGACAATCCACGGCAGCGTCGTAATCTGATGCTGTCCATTCTTAACGAGAATCCCGGCCAATACGCCAATCTGCTCTCCCAAGCCCGTCTGAACGAGGACGTGGAAGTCGTGCATTACGCGGCCACGGCCATGGCGCAGATCAGCGCGAAGGAAGACATCGCGTTGCAGCAACGCATGGAGGAATACGAGCGGAACCGCGATTCGGACGAGGCGCTCGACCGGTACCGTGAGGCGCTCGAACACTACTTGAAATCCTCCATGGAACAGGGGTATGCCAGAACGTTGCAGATGCGCCGATACGCCGACCTGCTCGCCGAACAGCTCAAACGGCATAACGACTACCGCACCGTATGCTCGTTGGCGAAGACGCAGATGGATCTCGGTTCGTTCGATGCCGCGTCTCGCACCATCGAAGCGGCGCTGTCCGCATGGCCGCGTCAAGGTGACGTCTGGCTGATGAAACTGCGATTGGAAGCCGCACGTCACGATGGCGAGGTGGTGCAACGCACCGTCCGGCACATCAAGGACGACCACATCTACCTTGGCGGCCGAGGCCACGACATCCTGCGATTCTGGCTCGGCTACAAGGAGGCTGGGCGCGCATGATACGTTCCGCATGGCGCATATGGAAGCGCTTCCGTTGGAAAAACCTGGTCCGCGTGTGGGCCGTATTCATGGCCATCGCCTTGGTGCTGTTGGCGCAAACCTTGGGCATCCACTACGGCGCGACGAAATTCACTTTGAAATACATGGCTCGTAACGAGGCCATTCCGGCCCAGAACGCCATCATGGGGCAGCGCGCCACGAACCTGATGCTCGTGGATAGTTCCCAGGATGGTGTGGACGAGGCCGAAGCCATGATGAAACAGGTGCTGCTCGACATGAAAGTGCCGACCGCCACCGTGGATCTGGCCAAAACCGATCCCGACGACATCCCCTCATTGAATCGGTACCGCACCGTGCTGATCGTCATGCCGGAACTTGATTCGCTGGGGGATGAGCTGGTGTCCATCATGAGATGGGTTGAAGGCGGCGGCAACATGATGCTTGCCATGACGCCTGAAAAAACAGGCTATCTGGACGCGATCGGGCCTCAAATCGGCATCGAATCCTCCGCATACGACTACGTGATGACCAAAGGCATCAAGCCTGCCAGGGACTTTATGCTGGGTGGCGGGCACACCTACATGTTCAGTGGCCCGTTCAAATCGTCGTTGAGTCTGAACCTCAATGAGAAGGCCACCGTCGAAGCGGTCAGTGCCAATGGCCATACGCCACTGATCTGGAGTGCCGATGTGCGTTCCGGACGAACCGTGACCTGCAATATCGGCATCTATGGCAAGGTGGTGCGCGGCTTCTATGCCTCCGCGTTCAGCCTGCTGGGTTCCGCCACGGCATACCCGGTCATCAACAGCGCCGCGTTCTATCTGGACGATTTTCCATCCCCGGTCCCCAGCGGAGACGCCACCTACATCAAACGCGACTACGGCATGAGCATCGCCGACTTCTATTCGAAGGTCTGGTGGCCGGACCTGACCAAACTTGCGGAACGCTACGGTATTCGGTTTACCGGCGTGATGATCGAGAATTACGGGGACGATACGAAAGACGCTCCCGTACGGCAGAAGGACGAATCGCATTTCAGCTATTTCGGCGGACTGCTGCTCAAACAGAACGGCGAAATCGGCTACCATGGCTACAACCATCAGCCGCTCGTACTGCCGAACACCGATTATGGCGACGAATACGCGTACCATCAGTGGCCGAATCGCAAAGCTGTCGTCGCCTCGCTGCGCGAGCTGATCGCATTCCAAAAGTCCGTGCTGCCGGCGGCCACAGCGTCGGTATATGTGCCGCCGTCCAACATCCTGTCCAAGGAAGGACGGCAGACAATCGGACGAGACGTGCCCGAAATCCGCACCATCGCCAGCACCTACCTGCCAAGCGACAGCAAACTGCCTTACGTGCAGGAATTCGGTGTGGCCGATGACGGCATCGTCGAGGCGCCGCGCATCGTCTCCGGCGGCATGGTGGGAGATTACATGCGGCTCGCCGCAGAATCCGAACTGAACATGCATTTCGTCAGCACCCACTTCATGCATCCGGACGACATGCTCGACCCTGACCGTGGCGCGAAAGAAGGCTGGGCGGTCTACAGAAAAGGCCTTGAGAACTATCTCGACTGGCTTGAAGCGTCCGCACCGTCCATCCGCATGCAGACAGGCACGGAATGCGCGTCCGCGGTGCAACGCTTTTCTGGACTGACTGTCAAGATGAGGGAATCCGCCAATGAGTGGGAATTCGACTTGGGCAATTTCAAGGACCAGGCTTGGCTGCTGCTCCGCGCGAACCATGGCACGCCCGGCAGAATCCAAGGCGGAAGCATGATCCGGATGACGGGGAATCTGTACCTCACCAAGGCCACGGACTCCACAGTGCACGTCGAACGCAAGGCTGGAGGCGCGGCATGAGAGTCTGCCTGGTATTGGAAGGTTGCTACCCGTACGTGCATGGAGGCGTGTCCACATGGATGCACAGCTACATCACCGCCATGAAGGAACACGAGTTCGTGCTGTGGGTGATCGGCGCGAAAGCCAAGGACCGTGGCAAATTCGTGTACGACCTTCCATCCAACGTGGTGGAAGTGCATGAGGTGTTCCTCGACGACGCGTTGCGTCTGAGCGGTGAACATGCGAAAGTGATCTTCACCGACGAGGAAGTCAAGGCACTGCGTGAGCTGGTGAATCTGAGCGATCCCGACTGGGACGTACTGTTCAACCTGTTCCACAACAAAGGCGTGCATCCGCTGTCGTTCCTGCAAAGCAACGAATTCATCGACCTGTTTACGAAGATCTGCATGGAGGAATACCCGTACGTCGCCTACGCGGATGCGTTCCACACCGTGCGATCCATGCTGCTGCCGGTGCTGTACCTGATGACGGGAGAAGTGCCGAAAGCGCAGATCTACCATGCCATCTCCACCGGTTACGGCGGCCTGCTGGCATGCTTGGGCGGCAGTATCAACCACGCACCCGTATTACTAACCGAACATGGCATCTACACGCGCGAACGCGAGGAGGAGATTCTTTCCGCCGAATGGGTTGCGCCCGCGTTCCGGCAACGGTGGATCCGTTTCTTCGCCATGCTGTCACAGGAGATCTACCGTAGGGCATGGCGTGTGACCAGCCTGTTCGGCCGCGCTCGCCAGACCCAGATCGACATGGGCGCTCCGGCAAGCAAATGCCTGGTCATTCCCAACGGCATCCAATACGAACGGTTCTGCGACATTCCGCTCAAGCCTGAGGACGGTTGGGTGGATATCGGCGCCGTGGTACGTCTGGCTCCCATCAAGGACGTGAAAACCCTCATCCACGCGTTCAGCGAACTGTCGAACCGCGTGGACAATGTCAGGCTGCACATCCTCGGTGGTGTGGACGACCAGGACTATGCCGACGAATGCTATGAGCTGGTGAAACAGCTTGAAGTGAAGAACCTTGAATTCACCGGACGCGTGAATGTGGTCGAATACATGCGCAAACTGGATTTCACGGTGCTGACCAGCATCTCCGAAGGCCAGCCTCTGTCGGTGTTGGAATCGTTCGCGGCGGCCCGCCCTTGCGTGACCACCGACGTGGGCTGCTGCCGTGAACTGCTGGAAGGCGAGGAAGGCGACGACCTCGGCGTGGCCGGCTTCTACGTGCCTCCGATGTACCGCGAGGGCCTTGCCCGCGCCATGGAACGCATGTGCGCGAGCCGCAAGCTGCGCGAAGCCATGGGCCAAGTGGGACGCGAACGCGTGAAAACCTACTATCGGCATGAGCGCATGCTTGACGAATACCGTGCGCTGTATCTCGATACCGCCGACCATTACGGGTTGGAGCACTGATATGGCGGGAATCGGATTCGAACTCAAGAAACTGTTCCACCGCAAGGGCCTGGTCGCCATGGTGCGCGCCTACGGTTATGCCGGTGTGATCTGCACCGGACCGATGCTGCTGGGCATCCTGCTGCAGTTCGGCGTGCTGGCGGTCAGCGGTTGGTGGCACGTGCCCCGCGCGGACCAGAATCTGCTGGTCTGCATGATCACGTACACGCTGCTCGCCTCATTGGTGTTGACCAGCTTCCTGTCCATGCCGGTGACGCGTTTCCTTGCGGACATGCTGTTCGAACATCATGAGGAGACCATTCTTCCATCGTTCTGGGGATCCACGACCCTCATGCTGGCGGTGGGTGCGGTGCTGTACGCGGTGTTCCTGCTGTTTTCCGACGCGACCCTCATGCAGGGGTTACTCTGCCTATGGCTGTTCCTGGAAATGATCGTCAATTGGAATGCGATGAGCTATCTGACGGCCATCAAGGATTACCAAGGCATCATGTGGTCGTTCGTCGCGGCGGTGGTCGTGGCGTTCCTGTCCGCATGCGCGATGATGGCGCTGGGCCTGCCACAGGTGGAAAGCCTGCTGGGCGCAGTGGCGTTCGGCTACGGCGTGATGATGGTCTGGGACGTGGTGCTGCTGCACCGGTATTTCCCGCAAAGCTCGGAAAGCCCGTGGACGTTCCTCGCATGGCTGGACCGGTTCCTGTCGCTCGCCCTGACGGGACTGCTGACTACCCTCGGCTTGTTCTCCCACTTGGTGATCACCTGGTGTGGTCCGCTTGGCGTGCATGTGAAGGGACTGTTCTACGGTGCCCCCTACTATGATGTGCCCGCGTTACTGGCGTTCCTGACGATTCTGATCACCACCGTGAATTTCGTGGTGTCGGTGGAAGTCGATTTCTATCCGAAATACCGTGCCTACTACGCGCTGCTCAACGACGGCGGCACCGTGAAGGACATCGTGGTGGCCGAACGCGAGATGCTCGCCGTGCTCAACCGTGAGCTGTACTACACCGCGTTGAAGCAGCTGTTCGTCACCGCGGCGGTCATCTCGTTGGAAAAGATGGTGTTGGGCGTGCTGCCGCTCGGTTTCAACGATGGCATGCATGGTTATTTCCGTGTGCTGTGCGTCGGATACGCCCTGTACGCGGTCGGCAACACCGTGCTGATGATTCTGCTGTATTTCACTGATTACTTCGGCGCGGTGTGCTGCGCCGCGATATTCGCCGGGTCGGCCACGGTCTTGACTGTCATTTCGCAGTTCGTTCCGGTCACGCTGATGGGATTCGGCTTCCTGCTGGGCGCGTCGGCGTTCCTGCTGGCCGCGGTCGTGCGATTGGCGGTGTTCACCGACAATCTGCCGTATCGTGTGCTCGGCGCGCAGCCGATTGTGGCGACCGAAAAGCGCGGATGGTTTACGAAACTGGGCGAAGCGTTGGACGAATTCGGCGAACGGCTGCATGGAACTTTCGGACGGAAGGAATCATGAGGGAAAGCGTGGAAAGCATGGAAAGGAACGGACGAATGACGATGGGTAATCGGCCGTGCGGCCGCAATGCCATATTCAAATGCGTGGCGATCATCGCCACGGTCGTGACGACGTTCTCCTGCGTCGCCTGCGGAAACGCTGCGGACAGTGGTTCCACGGCAGACAAATCGGCGGCGCAATCGCAAGGAAAGCATGAGAAAGTCAAGAAAAGCGCCACGCAGGGGCTTGACGGCGCGCATCTGCGTGACAACGACTCGCTGTACAAGGTGTATGACGACAGCGGTGTGGAAACCATGTATCTGACGGTCTCGCGCGGCAACAAGTCGGAAGGCACCGACCACAGTTGGAGCGAAATCAACCAGTATTCCGTGGATGATTACGCGGCCATGCGCACCAACCGGTACCAAGTCAACGGTCTGCTGCAGGTCGGCGACGAACAGGGGCCTGTATCCGGCGAACTCGGCTACGGTGAAAAAGCGCCGAACGCCACCGTGCAGGTGCGCGGCCAGTCGTCCAGTCTCAATAAGCAGAAGAACTACAAAATCGAGCTGAAAAGCGGCAAAGGCAAATGGCGCGGGCAGCGCACCATCGCATTGAACAAGCATATGGGCGAAGGGCTGCGATTCCGCAACAAGATGGCATACGACCTGATCCGCGGCATCGACCAGATGATGGGACTGCGCACGCAATTCGTGCACCTGTACGTCAAGGACGAAACCTCCGGTTCCAACTCCTTCGACGACTATGGCCTGTACACGCAGGTGGAGCAGCTCAACAAAAGCGCGCTCCAAGCGCACGGCCTCGACAAGAACGGCCAGCTGTACAAGGTCAACTACTTCGAATTCCAACGCGACGCGGACGTGATCAGACTCGCCGACGATCCCAAATACAATCTGTCGAAATTCGAGGAGAAGCTGGAGGTCAAAGGCAACAGCGACCATACCAAACTCATCGCCATGCTCAACCAGCTCAACGATTATTCGGTGCCGATGAGCAGCATCCTCGGCAAATATTTCGATACGGAAAATCTCGCATACTGGATGGCGTTCCAGCTGCTGACCGGCAACACCGACACGCAGAGCCGCAACATGTACCTGTACAGCCCTACGAATTCCGACACCTTCTATGTGCTGGACTGGGACAATGACGGCATGCTCATGCGCAAGGAGAACCAGATCCGCAATATCTCCACCGGTTCCAGCTGGGAGCAGGGAGTCAGCAACTATTGGGGCAACGTGCTGTTCAAACGCTGCCTGCAGACCAAATCGTTCCGCGACGAACTCGACAAGGCCGTGAAGCGGGAATACCGCTATATGAGCGCAAAACGCATCAATACGATGGTGGACCACTACGAGTCCATCACCAGGCAGTATTTGTGGAGGACGCCCGATTCCATGTACGAGCCGCTGACGCGCGCCCAGTATGACGAAGTGGCGGGGCAGCTGCACGACGAGGTCGCGCAGAACTACAGGATCTACAAAGAAAGCTTCGACAAGCCCATGCCGTTTTTCATCGACGCTCCACAGGCCGCAGACGGCAAACTCAAATTCAGCTGGGACACCTCGTACGATTTCCGTGGCGAGGATCTGAGCTACGACGTCACCGTCGCCAAGGACTATCTGTGTGAGGACGTCATCTTCTCCAAAACCGATCTGGCATTGCCGGAGACGGTGACGGACCTGCCAGGCGACGGACAGTATTTCATACGAGTGCGGGCGCGCAACGCCTCCGGCAAGACGCAGGACGCCTTCGACTACTACATGACCGACACCGGCAAGACGTACGGCACGAGATGCTTCTACATCAAATCCGGGAAGATAGTGGAGGATGTCAATGCGCGGTGATGGCGGGGCGTCGAAACTGCTGGAACGGGTCCGCCGCCGTGTCGGCGAGGAGCTTTCCATGCCTCCGCGCCGCTGTGAGGAACATTACCGGCATGAGCTCAAGTATCTGATTTCGTACGGGCAGAAAGCTGATCTGAACTTGCGTTTGGCTCCGTTGCTTGAACAGGACAGCCATGCGCGTGGCGGCTGCTATATGATTCGCAGCCTGTATTTCGACGATTATTGGAACACCGCCTACCAGGAGAAGGTGGACGGCGTGCTGATGCGCAAGAAATACCGTATCCGTATTTACGATTACAGCGACCGCGTGATCAAGTTGGAGCGCAAGCGCAAGCGCGACAGCTGGATATACAAAGAGGACGCGTCGCTCACGCATGGGCAGTTCGATCGGATATTGGCCGGCGATGTCGGATTTTTGGAACACAGCGAAGAGCCGTTGTGCCGGGAATTCTATGTGGAATACATGAGCAATGTGCTACGGCCGCGGGTGATCGTCGATTACGAGCGTGAGCCGTGGATCCTCGACGCGGGCACGGTGCGCATCACCTTCGATATGAACGTGCGCGCGGCGGTGGATGGATTCGACGTTTTCGACCGTGGTCTGCCCACTCTGCCGGTACTTGAGCCGGGCAAGCTGGTGATGGAGGTCAAATTCACCGAATTCCTGCCGCAGATCGTGCGTGACATTCTGCCAGGCAAGGCGCAGGAGATAACGGCCGCCTCGAAATACGTGCTGTGCTATGACAAAGCCTCGTATCTGCGGGGTTTCGACTACTGGCAGGAAGGCTGGAACGTGCCGAGCGTGTGACTTGAGCGCACCGGTCGGACGTATCGCGGAAGACCGAAAACAGACGGACGAAAACGCGCAGCCGAAAACATCGGCAATCGTAGAAAACGTAATAACCGAACAATCGCAAAAGAGAAAGCGAAACCATGAGCGTAAACGACATGATCAAGAAATCGGTGCTGAACTCCTTCAGCCAATACAACGTGCCCAAAATGGCGCTGGCCCTGCTGGTGGCGCTGCTGGTGGGCATCGTCATCTACTGCGTATACCGGCGGTTCTACACGGGCGTCGTGTATTCGCGCAGCTTCGCGGTGACGCTGGTGGGCATGTGCGTGCTCACCTGCATGGTCACATTGGCCATCAGCACGAACATCGTGATCTCGCTTGGTATGGTGGGCGCGTTGTCCATCGTGCGTTACCGTACCGCCGTGAAGGATCCGATGGACCTGCTGTACCTGTTCTGGGCCATCACGTCCGGCATCGCGGCCGGCGCGGGCATGTATCTGCTGGTGGTGGTCGCCGGCGCGGTGATGATCGGCATGCTCGCCCTGTTCTATTCGCATCAGGACAAGGGCCGCGTGTACATCGCGGTGATCCATTACGCTTCCGACGCGGTCGGGGACGACATCACGCGCGCGTTCGGCCGCACGAAGTTCTTCGTCAAATCCAAAACCATGCGTGGCGACCATGTGGAGATGGCCGTGGAAGTGTTCTGCGACGACAAGGACATGACGTTCGCCGAGCGGATTCGTGCCATCGAGGGTGTTGAGGACGTCACCCTGATACAGTACAACGGTGAATATCACGGATAGGACGTGGTGACAGGAAGGAATCTGTTTGGCTGACACACCGGAAATGGGCAGGACGCCGTCCACCGACGAGCTTGTGCCGGAGCTGACGTTCGACGAGATCGACCGTGCGTTCGACAACAACGAGTTCTGCTTCTACCTGCAGCCCAAATGCAATGCGGCTACGGGTGCCATCGTCGGTGCCGAGGCGCTGGTGCGTTGGAACCACCCCAAATATGGTGTGGTATCTCCGGGCAGGTTCGTTCCCATGCTGGAACAGGCCGGACAAATCTCCCGACTGGACGTGTTCGTATGGCGTTCCGTGGTCCGGATGCTGGCACGTTGGGAACGTGAGGGCCGCAATCTGGTGCCGATTTCCGTGAACGTCTCCATGGTGGACAACGACCAGATGGATGTGGCGGACACGCTCACCGGACTGCTGAACGAATACGATGTCGACGCTCGGCTGCTCCAAGCGGAAATCACCGAAAGCGCCGTGGCCAGGAACCTGTCCAAAGTGGAAAGCACCATCCGCAAGCTGCATGCGGACAACATCGCGGTGCTGATGGATGATTTCGGATCGGCGTATTCGTCGCTGAACATGCTCAAGGACATCAACGTCGATGTGATCAAACTTGACATGAAATTCATCGACCTCGATGAGGACAATGCCAGCAAAGGGCTGAAAATCGTCGAATCGGTGGTCAACATGGCCAGAAAGCTGCGACTGCTGGTCATCGCCGAAGGCGCACAGACCAAACAGCAGGTCGACCAGCTGCTGTCCGTGGGATGCCGGTACATCCAAGGGTATTACTTCCACGAACCGCTTCCGGTGGGACGGATGGAGAAGCTGTTGGCCGAACGTCCCGACGACCGGCATTTCTGGGATATGTCAAACGATTTCATGCATGGCAGCTATGTGCCTGTCAACGGCCGTACCATGCTTGAGACGTCCGCGCTCGCCGCCAGCACCTTCGAGATTCTGGCCAATGGCATGGCGGAACTCTCCCGACTGAATGTGAAGACGGGCGAGTACCGCGCGGTCAAACGCGATGGCATACTGCCGACGCCGGAAACCGATGATTTCGAAACCTACGTGCAGACGCTGATCGCCGAACGCGTGGTGCATCCGGACGATGCCGACAGGTTCCGTGCTGATATGGATCTGGCTTCGCTCCGTTCGCTGCTGTTCTCGCAGAAATCCGCGTTCGGAGTGTACCGCAGTGAGGTGCTGGCCAGAACCGGCATGATCTCCTTCGCGGTGATTCCCTCACGTGAATGCTCCGAAAGCGATCCATGGGCCGTGGTGATGGTTGGCCGGAACCTGCCGATAGAGTCCTTTGTCCGGTTGAACGGCGAGGAGTACCGACGGGATTCATTGACGGGGCTGCTCAACCGCAACGCTTTCGACGATGATGTGGAATTCATCCAAGCCACCCATGACAAGCCGTTGACGGTGATGTACATGGATCTGATTGGCCTGCATGAGATCAATAATCATTTGGGTCATGCCAGAGGCGACGTGGTGCTGTGCGAGCTTGCGGACGCGGCGCGCGCCTATTTCGGCGACGATAATATCTACCGCATCGGCGGCGACGAGTTCGTGATCATCAGTTTCGCCCATTCGATGGCGCAGAGCGCCCGACAGATGGGATATATGCGTCAGGAGCTGCTTGATCACGGTTGCGAGCTGTCCGTGGGCATGGCCGAATCCGATGACGGCGAGGATATTCCGGATCTGGTCAACCAGGCGGAAAACGAGATGCGCAAGGACAAGAAGCGCTACTACGCCAGCGGCAGCGGCAAAAGGCAGTTGCGCACGTTGAACAAGCAGCTTGAGGACATCCTGGTACGCAACAAAGACATGGAATCGTTGCTGCAGCATTTGAATACACGGTATTCGATCGCTTATGTGGTCAATCTGCGTGCCGATACGCAACGGCCGGTCGTGGTTCCCGGCTATGTGCAAAAAATGCTTGACAAACATGGCGGTTCCTTCCACGAGATGCTGCTCGACTATTGCGACAAATTGGTGGCGCCGGCCTACCGGGACGGCTTCCGCATGCTGTTCGACTACGATTACGTCCGCGACCGGATATGCAGGGAAGGCGCTATACGGTACGCCTACGTCAGAAACGACGGCGAACGGTTCCTGATTACGATTTTCCCCGACACCCATTCCGTGGACGAGGTCATGTGGGTGTTCGCCAAAGAAGACACGTCGTCCGAAGAATAGGATTTCGGGCATCGGACGGTATGCTGTCCGGTTTTGCCGGTGTTGTGGGATATTGACGAAAAAATTGTGTGTCGTGGGTGCTTCCTCGCATGGAAAAGGGCTTATGATGAAACCGTTGGCCGCGGCAATGGATGCCGTGGTCTTCGCTTGAACACACAGTCGCTTAAAGGAGAGCACTATGGTCTATCGCATGATTTTCAACCAGACCGCGTATTTCGGCCGCGGAGCCATCAAGGAGATTCCGGGCGTCGCCAGATCCCATGGCTTCACCAAGGCGTTCATCGTCACTGATCCGGTGCTGCTGGAGACCGGCACCGTCAAGAAGGTCACCGACGTTCTTGACGAGGCGGGCATGCCGTATGAGGTGTTCGACAACGTCAAGCCGAATCCGCCGGTCGAGTGCATCCAGGATGGCGTCGCCAAGTTCGCAGCCTCCGGAGCCGACTTCCTGATCGGCCTGGGCGGTGGTTCCCCGCAGGACACCTGCAAGGGCATCGGCATCGTGACTGCCAATCCGGAATTCGCCGACGTGCTGTCCCTTGAAGGCGTGGCCGACACCAAGAACCCGTCCGTGCCGATTTTCGGTGTGCCGACCACCGCTGGCACCGCGTCCGAAACGACCATCAACTATGTGATCACCGACACGGCCAACAAGCGCAAGTTCGTGGCCGTCGACCCGCATGACATCCCAATCGTCGCCTTCGTGGATCCGGACCTGACCGACTCCATGCCGCGCGGCCTCAAGGTGGCCACCGGACTCGACGCCCTGACCCACGCCATCGAAGGCTATATCACACCGGGCGCGTGGAGCCTGTCCGACTGCCTGTCCATGCAGACCATCCGCATGATCGCCAAGAACCTCGCCAAGAGCGCCGATGGAGACATTCCGGCCGGCGAACAGATGGCCTACGCCTCCTACATCACCGGCATGGCCTACTCCAACGTCGGCCTCGGTCTGGTGCA
>UMAH01010556.1_pt1 | contig 24203 bp, 20 predicted proteins | sample 1963661 | NCBI WGS metagenome assembly UMAH01 (sample SAMEA4835911, study PRJEB28245) | human gut metagenome | biome: gut microbiome; material: fecal sample | place: Denmark | collected 2008 | reverse complement strand
CCCCTCACACGGGAATTTCAAAAAACTATTGAGGATCCTGGATTTTACAAGATCTGCAATTTCCGGAGTCTTTAATTGTTTATATTCTTCATAGCAGATCGGTTTCAGATAAATCAATTTTACAGTTACCGGGGCTATGGACTTTTCATCAAAAGGTTTGTATGAATCAATCAGAGCACAGGGAACAATGGGGCATTTAGCCCTGACCGCACTTTTGAATGTTCCTCCCTTAAACGGAAGCAGCTGATTCCCCATGCGACTTCTGGTTCCTTCCGGGAAAATCAGAAAGTTTCTTCCCTTCTTTACTTCTTCGGTCATCTGATTGATTACCTGAAGAGACTGTTTAATGTCTTCTCTGTCTATTGCAATTGCATGCAAAGCCTTAAATACCTGCTTTAACAGTATTACGTTACTGACTTCCTTTTTATATACCACAGAAAAAGGAACCGGACAGGATTCCAGAAAAACAAGCGCATCAAACATTCCCTGATGATTCGGGAAAAAAATAAAACCATTTTCTTTGGGAATATTTTCCAGCCCATAGCTTTCTATTTTTACTCTTCCGGCCCGATTGGCTGCCTTAGTTACTTTTTTAATAAATGCATAGTTTTCTTCCAGATTGAAGTTCTTCCGGGTTCCCAACCACCAGATACGCATCAGATAATACGGTACTTTATAAAAAAGTCTTACTACCATTAATATAATTCTGTACATATGTTATCTCCAGTTGCCTCACTCCCGGCAATACTCCTTCGTCGCCGTCTCATATAGATTATTACCCTGTGCATCAATGACTACGATTACCGGGAAATTGTTGACCGTCAATCTACGAATAGCTTCTGTGCCCAGATCATCATAAGCAATCACTTCCGACGAGGTAATTGACTTTGACAATAATGCGCCTGCGCCTCCTACTGCAGCAAAATAAACAGCTCCGTTGCGAACGATCGCATCCGCCACTTCCTTTGACCTTTTTCCCTTTCCGATCATTCCTTTCAGTCCAAGATCAAGAAGTCTCGGTGCATACTTATCCATTCTGCTGGCTGTGGTCGGTCCTGCAGATCCTATTTGTCTGCCCTCTCTGGCAGGAGACGGTCCCATATAATAGATCACATTATTTTCCATTTTCAGCGGAAGTTCTTCTCCTCTGTCCAGAGTCTCCTGCATTCTCTTGTGCGCTGCATCTCTTGCCGTATATATTGTGCCTGTTAAATATACATAATCCCCCGCCTTTAATGAGTGGGCATCTTTCTCACTAAGTGGTACATTTACGTATCTGTCCATACTGTTTTCTCCATTGCTTTTTCATCCGGGATATCAGATTTCTCTGACTGCGTGTCTGTTCACATGGCAACATATATTTACCGCAACCGGTAATCCGGCAATATGGGTTGCATATGTGTTAATATTTACCGCAAGTGCCGTTGTTGTCCCTCCCAATCCACCGGGACCTATGCCGGTTCTGTTGATCTTCTCCAGCATCTCTTCCTCCAGTTCTTTTACATAAGGGATCTCAGAGTGTTTATCAATTGGTCTGGTCAGAGCCTCCTTCGCCAGCAAAGCACATTTTTCAAAAGTGCCGCCGATACCCACTCCCACCACCATCGGCGGACAAGCATTCGGTCCGGCATCCTTTACGGCTGTAAGGATTGCGTTTTTCACACCTTCTATTCCATCCGCCGGCTTCAGCATAAACACCCGGCTCATATTTTCACTTCCAAAACCTTTCGGTGCAACAGTGACAGTAATGCGGTCTCCGGGAATAATACTGTAATGAATGATTGCCGGTGTATTATCCCTGGTGTTTTCACGATAAATCGGATCTCTTGCCACCGATTTACGTAGATATCCATCCACGTATCCGCGGCGAACTCCCTCGTTCACAGCATCTTCCACATTTCCGCCTACAAAATGAACGTCCTGACCTACTTTCAAAAACACCACGGCCATACCGGTGTCCTGGCAGATAGGAATCATATCTTTCTCTGCAATTTCCATATTTTCCTGTAGCTGACTCAGAATCTGTCTGCCTAAAGGAGCCTGTTCCCGATTTTGTGCCTCGGTAAAAGCAGTCTTCATATCTTCCGACAGATAATGATTGGCCTCGATACACATTTCACTGATATTTTGCGTTAAAACGCTCACATCTACTGTTCTCATACTCTCACCATGTTATTCTGTAATTGTTCTGCGAACCTCTTCCAGTTCTTCCGGTGTGCTCTCTCCCGGTGTCCATAAAATCTTCTGTCCGTCATTCACATAGCGGGGAATCAGATGCATATGAAAATGCTGTACTGTCTGTCCAGCTGCTTCTCCATTGTTCTGAACAATATTCAAGCCGTCGCAGTTCAATTTTTCCTTCATTTTCATCGCAAGCTTCTTCGCAAGGACAAATACTTTCGATGCTGTCTCATCCGGTAATTCATATAAGTTATCCGCATGCTCCTTGGGTAAAATAAGAGCATGACCCTTTGTTGCCGGTCCAAGGTCCAGAATTACTCTGAAATCTTCGTCTTCGTACAATGTTTTGGAAGGAATATCTCCATTCGCAATTTTACAGAAAATACAATCCTCTTTTTTCATCTTTCTCGCTCCTATCTGTTTATCTATCCTTTTCCTCAAACGGAAATGCCTGATCCAAGGTTCTCAAAATACGGAAATCCCCTTTCATGCGCTGCATAACGCCGGACATAAATGCTCTCTGAAAAGTCATTCTTCCATTTATAATATCTTCCATTGCAGCTCGGTTCATAGACATCTCAACATCGTGTTTTTCGGTTTCTCCGTAGCCGCATTCCACAGAGGTCCCATTCACTGCAATCCACATAGGTGCTTTCTTTTCTTCTATTATAATAGTATAAATTGCTTCAAAACCCGGTTGTGGAACAAATGCCTTCTTAAATTCACTGAGATATTCTTCTTCACCATCTGCTCCGTTATTATCCAGCATTCCACGGAACATGCTGGTAAGCTCCTGAATATCCTCTTTCTGCCTCTGCACATAACTGTCATCCGACACATACTCCGACAGCTGCTCCGTCTCCTGCGGCGTAAGATTAATGGATTTCGGAATTGTAATTTTCTGTCTCATCACCTTATTACTGGCCGGAAAACTGGCCAGTTTCTGATTGATGGTGCGATACATGTTCTCCGCTTTTTTCTCAATAATATGGCCATACTGCTCATTCATTTCCAAAGACACAGTATTCTCTATATATCCGCAGATTCCACTGCAGGGCAGTCCACCCAGAATCTCCCATGCCGTAGCCAGGTTCAGTTTACCTTCCCTCTCTCCATATGTAGTAGACATTACTACCGGACACATATAAATACCGGCAATGGCTTCCTTATCACCATATAGCCAGCAGGCATCCAGAAATTGCTGCATATAGCCGCCAATACCGTACCATTCCACCGTAGTTGCCAGGATAATACCGTCTGCTTCTTTTAGCGTCTGCGGCAATGTTGTAATGTTGGTCTTGCCGTCATAGAGGTTATACCGCTCCACGTGTACACGCAGCTCCTCCAGGACTTCCTGCATTTTGTTGATGACATAAATGGTAGGATCATCAATAATCCCCCGTCCTCCGTAATAGATATTGATATTCAAGTCTACACCTCTCGATTTCTTTTTTGCTTTCTTATCATACAGAGCAATGCCCCTGCCAGGAAACCGGTCAAAAGCCCGCCCACATGCGCTGCATTGTCCACGTTCTGCGCCGTGAATCCATTATAAAGAGATAACGCGATCATCAGTATTACTCGTTTGGGTGTAACATCCGGCATAGATCTCCGATCCAGTAAAATCCATGCCAACAACACTCCGTCCAAGCCGAAAATCGCACCGCTCGCCCCTACCGAAGCAATTCTTTCCATTGCTATCACCTTATAAATCAGAGAACAAATATTGGCGCCGATCCCGGATAATAAATACAGAATCAAAAACTGTAAATGCCCTGTTACTTTTTCTATCATTGCTCCCAGAAAAAACAGGATTACCATATTATTAAAAAGGTGCTCTATGCCCGCATGTAAAAAAGTGGATGATAAAATTCTTCCATACTCCCCATACCGCAACACAGCTACTGCGTCCAGTTCGCCTATATTATATAACAGATCCCCCGTAAAAGTACATATCAGATACACAATAACATTGATTACCACAAGTGTTCCGCACACAATAGGAAGGTTCTGTCTTTTTTGCATCTATCCTGTTCCTCCGGAAATGATCATCCTTAATATCAATATCTAAAATGTACCACTGTTTCCGGCATTGCGTCAACCAAAAGGATGTCATACTTATATCAACGGTATATCAATGTCCTTTTTCCAAAGGTTATCTCATCACCCTCTTCCAATTTTCTTTTCTCATAAGGCTGCATGCGCAGTCCGTTTTTGAAAGTTCCATTCGTAGAATTCATATCTTCCAGATAATATCCGTCTTCTTCTTTTACAATTCTGGCATGAAGTCTGCTGATCGACAGATCCTCCAGTACCAGATCCGCCTCTCCCCTTTTCTTGCCTATTGTATAAGCTTCCTGGTCCAATGTTGCGATCAGTGATCCTTCTTCCGTCAGCAATCGATGTTTTATTTCACGCATTGCCGACTGTTCTCCCATATATACAGTCCGACCCATATCTTCCTCTTCATATACCGTTTCCTCTGCTACCGCATATCCGTTCATGGTCAGTTGCAGATTTCTGCTATAATTTTCCCTTTCTTGTTTCTCTTTCTTTTTGCGGTTTTCCCATAATGCAAATAAACTCTTTTTCTCACCTGTCGTTCGATTTTCTTCCCGTTTATTCTCTATTTTTTCTTCTGCCGGCAAAATATCCTCCGTCTTCTGTTGTATCATTTCCTCTTTTGTATGTTCTGTCGGATCGATTCCGGAGATCCGCAGGCATTCCGCATCTTCATAAATTTTCTGCTGCAGATACACTTCTCCGGCCGTCTCATACTGTTCATATGCCTTATACAAATATTCCACCATTTCTTCATCCTGGTAATCAATATGTTCTATCAGGTATTCCAGTAATTCATGAAAACCGGTCTCCTGCCTGCAATAAGGAATGTATATGAAATAGAAATCATTCTTTTCCAAATCCTGATAGATATGATTCGGAAACCATACGATATTGCTCTCCTCCAATAAAAAACGGGACATTTCCTGTCGGACTCTTCTCATGCTCCACAAAAAATCAGTCAGCCACTGTCTGTTTATCACCTTTTTATCAAAAAGCTGTGCTATATTCTGTCTAGATGTAATGTCATAATACAGATAGGCATTTCCATCAATATATCGCAGGCTGCATGGGAGCAATCCCTTGATTCCTCCCCGGCTGATCATACAATATTGATATCTTTTTTCCTCTGGCTTTTCTCCCAGAGCCATTCTTTCATAGTTTGCATTCAGGCTTCGAATATATTCTGTATTTATCATAGCTAAACTTTCCCTTCTTAATTATTTTCTTCCGTATTATCCCTTTTGTTCTGTACATTTCTGCTTCTTCTCAGCCAAAATACCGGCGAAATCCTATCCACTTGAAAAGAAGCTTTGGCACTCCAATATTTTTCTTGCGTTCCCATACCGGCAAAAGAATATCTGAGTCGTCCTGCTTTTTCAAGAATGACATCGTTTTTTTCCAGCTTCCACAATGGGTCCTCATTCTCCCACGCAATATATTTCTCCTCGTCAAAATGCAATGCTTTCTTCTGCATATAGTCATTCAGCTGCTCTTTTGTGAGTGTCCACTTACTTCCGCTGAGAACGGTCGCTTTTCCTATATCCTGTTCCAACAGGCATCTGTCATATTGAAAAAGTAACAAATAGGTCATTAATAAAATAACTGACAGAATTATCGGGTAAAGAATTGCAGCTTCTACTGTAAAATACGCATCAGACTCTTTTTTCATAATTACATTTCCTCCGGTTTTATATCATCCAGGTGGTTAAATAAGCCAAAAATAAAAAAGGAATGTACGGAATACGCCTTTTTCGATCCCGTCTAAGCATATAAAGAATCATAGAATACAGAAATATATAAATAAGGCTCAGACAAAATATAAGCAATGCCTGTCCATCTCTGCATATACTTCCCAACTGGATCAATACAATGCCGTCCGCCATGCCGATTGCTTTCGTCATCTTTGTCAGTAGAAGCAATATTATCCCCGGTACCGTTTCTACAATAATCCCTGTTTTCCAGCCCATTATGCAGATATCTGTTATGACAAGTAAGCTTCCTAAAAACAGCAGCCATACCGGAATTGTTCTTTTCCGAATATCACACAGGCTTATTTTTCCGAGATAAACACTCCATATGATTTTTTCCACCCAAAATACCATTTTGTTTTACCTATCTTTCGAATTGTTTCCCCTGCATCTGCTACACACTTCATATTTAAAAGCTTCCTCTTTGGGAATTTTTTGTACTGTCCGTTTTAATCCTGGACAATCCCGCCGGCTGTGATAACATTCTCCGTTTTCCGAAACGAAAAATAGCAGTCCTCCTGTCGGATGCGGTATTTTGTCTGTGCATTTTTCACATGGTCTGTACTCCCGCAGAGCCTCTGTCGCTTCCACCACACGGACGGATAACCGAATGTGCGTACATTCTCTGTTCGTATGATATACTCTACCGTTTTCCGTAACATATATATACTCTTCGTCTTCCGCCTCCGGAATTTCATACCCGTTCCACATATGACCATAATAACGATTGGCCATTCGAAATTTTTTGAATCCTGACAGTTGAGATATTCCCGCAATCCTATAAGTCATATTGATTGTATAAATGTCACCTTCAATATCGCTCTCCAAGAACTGTAATCCATCACTTCCTCCGTCCAAAGGTGACATTTCCAGATATTCCTCTCCCAGCTGTTCTTCGATCTGTTCCTTGACATAAGTATAAGATACGGCAACTGCCTCCAGTCTGTGATCTGCAGAACCCTGCTGCCCCTCCGGTAATGCACCGTAGACACCGATCTGCCGCCCGGCATTCCACAATGCCACTTCCAGATTTCCGTGCAGCCTTATGATTTCTATGGCATTACCCATAGAAATCACAAAAAAGCAAAACAGGGGCAGCACCAGCGCTGCTTCTACTGTCATACTTCCCCTGACGCAGGTCCTTTGGAGCATGGGCAGTGATATCCTCTTTATGTATTCAATGACTAATGATAATTTTGCGGGGAGAATTTTTTTACATGGGTTAAGAATATTTCTTATTTTCGGAGAAGGTCTCATGTGTTTTTGTTTCATAGTTGTTTTGCATTGTTCCCATAAAGAGGACATCACCGCCCACCTCCTTTTTACTCCGACATACCCGTCGCCGCTTCAAAAGACGTTATATAGGATTTCTGGCGTTCTATCTCAACACTATATCCATATCGGCTCTTCACCTTTACATTCATTTGAAGTTCCGCAATACATGCATCCAGACAAAAGTTCTGATTTCCGGGGGTAACTCTGATATCCTGCTCCACAATATTCATTGCTCTGTAGGTGACGGTTCTTTCATCACAAAGCAGCAAAAATATTCTCAGATAGTCCTTATAACCCAGATCCATCACAGCATCCGCATCCCCGGAACGTCCCTCATCCGTCAGGTTTCCCTGTAATATCATCTGTAATCCGCAGTGCCAGGTGCTGTCACTTTTCAGTAAAGGTATTTTGTCTCCGGCAAGCATTGTTCTGACATCATACACGCTCTCCGCAAATGCCCACCCAAGTATCAATGAGATTGTAAACAATTCTCCTATTTCCGGAACCATCATAACTGCTGCCAGCGCTTCCCCCAAAACTTCCGCAACCGCATATTTTTCTTCACTTCCGAACAAATAAGCGGCATTGGCGGCTTCCCTGATCGCAAATATCCTGTTTATCACATAACGAAGATTTTCCCGGTCACTTTCTTCTCCTGCGATGATATATTCCACCTGATACCACAGTGGACTGCTTTTTTTCTCAGTGCTATACCTTCCCATATATTTCAGCAGATACTCATGAAATAGTATTCTTTCCTTCTCTTTTTCCCATTCCGTCTGTGATTGCAGCGCAACATTTCCCCGATTGATCTGATTTCGTTCCTCTCTCGCTTCTATGAATTGTTCTGTTTCTATTCTGCGATCTGAAATCTCTTCTTCGGGAAGCACCAGTGAAAGTATTCCGCTTTTCTTTTTTTCCTCCAATGCCTCTGTGGGATTTTCGATATGAATTACTTTTCCGTCAGCCGTTTCTCTTCCGTCGTATTCCCGGATCTGCGCATCCACGGTCTGTTTTTCTTCTTCTACACTGCGTTCCAACAGTCCACGGGATTTTATGGTCTTCACCCATTCTTTTATCTGTTGCAAAAGTCCGATGCCGACATCATCTTCTATTGCGTTCACCGCCATTCTGCGAAAGACTTCTCCATCCCCATCGGTCACAAAAGCAGCCTTTGTCATTTCTGCTTTTTCTGCTTCCAGCGCAAAAAAATCACGATACAGAAATTTATCGAGGAAAATATCTTCCAGCGAAAAATTGTGATTCATATATTCCAGGAGGTGTTCTTCTGTCAATTTTGTCGTCCCATGCTCGGTTCCATAGGAACAATCTACTGCGAAAAAATTATACTGGTCGAATAACTCCCTGTGATATTCCGCCAGAATACTATCCATTCCTATGTCCATAACACATTCTGTTTCCAGGCAGATCCCCCGGTACCGGCAACCTTCTATCAACGCAAGGCACAGTGAAATCATCACACCAAGTGTAAGCGCAAGATATATTGTCATGTATCCGTTTTCTTTCATAAGGGCATGCTCTTATATTTTTTTCGTCTGGTTGGTAATTTTACTGAAAATAGAATTAACGATCTCCGTAATCTTTTCTTTAAAAATCACTACAAGACCCACCAGTACCACGATGATCAGAATCACCTCTACAGTTCCCATTCCATCCTCTTCTTTTATAAATTGTCGAAACGTTTTTAAATGGTTCATATTTTTCTCCTTTTCTAAACTCCCACATTGGAAAACGCGGGAAACATAATTAAAATCATAACAACCAAGAGTAGCATTATCATTGGTAACAATAATTTTGTAGATGCCTCCTCACATAATTTTCTGGCATTACGCATTCTCATTTCTTCTGCCTCTTTTGCCTCTTCGTGCAATTGCTGTAAAAGCATAGTGCTTCCCTTTTTTACATTTTGCGTAAGGAAAGTACTCAATCGGATATATTCCCGAACTCCTGTCCTTTTTCCAAATTTTTCATATGCCGCGCCCTCCGACACACCCATACGGATCTCACGGACTGCAATCAATAATTCTTCGTATGCTGCCTGTTCCTTTGCTCCTTTCTTCCGTGTCTGTTCATAATCTTCCGCTATCTTATTCACTGCTGCCCGTACCGTCAGTCCTGCTTCCAGATATAATGTTATTTTTTGCAGTATTTCCGGGTACTTCCTTTTTTCTTCCTGCTTCTTTTTCTCTACAAGCTCATGAATATCCCGATCTTTAAAAAAGAAGACTGCCACAATCGTCACTAACGTTCCCAACAGTAATTGAAGCTCCGTCAGATTTCTCTGTCTCCACGATACCTTTTTACCGTCAATTGACTCAGGCAGCATAAAAGCTTCCTGCTCCGGATCTGATGTCTGTGCATTTTCCAGCATTATTTCCAGAACAGCTTTTTCACTTTTGTCGATTGCATCACTCTGATTTTTTACGGTAACCGACGTTTCTGTCTCCCATTGGTATTCGTCGTAAGCAAGTTCCGCTTTCAAACGCACCGTGCTGTCCTGCTCCTGAGGATATACTTTCCCCTCCGGACTGATAACATCCATGCAGTCGCTCTTCCATGTAACCGTAAAAGGGTAATCATCATATTCCTCCTGCAATTGCAGATCTTCCCTGACACAGTCCAATGATTCATTGCCTCCGGAGATCAGGCCCGGCAGCTCCTCCCGGAAAGCATCAAACAATTTTTGCAATTCCTCCTGACGGTATTTTCTGGGTTGTACTGTAAGTGCAAAGGAATATTGACTTCCATCCTCTACTTTTCCGATAATAACATAGTCCTTGCTTCCGCTTCCGGAATCTGCCCTCTTCATCCAACCGTTTTTTATAGAATTTCCTTCACTTTTTCCAAGTACAACAAACAATATCAGAAGAATTCCCACGAAAAATATCATGAGGGACATTGTTAACTTCCTTACATAATACTCTGTAATGCGCTCCTCCTGATTTTCTCCGGGATATAAACGGCTCAGATCTGTCTTTACCCTGTCTCTTCCCGGAACCGGTATTTTCCACAGGTGCATTTTCTTGTATATTATGAGCACTACCTGATAGCAGATCTCCACTACACCCTTTTTTCGTTCCATAGTATTCTCCCTTTAGAGACTTTCACCGATCCGTTCCATGATCTTCTCTCCTACGATATAGGCGCACAAATAGATTGCAAGGCATACTGTCATTATGATATATCCGGTTATGTTATGATACAGCGATACAAAATAACCCGGATATGTGACACCTATATAGAATGAGATTGCAAAAGGCATCACTTCCATCACTCTCTGTTCCAGGCGTCTTCCCTGCAGCAATGTCATCATCTCCTGTGTCGTCTCCACTTTATCGCTGATCAATTCTGCAGTATTTCGTATGATCTGCGATACATTGCCTCCTCCCCTTTTCGCCACGGAGAGTATCGTCGAAAACTGCTGAATCTCCTCACATCCGCTGCGTTCTGCCAGATCTCCTATCAGTTCTTCCAATGTGATATTTACGATCATTCCTCTGCGGATCAGTTCCAGTTCACCATACATTGCGGATCGTTCGCCAAAAAGCAGACGAATATCTTCTCTGCTCTCCAAGAAAGCATTTTCCACGGCGTATCCGGTTCTGAGTGAATTAGCAACTGCCAGAAGACATTCCTTGAACTGCACGGTCAGTTCCCATCGTTTTTTCTCCCTCTGTTCTCTGACACACTTCCGGAAATAAAGAATTCCCGGGAAAATAAAGAGAATGACAGCAAACACCGAACGATAGAAAAACCAGGAAAAAAAGAGAATTCCGGCTGTTGTGCGCAGCAAAGGATTCATCAATTCACGAAAGTCCGGCCGCTTTAAGTTTCCCTTCATGAAGCAAGCCTCCCTTTTTCTGTAATTTACCAACTACATTACCTTCGCTGCTCTCCCCCAGTTCTTCAAAGCAGTACAATGGATTCAGACGGATTTCGCCGTTCTCACAACCCACTACTTCTGTAATTTCCAACACCTTTCTGCTTTTATCCCGAATTCTCCCCAGGTGCACAATAATATCCACGCCGGATGCTATCTGGTTGCGGATCGCCGGAAGCGGCAGATCCATTCCCATGAGTACCATATTCTCCAGTCTCGACAACATATCTGCTGCACTGTTTGCATGCCCCGTAGACATACTGCCGTCATGCCCGGTATTCATGCATTGCAGCATATCAATAGCTTCCGCGCCTCTCACTTCGCCTACAATGATCCTGTCGGGCCGCATCCGCAGAGATGAGCGGATAAGTTCCCGGATTCCGATCTCTCTGCATCCTTCCGCATTGCCATTACGTGTCTCCAGGCGCACTAGATTGGGAATTCCCTGAAGTTGCAGTTCCGCGCTGTCTTCGATGGTGATGATCCGCTGTTCCGGCGGAATGAATCCGGATAATACATTCAAAAAGGTCGTCTTCCCGCTACCGGTTCCTCCACTGACGAAAATGTTATATCCCGCCTTTACCAGTGTCTTCAAAAAATCCGCAGCTTCCGGAGATATAGTTTCCATCGCGATCAGTTTTTGCATGGTGATCGGTTTATCCGGAAAACGTCTTATGGTAATGATGGGTCCATTCAATGCAATGGGACTCATCACAATGTTCACACGGGCTCCATTGCTTAATCGCGCATCAACAATTGGTGATGCCTCATTTACCACTCTGTTACATCCGGCCACGATCTGTTGAATCACATCCTGGAGCTTTTCCATGGAATCGAAAGCCCGATCCAGTTCCTGCAGCTGTCCGTCCCTCTCTACAAAAATATGATCCAGTCCATTGATCATAATCTCCGTAACAGAGCTGTCATCCACAAAAATCTGCAGAATATCCAGCCGTCTCAGGGAATCAAACAATTCCTTACGCAATCGTCTCCGCAATTCCACAGAACACAATTCCAGATTTTCCTGTTCCATGAGAACTTCATCAATCGTATCCTCTACCTCTTCATCCGTGTAGTCTCTTCCGTAATCCAGTCTCTCCTGCACCATTTGTCGAAGCTTTCTTCTCTGTTCCAAGTAATCCATTTTTTCTCTCCCTGTTCTAATTTTCCAGCATTGCTATTTCTTTCCTCACATACTCCGCCAATTCTCCTCTGGTAAATTGCTCCATTTCTGTGGGAAGCTTTTGAAAAAAGGGTAAAGCAAGTTTACGGGTTTTGCCTTTTACCGTGTCTTTTTCGCACAAAGCAAGCAATTGCTCATATTGATCCAGTTTCATTCGTGACATTTTATCTTCTTTGGTCAGCGTAAATACTCTGGTACATATCTGCAGTACCTCAAACAATCCCTGTATACTTTCGCTCAGATCCAGTATGACATATTCATATTTTCCGAGTTCTTCGATCCGTTGGAAGAGGTTTCTCCACTCTTCCGGCGGGATTTCCAACAGGTTCTGACCGTTGCGCATCGGGGGAATGTAATCCAGACCGCCTTTGTGCTGGATGACCGTCTGCATCCGTAAAGAAAATTTTCCCGCATCTCCTGTCAGAAAATACAGCAGATCTGCAAGGTCTCTGCTCTGTCTCTCCGGAAGGAGTTCTGAGATCCCAATATAGTGTTCAAAATTGAGATACAAAGTGGGATGTTTTTCTGACAACAATTGGCCCAGCGTCAGTGCAAAAGAACTTTGCAGACATCGATGTACCGGGGAATAGATACCTATAAATTTTGTCTTATACTCTGCACACAAAAACGGCAATTGTGTTCCCACCGTCTCCACATACAATTCCAGCAATTCCTTCCACACCTTGTCAGCTTCCTGGTACTTATTGATATTCGGAAACTGGTGAAAGCGAAGTGTCCCGCTTTCATTAAGAATCGCCTGGCATGCCGGCTCCAATGTACTCAGCGTATCCATGCAGGAAGATTCCGCCACTACCAGCATTGTCACCTCCCCATTTTTCTCCCGTTCCAACAGTTCCTCCATCTTTGTGTATGTATGGATCTCCCATGGCAGTTCCTTCTGCCTTCTCAAAAACTCCGAAAGAAGTCTCGCATACTCTTCTTCACGGTCGAACAGAACCATAACCGCTTCCTTCTGTTCCATCAATAAATTCCTCCTATGTATAACAGCACACTGCAAAACACGGGACCGGCCATACAGATTCCGCTTGCCGGATGTGCTCTCTCCTCTGCAAAATACGCCTTCCAGCGTCCACAGCGGACAACATCCCACACATATTCACCCAGATAACACAATCTGTCCCACAGATTACGTGCCAGGTACATTTTGCAAAGTGCAAAAACTGCTGCGAATAGCAGCGCGAAAAATAGAAAACAGAGAACTTTTTCACCGGAAAAATATCCTGCACAGACAGCCAGGAGTTTCACGTCACCGGCTCCCATGGCACCAATATAAAAAAACAGATAGAATGCCACTGTCGTCAGTAAAACATTGCAAAAATATTCCATAATCCCATAAATCCCCTGTTCCCACCATCGGAATGCCGCTCCGGCGATCAGGCAGCTCAGGATCAGACCGTTGGGGATTCTGCGGCTTCTGTAATCATATCCGCAGGCAATACTTAATAGAAAACATAATACACACTTTATTACTGTGTTCGTTGCATTCTCACTCTCCTTTCCTTCGATTTACAAGTGGTAATGTGGGATGACTCTATCCCATAAAAGAATTCTTTCAGATCTTATAAGATATTTGATACAACCATCGCGATTGGTTGTAAGATGGATTATAGCCGTTGTTTTTCCGTCTGACAAGTGTTTTTCCGTAAAAAAATAATCTTTGGCACATTTTAACAGTCACCTTTCTCATACGTCCTTCCAAAATCCCGCAACTCCTTGATTTTACGGCATTTTCATCTGTCAAAGCATATGATAAACTGCCAGGCCGTATAATACCAGGATTCCCGGAAAGCCCAAAATACCCACTGTCAGAGCCGTAGCTGCATTGATTCCCACTGCTACCGTGAATCCCAGGATCTCTATCCCCCAATTTAGAAAATACATAAAGATCACTCCAAAAACACTCCGCAATACAAGGTTTAAAAACCACTCCGCCTTTTTTCCCAAAAAACTTATGGCAAAGAGCAGGACTGCTGCCCCAATAATCCACAATAGATTCTCCGGATGCTCCATTGTTGTCCTCCCGATCTTTCCGCTGTTTGTTATAATCTATTCCCATTTTTCGCAAAAATGTCTTCCAGTTTTATGTTAGGCAGGTATATTTTCCCTTTCTGCTTCCTATACTGTTAGCAGAAAGGATGGATTTTTACATGAAAATCTTTTTTAGTCAGGTAAATACAAATTCCGAAATGATCGAAGAAGATCTCGCACCGTTGGATTTAAAAGAATCCATAAGAAAAACCCGCCAGGCTCTGGATATCGCCTATGCGGGTTTCGATAATGCAATCGAAAGTGATCTGATCGACAGTTATATCTATGAAATTAATGCTTTGCAGAAACGGTATCAGCACCTCACCGAACTCGCCGCTTCCCAGCCTGTGCGGCAGGAAAAAACTTTATACCAGCATTCCCCGATTCGAGCCCTGGTCAGCCATGTTTTCGGTTAACTGATTTCTTCCGTAAGTCAGTCCCGCATACACGGTCTGCGAATTATTCATCACAGGACCGGACGGATTCTGATCCTGAATCTGTCTGTAAGCATCACAGAGCGGTGCTATAACCTTCCGGATATCCTGCAGCGCCGTTCTGTCGGCTTTTGCTTCGCACGCCGCCAGTCTGCGGATACAATACAGATACAGCCTGGAAAGCTCTGTCGCCGGACTGTACTGTCTGTGAAGAGAATTTAAAAGCTCATTGATACAGCCTCTTGCTCTGCGAACTGCTTCCAAAAGTTCTGCGTCATCCGCAGCCTGTTCGCCGTCTGTAAGATACTGTAATGTCATTTCGTAGAGAATGACCACCAGCTGTGTGGCATTGGCTTGTGTGATCCGCAAGGTAAATTGTTGTTTACATTCTTTTGTCATTTTGAATCCTCACTTCATCGGAATCCATTACTGCAACAGCTGTAACACCTGGGACGGTCTCTCGTTTGCCTGGGCCAGCATGGAGGTTCCTGCCTGTGCCAGGATCTGATAAGTGGTATAGGAAGTCATTTCCTCCGCCATATCCACATCCATAATACGGGAATATGCCGCGGTCATGTTCTCACTGGTAACATCCAGGCTGTTAATGGAAGACTCCAGACGGTTCTGAAATGCTCCCAGTCTGCCGCGGACGGAGGATACATATTTGATGGCTCCGTCTACTCTTGAGATGGCATCCTTTGCCCCTTCCTGCGTATTCACATCAATATCTTCAATTCCCATGTTCTGCAGAGTAACCGCGGGAATATTAACCTCCAGTACCTGTCCTTCGTTGGCTCCGATCTGCAGACGCATTGCTCCGATACCGGTAGCATCGATCTTCATGCCATTATAGGAATCTCCCTCTTTTGCTTCCGATACATCCAGACGCATTTCAAAGCCGTTCGTGCCGGTGATCGTCAGAAGATTATCCTTCATATCCGTCTTTAAGGGTTCTACCTCTTTAAATCCGTCTCCGAATTTAATATCTCCGTCTACTTCAAAATTTCCCTCTGCATCTTTCTTAAATTTCATAGACTGTATGGTATATTCTTTTACCGGTACATCCGGAGAGCAATAATTTACTTTAATCTCCTGCTTATCGGTGTATCCCTTGAGATCAAATTCTCCGTTCAACAGCTTCTGCCCGTTGAATTCCGTGGTATCCGAGATACGGGTAATCTCTTCCTTCAGCTGCGCTACTTCATCCTGTATGGTTGCGCGGTCATCCTCTGTCATAGTGCCGTTGGCAGCCTTGACGGAAAGCTCATTGATACGCTGCAGCATCTCACTGATCTCTGTCATTGCTCCGTCCGCAATCTCTATAATGGATACGCCGTCACTGGCATTCTGATTGGCCACGGACAGTCCCTCGATCTGAGCATTCATACGCTTGGACATTGCCAATCCGGCAGGGTTGTCCTTGGCGTGATTGATCTTCAGTCCGGAAGAAAGTCTCTCCAATGATTTGGACAGCAGATCGTCATTTGTGGATAAGGCATTGTTGGATAACATTGCCGATACGTTGTAATTGATTCTCATGTGTTACTCCTTACTTTCCGCTGCTGTCTGCGACAGCCTGCAGGAATCCTTTTGCCAGACGGTACAGCTGTTCCGTATCGATCCGACTCTCTATGGTATCTGCATTTTTTGTCTCTCCGGCTGCCATCCTTGTCATATCCCGGGAGCTGACGATGGGAAGCTTTTCCGCTTTCCAGTCTGCAGAAGTATCTGTCTGAATCCGTTCAAGGAATATATCGGAGGTCTTCTCTAATTTCGTAACCTCTTCCGGTGTATTTCCTACGAGATAGCCATCGATGGTGTCTCCCTTTACCTGTAAATGTGCCTCCAACTCCATATCTCCGGCATTCACCCGGATTTCCACAGCTCCTACAGCTCCGGCTCTCTGCTGTAAGATAAGATGGACTCCCGCCAGCTGCTCACCCAGGAACATCGGAAGAAAATATTCCTGCTTCGCCTGAAGGCTCTCCGCAAGGCGCAGCTGCTTGTGTACCAGCTGCAGCTGTTTTACATCCAGATGTTCATCCGCCTGTTCCAGACTCATGGTCTCCACATCTTCTGCCGTATTCTGAAGCATGGTCCGATAATCCTCTGCAAAATTCTGCTGATCCAGCTGTTCCCACAGTTCGGAAGTTTCTGTCCCGGCAGGCACTTCGCTGCCTGCTGTCTGCAGCATTTCTTTTTCCTGCCGATACTTTTCTCTGTATCTGCGCAGATTGCCAAACATCTCCGCCGGATCATCCATAAGTGCCTGGGCCGCCAAAAGATTCGACGCGCTGATGGAAACTTCTCCTTTTTGCAGTAGTTCTGCGACTTCCGGTGCCGTATTTCCCGCCTCACGCATCTGCTGCAGTCCTTCCCGGTCATACGCTGCTCTGCTTTCGCCATCATCTGACACCTCTGTCAGAACCTCTTTTGCCATACCCATCCGAATCTGTTCAGATATATTATTCTCGGACAAATGAATCTCCTGTGTCAGCCCGGTATCCTCCGACACTTTCCAGTCCATATGAGAAGCCCTTCTGCTCCTGGCTGCCGTCAGCAGAGTGGAAAATTGCAACTCTGCACCGGTATTTACTACCGCGCCTACTGCTGCGCCATCCTCTCTCTCGACCTGATACACCATTCGATAAATTCCAATATACGCTTTTCGTTCCTCTTCTGTAACATCCTTTTTCCGTTCCAACTGATATAGGAAACGGCTGTAGTCCTCCACTTCTTCCTCATAGCTTTCGGGGTTCTGTGAAAAATAGGATCCCAGTTCGTCAAAGGTCTTCTCCAGAGGATTTACACCATCCCGGATCATCTGTAACACATTTTTCGGTGTCAGTCTGTCCACTACTGCGCTGACCTGTCTGTCAGCTTCCTTGACCTTCTCGATATTTTCCGGTGTAATTTCCATACTGTTATATGCCAGAATCCGGACAGCCCGCTGATTTTCCGATGTTTTTTCTAATGACATATCTGTCAGAATGTCATCTACATTAGAAAATGCTTTCCGGATGCTGTCTCCCAGATCGCTTCTCGGCGCCGTCATCAGAGTCTCATAACGTTCGCCCGCTTCCTCATAGGCTTTCTGCATTGCAGCGCCTTCCTTATGGAAGTCAGAAACTGTCTCTGTGGCAGCATTCTGTTCCAGGCTATAGGGTCCCAGTACTCCAGCAGGCAATCCCGGCAATTCAGAAGCCACCTGCACTGCCTGGGTATAAGTCTCATATTTCGTCACTGCCTGAGACTCACCGGGAAAATATTTTCCGGCAACCTCTGCCTCCGCCTTTCGCAGCGCTGCGATCAACTGCTCCATGGGGGCTGTATCAATAGAAAAATCACTCTGTAAAAGCTTTACGTTCACTTCTGCCGTCATGCGAAGGCGAATCTCTTCCAACTGTTTTCTTGCTGCCAGATTCTCTGCCGTGGCATTCCACTTTGCATCTGAGAACCAGTCCTGCAGCATTTTATCTGCTTTTTCATAAATCGTATCCTGTCTGCCCAGGTTCGCATACATCGGGGATTTTCCCTCCGCAATTGCCGCCGCTGCTGCCTGCGCAAAAGTGTCCTCCGTGACAGGATAGGAAATGCCGTCCAGTTCCACAAGCTGTTGCAGCGTATCCGTGGTCAGCGCAAGGTCGGCACTTACCAGCCACTGTGCCTTCTGTCTGTTCTCATCGTTTACCGTCAATCCCGCATCCGCAATTACCTTGTCCATCTGCTCCTGCAGTTCCTGCGGAACATCATTATTCTGTACTTTCGCACCGCTGTTCTCTGCCACATAGAGGTTCCAGATCTCCGGTTCCAGTCCATTATCCACCAGGTAGCTGACCGCACCTTCTTCCGGTTCCTTCAGGGAAGCTGCCATATCCCAGGCGCTTTTCAGTTCATTTATATTTTCCTGTGTCAAAGGAAGATCCGCGGAACGGAACTGCTCTTCGATGCTTCGGGCTAAAGTATCACTTCCTACCGCTGCCGCCAGGGTATCCATGTCGATATCATCCGTATATCCTGCGATCTGCTGTCCGGAACGCACCAGCTCTGCCTTGATCTTATCCACGATGGTGACCGCTGTATCCTGATCTAATTCTCTAGGATCAAATCCATCCTCACAGGCCTTCGCATAGTCCTCCTGTGACATGGTATGCGACAGCAATGTCATATAGTCCTGCTGCAACGCCACATTAGCATTCCCGGCATCCTGCTGCAGCTCCATCAGAGATTTTCCTTTGTTGTTCTCTTCCTTTTCTAAAGAAGACATGGGCACTGCGGCCTGCCCACTCTCGTATACTGCCCCGAAATTCACATTTACGCTCTTTTTACTGCGCCATGTCTTGTCTTTGCCCCAGTTGTTTTTCTCTGTCCGGTTACTTTCTGTTCTATTGTCATTTTCATTGATCGTCTGATTCTGAAATGTTATCTTCACGCCTGTCGTCCTTTAAATCCTCTTACGAATACAAGCATTCAAAGAGGTCTTAGTGATATTTACATGTCTCTGAATAGTTATGAAAAAAGATGAGTGCACTTTGGGTCACACTCATCTTTTATTTCGGTTGTTTTATATGATTTCTTAACCTGACCTAGAACAGAAATACCGCAGCGCCATAGGGTGGCAGATCAAAGCTGATGGAGTAATCCTTATAATGATAAGGCTTTTTCTCCGCCATAATTTCTGCGGGAATCTCGTTGCCCCAGCCGCCGAACCGTTCCTCATCACTGTTCAGCAGAAGCTTATATTTTTTCTTCTTAGGCACGGGAACGGTATAGTTCTCCCATTTCATCGGGGTCATGTTAAGTACAAACAGCAGATTATTCTTGCCACTGGAGCATTTCCGGACAAAGGAGTAAGTGCTGTGTTCCGCATCATCCGCGTTCATCCATTCAAAGCCGTCCCAGTTATTGTCAAGCTCGTACAGAGCAGGGTATTTACGATACAGCTTTAACAGCTCCTTTACATAAGTATGTACGCCCTGATTCAGCTTCTCTCCTAACAGATACCAGTCAAGCTCACGCTCTTCGCTCCACTCTCGCTCCTGTCCGAAATCCTGTCCCATAAATAATAATTTCTTGCCGGAATGCCCAAACATGTAGCTATACCCCACACGAAGGTTGGCATATTTATCTGCCGGATATCCGGGCATTTTATTCACCATGGAGCACTTCAGATGTACCACTTCATCATGAGACAATGGAAGAATATAATTCTCACTGTCGTTATAGCTCATGGCAAAGGTCATAGCGTAATGATCGCCTTTCCGGTACAGAGGATCCAGCTTCATATACTCGCAGAAATCATGCATCCAGCCCATATTCCACTTGAAGGAAAATCCTAAGCCTTCCTCCCCGATACCACTGGTGACATTAGGCCATGCGGTAGATTCTTCGGCAATCGTCAAAAATCCCGGATAAGTTCCACGGATCACTGAATTCAGATGATGAAAGAACTCAATGGCTTCCAGGTTCTTATTACCGCCAAATTTATTCGGCAGCCATTGTCCGTCTTTTTTACCGTAATCCAGATACAACATGGATGCTACTGCATCTACACGGATACCGTCTACATGGAACTCTCTCAGCCAGAACAGGGCATTGGCTACCAGGAAGTTCTTCACTTCATTTTTGCCATAATTAAATATCTTCGTTCCCCATTCAGGATGTTCTCCCAAACGAGGATCGGGATGTTCAAAGATGCACTGTCCGTCAAATTCTGCCAGTCCGTGTGCATCGGTTGCAAAATGTGCCGGTACCCAGTCCAAAATAACTCCAACGCCTGCCTTATGCAGTTCATTGACCAGATACATAAAATCCTTAGGCGTTCCGTAACGGGACGTAGGCGCATAGTATCCGGTCACCTGATACCCCCAGGAGCCATCATATGGATGCTCTGCGATTCCCATAAGCTCTACATGGGTGTATTTCATCTCTTTCAGATATTCCACGATCCGGTCGGCAAACTCCCGATAATTATAGAATCCTTCCGCAGTACCGTTATTCGGATGCTTCATGAAAGAACCGATATGACACTCATAGATCGCCATGGGCTCCTTGTTCATATCTTTTTTATCCCGGGCTTCCATCCACTTGGAATCCTTCCAGTCGAATCCCGTGATATCCGTAACGATGGACGCTGTGCCAGGTCTGTATTCCGCATAATTGGCAAAAGGATCGGCTTTGTACAGCTTTCTGCCATCCCTCGCATAGATCAGGAACTTATACATTGTTCCTTCTCCCACGCCGGGAACGAACAGCCCCCAGATACCGCCCTCTCCCAGCTTCTGCATGGGATGCGATTCCTCGTTCCATTCATTGAATGTACCGATGACATTCACCTGTGCTGCATTTGGTGCCCATACCCCGAAATAGACTCCCTGCACACCATCTTCCGTCGACAGATGCGCGCCCAGTTTTTTATAAATATCATAGTGCGTTCCCTGGGCAAAAAGATACTGATCTGCTTCGGAAATAAATACCTTCTCCTGCGTCATAGCTGCGCCTCCCGCTATATATTTTTAACTATTCAGAACCCCATTCGCAAAATCGCATTTTCAATGCTTTCCTTTTGCTCATGTGGTTACTTCGCCCTATAAACATTGATAAATGTTCTTACGAATGCAAGCATTCGACGCCCATTCGTCAATGTTTACATGGCTCTGAATAGTTATACAAAATCTTTCTCAGTGAGGATGATCATATCCTCATCGTCATATCTCTTGGCAAACAAAACATCAAAGAAATGTTTTAATGTCTTTTTATTCGCATGAGCGATTGCTTCATCCACTATTTCTTTTACATCCACCACGGTAACTACATGATCTATCGTCTGCATATCCTCGATTCTGGTATGCAGTGCCAGAACACCCAGTTCATCGATGGAATATTCCCTCTCCCGTGCATACTGCCTTCCGAACGCTACCAGTGTATCATTGCTGAGTGCTTCGACATCCATGCGGGAAGTGAAGCTTTCCTGCAATTTCTCATACTTTTCCAGAAAACGATCTATCTCTTTCCTGGTATCTTCCAATATAATGACAATGCCCTGATTCTCCTGCTGCAGCGCTTTGTACATCGTGTCCACAGTTTTATTATTCATTTCCGATGCCTTACAGATGATAAGTGCACCGTTCTGCAGTCTGTTCAGGGTCTCGGCTGCATCTTTTTTGTTCAGCGCACGGCCGGAGATTTTGGCAACTTTTCCGGAGAAATTGCTGTCGGTAGCCTGAATCTCACGGATCATATTTTTCGCAAGGGATAAGGTATCCATGCCTTCTTCACCGGTGATGATCACATTGCCGGTATAGGCAGCCAGGCTGATATTATCAATGGCTTTGACTAACTGTTCTCTTGCGGACTTACTCTGAATAAAGGGAGCATACAGCTCGCGCTCTTCTCTGGTAAGCGCACGGACTTTTGCCTTGTCTCTCTCCACTGCGGGAGGCTCCGGGGTCTGTGGCTGCTCATCCTCATGGACTTCTTCTACCGCTTCTTCCGGCTCCTCTTCAGCCTCTGCTACGGATTCCTCCGATGCTTCCTCGGTCTCTGCTGTGGTTTCTTCCGATGCTTCTTCGATCTCTGCTGTGGTTTCCTCCGGCACTTCTGGGATTTCTGCAGCCGGCTCCTGCGTCACTTCCATATCGACGACAGCGTCCGGTTCCTCTGTTGCGGATTCTTCTTCATATTCCGCTACGGCAGGTTCCTCTTCAAGTTCTTCTACCTCTTCAGTGTCAACGATATCCGTATCAGCAGGTTCTGGTTCTGGCTCTTCTTCAGAAACTTCCGCAGGAGCTTTTTCTGTTTCATCGTTTACATCCGCAATCTCTTCCAGCTCTTCAACTTCATCTGTATCCGTAACCGTATCAGCATCCACCGCTTTTTCTTTTTCCAGTTTTTCTAACAGGCCATCTCTTACCGCCTGTTCAAATTCCGTGAACATGGCACCGGTCTGCTGTAGTACATGCTGGCGGACTTCTTCTTCTCTCTTTTCGAGGTTTTCTTTCTTTTTACGCTCCCACTCTGCCAGAATGTCTTCAATATTGATCTGACCGGTAATCTGCTTCTCAATGCTTTCTGCCTCGGGCATTACCAGGCTGATCTGTCCGTCGGATTCCTGTGCCAGTACATTCGCCAGCTCCTTGGGAGGTTCCACCGGTGTAGTCGCTTCCGGCTCCACTTCTGCTTTCGATAATTCCGGCACAACATCCTGTTTCTTAAGAGATGCGGGTTCCTCCGGCAGGATTTCCTCGGTCTCTACCTCCGGAACCTGAGACAGGTCACCGATCTCTCCGGTCTCACCAAAGAATACCTCGGAACCTTCGATCTGCTCGGTCTCCGGCTCCAAATCATCCTCACTGACCTCTGCAATCTCCGGATAATCCAGAGATTCTGTATCGGAATCCATCATAGGTGCTACGATAGAACGGGTAATGGAGTCCGATGTCGCTTTTGCGGTATCTCCTTTTGGCTCCTCACCGAGAACTTCACGAAGTCCCGCTGCAAGTTCTGCCTGCAGATTGATGGTATTATACTGCCCCACATCCATGGTCTTCACATGAATATCGAAATCATTCTGTACCGGCTGTGTCGGTGTCTCCTGCTGTGCGGGTTGCACCTGATCATATATCTGTGTATCTCCGGTCACCTGATCATAACCGGAATCCTGTACGTAGCTCTGGTTCTGATCATAGCTGCTATCCTGTGCATAACTCTGATCCTGATCATAGCTGCCGTCCTGTGCATAACCCTGCTCTTGATCGTAGCTTCCGTCCTTGGCGTAACTTTGCTCATAACTTTCATTCCCGCTATACTCGTTATCCTGCACAGAGTTCTGCGACGGGATATGGCTTCCGGGCGCGTCGAACCGATGATCGTATTTTTCCTGCTGCTCCGGTGTCAACGGCTGATGGAGCATTTTCAGTTCCATTGCCTTAATAACGTATTTTCCCTCGCCAAACCAGAGGATCAGTTCATCACATTCCTCTACGCATCTGGCTGCCAGTCCGACTCTATGATACAAATAGGCCAGTTCATATGCCCATTTTTCCCTATAGTCTCTCTTCTTGAGTTCCTCCAGAACAGCAATTCGTTCTTCCAGGCTCACATCCTGCGCCTCATATAATTTATACTGCAAAATGTACCTTCCCGGATCCTTGGGCGCCACCTGTACAAATTCCTTATAATATTCTATTGCCTGCACATATTCTTCCATTTTAATGGAAAGCTCGCACAGAGAATAGCAGATGGTCCTTCCGCCGGGACGTCGCTCGTATGCTAAAAGCAACATATCTCTGGCATCCTCATATCTGCGATTGATCTTATAGAGGTCGCTGATCGTACACAACATCATGACACTTTTTACACGACGCCAG
>UMAH01016532.1_pt1 | contig 24259 bp, 18 predicted proteins | sample 1963661 | NCBI WGS metagenome assembly UMAH01 (sample SAMEA4835911, study PRJEB28245) | human gut metagenome | biome: gut microbiome; material: fecal sample | place: Denmark | collected 2008 | reverse complement strand
ATAATTGCTTGATAAAGCAATCAGCCAAACCATAACTTTTACGAAAAAATAGGCGGGTACTCTTTGCAAGTATCCGCCTAAATTTTTAATATTATCTTTTATCAAGTGGAGTATAATTCTTTGTTGTAGAAATACTCATATAAGCAGGACGAATAATCTTGCCGCCGTTTACAATTTCCTCAAGTCTGTGTGCGCTCCAACCTGCAATTCTGGCTGTAGCGAACATCGGTGTATAAAGCTCACAAGGAATGTCAAGCATACTGTAAAGCAAGCCGCTGTAAAAATCGACATTGGATGCAACACCTTTATAAATCTTACGCTTTTTGCCGATAACCTGCGGAGCAAGTCTTTCTACTCTCTCATAAAGTTCAAAGTCCTCATCGTAACCCTCTGCCTTAGCGAGTTTCTGAACAGCACCTTTAAGAATTATCTGACGAGGGTCAGAAATTGTATAAACAGCGTGACCCATACCATAGATAAGACCCATTCTGTCGAATGTCTGCTTTTCGAGTATTTTTTCAAGGTAATCTGCAATTTCTTCGTCATCTTTCCAGTCTTTTATGTGCTTTTTAATATCCTCAAACATATAGAATACTTTAACATTTGCACCGCCGTGCTTAGGACCTTTAAGAGATGCCAAAGCCGCTGCAATTGCCGAATAAGTATCTGTACCGGAAGAAGTTACAACATGAGTTGTAAATGTAGAGTTGTTACCGCCGCCGTGCTCCATATGAAGAATAAGCGCCATATCAAGAACTTTTGCCTCAAGCGGTGTGTATTTTCTGTCAGGACGAAGTAATGACAAAATAACCTCCGCTGTGGACATAGTAGGCTCTGCACGGTGAATATAAAGGCTTTTGTCACGGAGATAGTGGTTATATGCATGATAACCGTAAACCGAAAGCATCGGAAATACTGAAATAAGCTGAATACACTGACGAAGAACATTATCTACCGATGTATCATTAGGGTTATCATCGTAACAGAACAAAGTAAGTACGCTTCGAGCAATCGAGTTCATCATATCTTCACTCGGCGCTTTAAGAATAACATCACGAACAAAGTTCTGCGGTAAAGTTCTGTATTTTACAAGCAATTCCTTAAAATCCTTAAGCTGTGCGACATTTGGCATTTCGCCAAAAAGAAGAAGGTAAACAACTTCTTCAAAACCAAAACGATCATCCTCAAGAATACCGCCGACAATATCGTTTACATTATATCCACGATAATACAACTCACCGTCGCAAGGAACAAGCTTACCGTCAACTTCTTTATTCTGGATAATTGTGGAAATATCTGTAAGGCCTGTTAATACACCCTTACCGTCAAGGTCACGAAGTCCTCTCTTAACATTATACTTTAAATAAAGACTTGTATCGATCATCGAATTTGAGATCATTTTTTGTGCCAAGTCATGGATAGCCGGTGTGTTATCTGAATAACTGCCCATCAAAATCACTTCCTACAATAAAGATTAGTAAATTTATAATTACCATTAAAGAACATTATATCACATTTTAAAGCAAAAGAAAAGATACAAAATGCTTTAAAGTGTCTTATTTATAATTAAGATTATGTCATATTTATATACATTTTAGCAATAATATTCATTTATCTGCAAATATATACAAAAAGAGGATGAATTTTACTCCATCCTCTTAGTTGTAATTATAATTATTTAATTATTTAATTACTTAAGATATGTACCGTTTGTACCGATCTTACCGTCAATGCCTGTGAAGCCTGAACCGCAAGCTACATAGCATCTCATGTTGGCTTTACCGATACTGCCTACTGTAAGTGTGCCGTTTGTAACAGTCTTAACATCACCTGTAACAGCGTCAATATACTTGCCGTTAGGAATGTTCTTGAATGTAGCGCCGCCTGAAATAGTTACAAGTGCAAGGCTGTCTACGCCTTCGCTTGAATTTGTATAACGGCGGATAAATGCCATATTACCAGTTACATATTCGCTGTCCTTTGTATACTGACCTTTCTGGAGAGCAGGTACTGCCCTACGAATCATATTCAGTTGTTTAAGGTGAACAGCAAGCGGAGAATTAAGAGTTTCGGCAACTGTTCCCGATGCGCTATATTCACCGAAATCAGTAGCTGAAACATCACCCTCAAGATAATCGCCGAAATATGCACGACCTAAAGTTGAAAGAGGAGCATTTGGACCAAGGTCTATACTTACACCCTTTTGGAATTCAACTTCTGAACCATAGTATAGACATGGAATTCCACGGAATGTAAAGAGAAGTGAAAGGTTTTCTGCCCAAGCCTGAGTACCGCCATTATAACGAGTATCCATATCAGGACCGTAGTCATGGGAGTCAACATAAGTTACATTCCATGTTGAATCATTATAATATGGATCCTCTTCAAGAGCACGGGTAAATGCATTGCTGGCAGTAGAGAAGTTCCAATGCATTGGGAAGTCAATAACGCCTGTGCCATTGCCCTTACTGTAATCAGGAGTATGATATGTAATACCATTAAGATAAACATTATCAGAAGTTGGCTGATTACTTGTAGATGAATTGCTTGCATAGTGAGCATTTGTAAGGTTTACATTTTCAAGCTGATCATCGCCGAGAGCATTGATATAATTGCTGTCTGTTTCTGCCCAAGTATAGAAAGGAGCAGAAATTGCAGGGATATTATGATTCCAAAACTCGCTTACACGAGTACAAACCTCGCCGAATACATAGAAATTCTTTCCGCCTGTCTTAAGCCATGATGGGAAATAGAACTGGTTAAGAGTAAGTCTTGATACATGCTTTTCGGTATCCATTCTGAATGCATCAACACCCATGTTGATATAATCGCCGTAAACATTGTTAAGATACTCTGCAACCTTTGGATTTTCTGTGTTTACATCAACGCAGTCACCGGCAATCTGTCCTGTCTGTACAGTTGGACTTTCCCAGCTAAGGTCTTTATAATGATGATAGTTATTTTCCGTGTCATGTGAACCTGAATCAAGAGCCTTAGTATCCTTCATTATATTAAGTCTTGCCTGATACTGATAACCCGGAGCAAGACTGTCATAGTCAGGGAATGTTTTTGCAAAATCCGAATCAGGAATCGGAACCATACAATTAACAGATTCAAGATCCTTAAGTGTGCTATACTCTTTTGTAAACATAGGCGCGAGAGTAGCCTCACCAAAGTTACCTGTATGATTGATAACTATGTCCTGAATAATCTTCATACCTTTTTCATGTGCAGCATCGATAAGATCCTGATATTTAACATCGTCACTCTCATAACGAACATCAACAGTTGAGAAATCGAATGCGTGATAGCCATGGTAGTCATAACCTGACGCATTTGTTACAACAGGAGTAATCCAAATTGCACTGAAGCCTAAAGCCTTGATGTAATCAAGTTTTTCGATAAGGCCCTTAAAGTCGCCTCTCCAAGCAGGGTCTGAATCAGGGTTGTTAGCTTGCTGGTCGTCCCAACAATGAACATTGTTGCCTGTATCACCGTCATAGAAACGAGTTGTGATTACAAAGTAAATTGAATCTTCACGAAGATCCGTTCTCTTCCAGTCATCAAAATCATTCCAAGACTTAGAAGACCATCTTCCGTTTTTGTACCACCACTCGCCGCTGTTTCTTGTTGTTTCAGCAGACTGAGTGCCGTTTGTAACAAACATCATATTGATTTTTGTTACATTGTCGAATGTGTAGCAGTAGCTGTTATCACCCTCGGCGGTCATTTTAGGACCGGGGTAATCTGTTGCGATATTCTGCGGAAGGCTGTTCCAATAATAGATGTTCGGTGCGCCGTCTTCAGAATACACATGCACTTTAATACCGTCGTATTTAGCCTGAACTGACTCAGCATCGTCAACAGTAGCAGCCGAAACCGACACAATTCCTACTGTTGCCGCAATGCAGACAACGAGCATTAAAGCAATGAGTTTTTTTACCTTTGTCATAGCTTTTCCTCCATTTTCCGTTAAAATCAAAATTTAACATCTACATATAATTATAAAATAGTTATTAACGATTTTTTTTCTGATTTAGAATTATTAGAAATCTGTGCTTCCAAACATTTAATACTTGTTTTATGTAATTTATACAAAAAAGTGAACAAAGTGCTGTTTTTTTAAAAAGCAGACAGATTTTTCGACAAAGCAAAAAACTCTCCGATTAAATTCAGAGAGTTTTTATATATCACAACTATTTATATATCACAACTACAAATTATATATTACTTTTCAAAACATATTTTTCAAGTGTTTTTGCAACTCCGTCATCATCATTTGACTCGCAGACATAATTTGCAATCTTTTTTACATCTTCCTCTGCATTGCCCATAGCAACTCCAAGACCCGCATACCCAATCATAGTTATATCATTGTAATTGTCGCCAAAAGCAATCATCTCTTCGTTTGTAAAACCGAGTTTTTCAAGCAGCATAGGCAGCATAGAACCCTTTGTTACGCCGAAAGGCATAATCTCGAGGAAGTACGGTGCGCTCTTATACACATCAAGCAAACCGTCGTAGCGTTTTGCAAGAATTTCGTTATATTTATCAATTTCGGCAGGTTCGCCCGAAAGTAAAAGTTTATTGATTTTTTCAGGAATATTCGCCGCAAAATCTTCCACAACAACCATTTCCATTTTGAGAATATCTCTTTCAACATTTGAATAATCATTCAAAGTGCCGCCTGTAATGATTTTCTTATCATCATAGGTATGAACAGAAAGATTTGATTCTTTCAACACACCGAGTATGTCGGAAAGGTATTCCTTCGGAAAATCCTTACTTACAATAGTTTGTCCGGTAGTACAATCAAGAATTTTTCCTCCGTTGAAAGCCATAATATAACCCTCATAGCGGTCAAGCAATAAATCTCTTGCAATGCTCTGAATCCCCATAGGATGTCTGCCCGAAGCGATTACAACCTTTTTGCCCATTTTTTGAGCGTCAATAATAGCGTATCGAGTGCGTGGAGTAATCTCTTTTTGAGAGTTAGTCAGAGTACCGTCAATGTCAAGTGCAATAATTTTGTAATCCATAATATCACCTTGTACTTAGAAATATTGATTAACAAATCATTTACAATATAACACACAAGTTAAAAAAATGCAAGTATTTGATACATTATGTAAAAAACAACTTTGTTTATAGCTTTATTTTGCCATTATATAAAAAAATATTTACGGATTAAATACAAAAATCGGGACCGGAAAAATCCCGGTCCCGAACAGCAATAAAAAATTACTGATTATTATTTGTATTGTTTTGAGCATTATTATCTTTTTCAATATAAATGCCTTGGTCAACAGTATCGTTACGAATAGAAGAATATTCGCTGAGTACCCATGAATACTGACCTGTTGTAATTGTACTTCCGCAGTATTCGCACTTGCCGGAACTTGACATTTCAAGAGGAGCACCGCAATTCGGGCAACTGTGTGACTTAAGCGTCTGACTGTTTGCACTTGTGGTCTTAATGCTTGAATTACGAGCAAAGCGAAGTGTGTACCTCAACTCGTATCTTGCATTAGGATCTCCACGGAGAACCTGACCGGTCTTTTCGTTTATCTCATAGTCTGTAAGACGGGCATTGAGATAAACTGTAACATACTCAAATTCTTTATCTCTGCGATACGCTGTAAGATAAGCTGTACTTACGGCTACATTTTCAATCTTATTGATTACGCCGTTTGCAATCTTGCGATCAATCTGTTTTTGAGTTTGATTGTAGAGATTATCGTGTAAATAAATTCTTACAGGTGAAAGGTCACGCTTGCTCCAAGCGTCCTGAATGGTAACATATACATATCTTGAGAATGAAAGGAAATCTTCTGCCGAGAAGTTCGGATCATTCTGCTTGATAAGGTCTGAAATCTGTGCCGTACGGTCAGGAAGTGTAATATTTCTGCCTGCCGACTGCTGAATTGTCTGTGATCTGCCAACAGTAGTAGTTGTTCTTTTGCTGTCCTTTTCGCTCCTTATCATGCTGTAAACAACTATACCGATAACTACAAGGAAAACAACTAACATTCCGCCAAATCCAAGACCTTCTCCGCTGCTTTCGGAACTGCTGTAGTCTGAACTGTCCCAATCAGAACCGCCGCTGTCATAGTCATTTGAATCGCCGAAGTCAAGCGGAGGTATTCCTAAGTCCGCTGTTTGGTTAGTATGTACCGATTGATTACTTTCGACAGAAACAGCATTAACTGATGAAAAAGCTGTAAAAGCTATCACCGCCATAAGTACAGTCAGTACAATCGAAAAACATTTTTTCAAAGTTATACACCTTCTTTTAAATTTCACGGTAAATCCGTTTGCTTATTATTGCTCTAATTTTAACATATATTGTAAAAATTTGCAATTATATTTATAATTTTGTTTATAAAAAATCCCGTTGTATTTCTATACATATTGCATATCAGCATTAAAAATTCGATATTTATTATTTTTTTCGGAAATATTTATATTTAAGTGTTGACAATGCAATATTGCGGTGCTATAATAATACCTATAATTTATGTAGGTTTAATAAGGATTGAATTTCAATTACGAACATTACTATAAACATTATATTATAAAGGAGAATGCATTATGAAAATTTACGAGAAAATCACTGACCTCATTGGCAGAACACCTATTATGAAACTCAATAATTACTCTGCTGCACAGGGACTTGACACACCTGTACTTGCAAAGCTTGAATATTTTAATCCGGCAGGAAGTGTTAAGGACAGAGTAGCAAAGGCTATGATTGATGATGCGGAAGAAAAAGGCTTGCTTACATCTGATTCTGTTATCATTGAGCCTACAAGCGGTAACACAGGTATCGGTCTTGCAGCGGTAGCAGCCGCAAGAGGTTACAGAATTATTCTTACAATGCCTGAAACAATGAGTATCGAACGCAGAAATCTTCTTAAGGCTTACGGCGCAGAACTTGTTCTTACTGACGGTGCAAAAGGTATGAAGGGCGCTATCGCAAAGGCTGACGAACTTGCAAGTGAAATTCCGCACAGCTTTATTCCGGGTCAGTTCGTAAACCAGGCAAACCCTGCCGCTCACTTTGCAACAACAGGTCCTGAAATCTGGGAGGATACAGACGGCAAGATTGACATTTTTGTTGCAGGCGTAGGTACAGGCGGTACCGTAACAGGTGTAGGTAAATATCTTAAGTCAAAAAATCCAAATGTAAAAATTGTTGCAGTTGAACCGGCTACATCACCTGTACTTTCAAAGGGTGTTGCAGGTCCTCACAAAATTCAGGGTATCGGCGCAGGCTTTGTTCCCGAAACCCTTGATACTAAAGTATATGATGAAATCTTCGCTGTTGAGAACGAGGCAGCCTTTGCAACAGGCAAAGCTATTGCCCGTACAGAGGGTGTGCTTGTAGGTATTTCTTCGGGTGCGGCAGTATATGCGGCAACCGAGCTTGCTAAACGCCCTGAAAACAAGGGTAAGGTAATTGTAGCGCTTCTTCCAGATACAGGCGACCGTTACCTTTCAACTCCAATGTTCTCAGATAAATAATTTAACATCTATCCCCTGTAATAAATTATTTAGGAATTTTTTAACAGACCACAAAGACGGAATTTTACTTCGGCTTTGTGGTCTGTTATTTTGGGCTTTTATCAAAAGTTTTTGGGAGAAATTTATGCTTTAGCTGATTATCGTTCAGGCAACAAAGTAACGCAAAAGCTAAATTTTCAAAACTAAACTTTGTGTGTTAAAACATTATTTGCCTAAACAATAAAAAACTAATTAACAAACAAAGCCATCTTTGACTGATAAAATCAAAGATGGCTTTATAATTTTTTCTATAAACTTATATACTATTATATTACATAGTCATTGCCGATGCTCTCAGTCTGACGGTCAATAATGTCTTGAATAGTGATGCCGTCAAGATACTTTGTAATAACCTCATTAAGTCCCTGCCATACAGGCAAAGTAATGCATTCCTCGCTCATAGGGCAAGTATTCGGGTCATGGTCAAGACAGGCTACAGGAGCAAGACTGCCCTCTGTAATGCGGAGAATCTCGCCTACCGTATATTGGTCGGGAGTTCTTGCAAGGCGGTATCCACCCTGAAATCCACGGTTTGTAAGTAACACATCGGCTTTATTAAGAATAGGCATAATCTGCTCAAGATATTTTTTGGAAATATTCTGACGAGCCGCAATATCCTTAAGTGCAATGTAACCGTCATTCTGGTGCATTGCCAAATCTATAAGCATTCGCAGTGCGTATCTTCCCTTTGTAGAAATTTTCAAATTAACACCACCTTTTACTAAGTATTTGCAAAAATATAGCATTCATCTATAACATAATAATAACATATATTTAGTAGGTTTTCAAGTTGTTTTTTATCCGATTTATATTTTAATTATCTTTCTATATGTATATTGGTCGCTTATAATTCTACAAATATGTTATAAAACCGGCAAATTTTGCTCTAAAAACCTACTAAACAAATATATTTTTAAAAATTTAAAAAATAGTATTGACAACGGGTAAATTATATGATAATATACAATCACATTAAACCTATGTAATTAGTAAGTTTTAGCAAAGGAGAATTCTAATGCTTCTATTATTTGTAAATCTATTAAGACAGAACTACCGATACGGACGAATGTGCAGTACCTCTGGATGTTGTTGCTGACGCAACAAATACATTACCACATTATTTTTATTATAACATTGTAACAAACTAAATTAATTATTGAAAGAGGTAAATAAAATGAGCACATTAAAAGATAGAAAATTACACTTTGAAACACTTCAGCTTCATGTAGGACAGGAATCAGCAGACCCGGTAACAGATGCAAGAGCAGTTCCGATTTACGCAACTACTTCTTATGTATTCCACAACAGCCAGCACGCCGCAGATCGTTTTGCACTTAAAGATGCAGGCAACATCTACGGCAGACTTACAAACCCTACAGAAGATATTTTTGAGCAGAGAATTGCAGCTCTTGAGGGTGGTACAGCCGCTCTTGCAGTAGCTTCGGGCGCAGCTGCAATCGCATATACAATTCAGGCTCTTGCTAAAGCAGGCGAGAACATCGTAGCTGCAAAGACAATCTACGGCGGCACATATAACCTTCTCGAACACACGCTTCCTGCTTACGGCATTACAACAACATTTGTTGATCCTGATGAAGAGGGTGCTTTTGAAAACGCTATTGACGAGAATACAAAGGCTCTCTACATTGAAACACTCGGCAATCCAAATGCTAACCTTATTGATATTGAGGCTCTCGCAAAGATTGCACACGCACACAATATTCCGCTTGTTGTTGACAGCACATTTGCAACCCCTTACCTTGTAAGACCGTTTGAGTACGGTGCAGACATCGTTGTTCATTCAGCTACAAAGTTCATCGGCGGTCACGGTACGGCAATCGGCGGTGTAATTATTGAGAGCGGTAAGTTTGACTGGGCTGCATCAGGTAAATTCCCACAGTTTGCAGAGCCAAACCCATCATACCACGGTGCTGTATTTACACAGGCTGCTCCGGGTGCTGCATTTGTAACATACATCAGAGCAATTCTTCTCCGTGACACAGGTGCTACAATCTCTCCGTTCCACGCATTCATTTTCTTGCAGGGTCTTGAAACACTTTCACTCCGTGTTGAGCGTCATGTAGAAAACACAAAGAAAGTTCTTGAATTCCTTGTAAATCACCCACAGGTTGAGAGCGTGAACCACCCATCACTTCCAAACTCACCGTATAAGGCACTTTATGATAAGTACTTCCCTAACGGCGGCGGTTCAATCTTTACTTTTGAAATCAAGGGTACAGAAGAAGACGCTAAGAAGTTCATTGATAATCTCCAGGTATTCTCACTTCTTGCAAATGTAGCAGATGTTAAGTCACTTGCTATTCATCCCGCATCAACAACACACTCACAGCTTAACGAGCAGGAGCTTGCAGAGCAGGGCATTAAGCCAAATACAATTCGTCTTTCAATCGGTACAGAGCATATTGATGATATTCTCTTCGATTTACAGGAAGCATTTGAGGCTATTAAATAATCAAATCACATAATTCAAATATTTACGGACTGCATTTTGTGTGCAGTCCGTATTTTTGTTTATTACTGTTTAGTGCACAGTTTAAAGCAAATAATTATAAAATACTCTGCTGCTCTAACTTTTGAAAAAATCAGCAAAACACAAAACCTGCGTTATACTCAACAACGCAGGTTTTGTTTATATATCGTAATTTTCAACTATTTGATTACTTTCAAGGCTCTTTTTCACATCAATAATACGCTGATTTCTGCTTCCTCTGAACTTAAGCATCAGGCTCTTTTCTTCAAGTATAAATCTGCCGTCTATAAGGTAGTCCGTCTGTTTGAGCAAACCCATCCATTCGGGATGTTTGTCTGCTCCCTCAAGCAGCTTTTCGTAAGTATAGCCCGTGTATGTAACTACATTATAGCCGTTTTCGTGTGCAAGTCTGCCAAGCTCTGCAAATGCCTCTGCCTGACAAAACGGTTCGCCGCCCGAAAAAGTAAGTCCCTGCAAGAGCGGAAGTGACTTTGCGACATTGATTATCTTCTCAACCTTGCCGTCAAAGCCGCCGTCAAAGTCCCACGTTTTTTCGTTGTGGCAGCCCTCGCAGTGATGCGGACAACCCTGGCAAAAAACTGTAAGTCTGAAACCCGGGCCGTCAACTATGCTGTTTTTTATAACACCTGAAAGTCTTATAATATCTTTACTCATAATTATGCTGTAATATCATCGGAAAAATCTTCCATACCGCAACATTCGGAAACAGAGTGCTTTACCCTATCCCTTACCTCGGCTGCCTTTGCATTGTTAAAACGCTCTGTTGTACCTACAAGGTAGCCTGTAATTCTGCGGATACGCTCAAATCCCTGACCGTTCTTAGTTTCTTTTCTGCCGCACTGTGGGCAATAATCACCGATAATACCTGTATGTCCGCAAACAGGGTCACGGTCAACGGGGTGGTTGATTGCACCGTAGCCGATTCCGCTCTCTTTCATACAACGGATAACAGCCTCAAATGCGTCAATATTCTGTGACGGGTCACCGTCAAGCTCAATATATGAGATGTGACCGCCGTTTGTAAGATTGTGATAAGGTGCTTCAATCTTAATTTTATCAAATGCGGAGATATTGTAATAAACAGGTACATGGAAAGAGTTTGTATAATACTCTCTGTCTGTAACACCCGGAATAATTCCGAAACGCTCTTTATCAATTCTTACAAATCTGCCCGACAAGCCCTCTGCAGGAGTACCGATAACACCGAAGTTAAGTTTGTACTTCTCGGTAGCCTCGTTCATCTTCTTTCTCATATAGCCGACAATTTCAAGGCCGAGCTTTTGTGAAGTTTCGCTCTCGCCGTGATGTTTGCCTGTAAGAACCACAAGACACTCGGCAAGTCCGATAAATCCGATTGTGAGTGAGCCATGCTTTAAAACATCTCTTACAGAATCGTTAGGAGTAAGCTTGTCGCTGTCAAGCCAAATACCCTGACCCATAAGGAAAGGATAGTTTCTGACAAGTTTCTGACACTGAATTTCAAAACGCTCAAGAAGCTGACCTACAACGAGATCGCACATTCTGTCAAGCTGTTCAAAGAAGAAATCAATATTTTTATTTGAAAGAATTGCAAGTCTTGGAAGGTTAATTGAAGTAAAGCTAAGGTTTCCTCTGCCGTATGTAATCTCTCTGTCAGGATCGTAAACATTGCCCATAACTCGTGTACGGCAACCCATATATGCAACCTCTGTTTCAGGATGACCGGGCTTGTAATATTGGAGATTGTACGGTGCGTCGATAAATGAGAAGTTAGGGAAAAGTCTTTTTGCAGAAACTCTCATTGAAAGTTTGTACAAATCGTAGTTCTTATCCTCCGGATTGTAGTTTACGCCCTCTTTTACCTTGAAAATCTGAATTGGGAAAATAGGTGTTTCACCGTTGCCAAGACCTCTTTCCGTAGCGTAAAGGAGGTTCTTCATAACAAGTCTGCCCTCCGGAGAAGTATCTGTACCGTAGTTAAGTGAGCTGAACGGAATCTGTGCGCCTGCTCTTGAATGCATTGTGTTAAGGTTGTGGATAAGTGCCTCCATAGCCTGGAAAGTAGCCTTATCTGTTTCAGCCTCGGCATGTTTAAACGCAAAACGCTGAATTTTCTCGGCAACTCTGTCTTCAAACTTTTCTTTAAGAAGTGCAAGCTCCTCCTTTTTATAATTAGGAGTCTGATTTTCGAGTGTCGGCCATTCGCCGCTTGCCTCCTCTGCCTTTTCGCAGATTTCTTTTACTGTAGCGTCAGGATCTTCGGCATCTGTCAAAAGTTCAATTGCTCTTTCAAGATTGATTCTGTAACGCTTTCTGTATGTTTTCTTAACGCCAGGCGCCATTGAGTAGTCAAAGTTAGGCACACTCTGACCGCCGTGCTGGTCATTCTGGTTAGACTGAATTGCAATACATGCAAGTGCCGAATATGACGCAATGTCATTAGGTTCTCTCAAATAGCCGTGACCTGTTGAAAAACCGCCTTTAAAAAGGCTTACAAGGTCAATCTGGCAACAAGTTGTGGTAAGTGTAAAGAAATCAAGATCGTGAATATGAATATCACCGTCACGATGAGCCTTAGAATACTTAGGGTCGAGAATGTACATTTCATTGAACTGTTTTGCGCCCTCTGAACCGTACTTGAGCATTGTACCCATTGCAGTATCACCGTCAATGTTTGCGTTCTCACGCTTAACATCGTTATCTTTAGCTGATTTAAAAGTAAGGTCCTCATAAATCTTCATGAGCTTTGTGTTCATTTCACGCACTCTTGTACGCTCTGCACGGTAAAGTATATATTCCTTTGCAGTTCTTGCATGACCGTTTTCAATAAGCACCTTTTCAACAGCATCCTGTACCTGCTCAACTGTAGGAGCCTTATCTCCGCACTTTTTCTCAAGTAAATCTCTTACCTGTACCGAAAGTGCTTTTGCGGCATCATAATCGTTACCGCCGATTGCCTGTGCAGCCTTATAAATGGCTTGTGTTATTTTTTCTGTGTCAAAATTTGCTTCTCGTCCGTCACGCTTAATAATTTTTGTTATCATTTTTCTTCCTCCGTATTTATAACTCCTATATATATCTATATTTAGTGTTGCTTTTATAATTTTCACTATATATTGTGGTATATGTATTGCCGAACACAAGTTTTATTCTATCATAAAGAGGCGTTTAATTCAATCGTCAAACTGACAAAAACAGATTTTTTTATTTGTTTAATTTGAGCAATTTTTTTAGGATAATTACAAATTAGAATATTACAAAAATTTTCTATAATATGTGACCGTTTGTTTATATCGCCACAATATATTGTATATTGTTCTTATAATTAAACACTGACATAAAATCAAAACAAAAAGCAATCGGGCCGCTTTATCAAACAGCTTGATTGCTTTTATCAGTAAGTTTTGCGATTTAACGCACGGTTTTAGCCAAACCTTTATAATCGCTTAATAAAGTGTTTTGCTAAATCATAATTTAATATTTCCGCCACATTCAAGGCAGATTTTATCAATATGTATTATCGGGATAAGTTTTTCATCAATCTGCGATATTTTTTCTTTCACGGCATTTAACGCATCTGTTTCTTTTAATTTACATTCAGGCGGAACCACAAGGTCAAAAAGTACACGCTGATGCTCTTCTCCCTTTACAATTCTGAAATCGTGCAGGCTGAGTGCGCTGTCAATACTGTCAAGCGACTCGTTTATCTTTTCTTTTAATTCAATAGTATATTCATCGGAAACCGCAATCGGATCCATATGAATAGTAACCACGCAATTATACTTTTCCTGTATTTTTCTTTCAAGTCTGTCGATTACATCGTGCGCCTTTAAAATATCGACATCGTAAGGAACTTCCGCATGGAAAGAAATTATACATCTTCCCGGGCCGTAATCGTGAATGAGCAAATCGTGAATACCCGTTATAAGTTCGGTAGAAAGCACAATTTCTCTGATTTCGTCTATAAATTCCGGGTCGGGAGTATTTCCGAGCAAAGGTGAAAGACTTTCCTTAAAAGTGCTTATACCCGTATAAAGAATAAATCCGGCTACGGCACAACCGAGCCAACCGTCGATATTCACGCCTGTTACAGCAGATATGCCCAAACCTATTAAAACTACCGAAGTAGCAATACAGTCGGTGAGAGAATCCATTGCCGTTGCCTTAAGAGCAGACGAAGAAATCTTTTTTGACATTGCCCTGTTGAAGAAAAACATCCACAGCTTTACACAGATTGAGCCGATAAGAATACATACCGACAACAAAGTAATTGCTGTGCTTTCTTCGGGATTAATAATTTTTTCAATTGACGATTTCAAAAGTTCCACACCCACAAGGATAATTGCACACGATATTCCCAAACCCGCCACATATTCATATCTGCCGTGACCGTAGGGATGTTCTTCATCGGCAGGTCTGTTGGCAAGTTTAAATCCCAAGAATGTTACAACCGAACTGCCTGCATCAGACAAGTTATTGAATGCGTCTGCAGTTACGGAAATTGATGCGGTGAGTATCCCCGACAAAAGCTTTGCACTGAACAAAATGAGGTTCAGTATTATTCCGACTATACCCGAAAAATTACCGCAAGCCGAACGCACCTGCGGATTTTTTATGTCATCATAATTTTTTATAAACTTTGAAAGCACTAAATCCAACAACTAAAAACACCACTTAACAAATAAACTACACCATATAATGGCATTAACAATAATTTAGCACATCACATCAAAGTTAGTCAAGAGAAACAAATCCCATTGCAAAGAAATGCAACGGGATTTGATAAAATTATAAAGTTATTTTGCTTATTCAGCGTCAGCCTTAGCTTTTTCAATTATCTTTTGAGCAACATTTGCCGGAGCGTCTTCATATCTTGCAAAAGCAAATTCATAACTTCCTCTGCCCTGCGTAACCTGACGAAGATAGGTTGCGAAATTATCCATCTCTGCCATAGGAACTTCGCCCTCAACAATCTGCATACCGCTGTCCTCGGCAGGAGTCATACCGAGCACTCTGCCTCTGCGCTTGTTTACTTCACCCATTACATCACCCATATTTGAGTCGGGCAATGTAACCTTAAGAGAGCCGATCGGCTCAAGAAGTGTAGGAGATGCGTTTGGAATACCGTTTTTATACGCCATACTTGCGGCAGTTTTAAATGACATTTCCGAAGAGTCAACAGGATGATACGAACCGTCATAAAGTGTAGCTCTGATACCTACCATCGGATAACCTGCAAGCACACCTTTTTTAATGGAATCACGCAAACCCTTTTCTACTGCCGGGAAGAAGTTTTTAGGAACTGCGCCGCCGACAACTCTTTCCGCAAATTCAAGACCTTCGCTCTCGCAAGGCTCAAACTCAATCCAAACATCGCCGAACTGACCGTGACCGCCTGACTGCTTTTTATATCTGCCCTGTGCCGAAACTTTTTTCCTGATAGTTTCACGATATGCGATTTTCTGCTTTTTAAGAACCGCCTCTACATTGAATTTTGACTTTAACTTTGAAATTACAACATCAAGATGCTGCTCTCCCAAGCCTGAAATAAGCATTTCGTGTGTTTCGTGGTTTGTTACATATTTAATAGTAGGGTCTTCCTCGCTTAGCTTTGCAAGTCCCTGTGCTACCTTGTCTTCATCGCCCTTTGTGACAGGATAAATAGCCATTGTATATGATGATACAGGATAATCAATACCCTCAAGCACTACTTTTCTGAGTGGTGAGCAAAGTGTGTCGCCTGTTTTTACAGACGCAAGTTTTGGAATAGCACCGATGTCGCCTGCGCCTATATAATCGGTTTCAACCTGTTTTTTACCTCTTACGGTAAGAACCTTTCCTATTCTCTCCTGTGTGCCTGTTCTCATATTTACAAGCGGAGTATCGGCACTGACTTTTCCCGATACAACCTTAACATAAGAAAGTTTACCTACAAACGGGTCAACAACTGTTTTAAATACAACTGCGGCAGCCGCTGCGTTTTCGTTGACGCTGATTTCAACAGGTTCGCCGTCAACATCAACAGCAATTTCGTCACCTTTATCGGCAGCTGTAGGTGCAAGCCATACAAGACTGTTCAAAAGCTGATCAAAAGCAAATGTATTGTGTGCGTCACCGCAGAATACAGGGCAAATTGTACCGTCTTTAACGCCCTTACTTACGCCGAGTATAATTTCTTCCGGAGTAAATTCTTCACCCATAATAAACTTGTCGAGCAGCTCCTCGCTTGTTTCCGCAACAGCCTCTTTAATAGCCTCACGCAAGCCCTCAAGTCTGTCGCCCATATCAGGAAGCGGAGTCTGCACTACAGAACCGTCTGTATCATATTTATAAGCCTTATAATCAAAAAGATTTACATATGTATTTGCCTGGCCGTCAACAATGTACGGAACAACAACAGGACAAACAGTAGGGCCGAATGTAGCCTTTAAACTCTCAAATACACGGTAGAATCTGGCGCTTTCATCACAAAGACCGTTTACGAAGAAAATCTTTGTAAGGCCTGCCTTGGTGGCAGCTTTAACAGCCTTTTCGGTACCGACATTTACACCGTCTTTGCCCGATACAACGATAAGTGCTGAATCAGCGGCACGCATACCCTCTGCTACACCGCCCTCAAAGTCGAACAAACCGGGAGTATCTATAATATTTATCTTGGTATTTTTCCATTCAATGGGAGCAACCGAGGTTAAAATTGAAGTCTGGCGCTTGATTTCCTCACTGTCATAATCAAGAACGGTATTACCGTCTGCAATATTACCAAGTCTTTCAGATGCCTTTGCAAGATATATCATACTCTCGGCAACAGATGTTTTACCGCATCCGCCGTGACCTGCAAGGGCAATGTTTAATATTTTTTTAGCATTGTACTGTTTCAAAAGAAACACTCCTTTCGGGATATATATTCAAATCTTAAGCGTTTTCGACAATTAGTAATCAACTTACTTGTCAATTATAGCATATTTGTATAAAACTTACAATAGAAATTTGACGATAAGCTAAAAAATTAACTCCTTGCCTAATAAGACAAGGAGTTAATTGTGCAAATTGCTTATTTTATAAAATTTAAATGTTTAAAACATAAAAATCCGAAAGGTTTTTTGTGCAATTACACCAATTCAATATTACTCAAGAACTGCACCCTGTGCACCCGATGTTACAAGTTTTGCATAACGGGCAAGGTAGCCTGTTGTAATCTTTGGCTGACGAGGTTTCCATTCGGCTTTACGCTTAGCAAACTCTTCGTCAGAAATAAGTAAATTGATAGTATTTGCGTTGATGTCGATTTCAATTGTATCGCCCTCTTCAACAAGTGCGATAGGACCGCCGACTGCTGCCTCAGGTGAAATATGACCGATTGCAGCGCCTCTTGTAGCGCCTGAAAAACGGCCGTCTGTAATAAGAGCTACACAATGACCGAGGCCGCTGCCCATAATAGCAGATGTAGGATTAAGCATTTCTCTCATGCCCGGACCACCCTTAGGACCTTCGTAACGGATAACAACAACATCACCAGGCTTAATATTGCCTGCGTGAATTGCCTCAATAGCGTCCTCCTCGCAGTCAAATACTCTTGCGCTGCCCTTGTGCTGTAACATTTCAGGAGCAACTGCACTTCTCTTAACTACGCAGCCGTCGGGAGCAAGATTACCCTTAAGAACGGCGATACCGCCTGTTGTGCTGTATGGATTTGTGATTGGACGAATAATATCTGTATCCTTAATCTCGCAGCCCTCAATGTTCTCTGCAACAGTCTTGCCTGTAGCTGTGATAAGGTCTGTGTTAAGAAGATTGAGTTTTGTAAGTTCGTTCATAACAGCGTAAACACCGCCTGCCTCGTTGAGGTCTTCCATATATGTATGACCTGCAGGAGCGAGGTGACAAAGGTTAGGTGTCTTTGCGCTGATTTCATTTGCAATATCAAGGTTAAGTTTAACGCCTGCCTCTTTAGCGATAGCAGGAAGGTGAAGCATTGTATTTGTTGAACAACCGAGAGCCATATCAACTGTAAGAGCATTCATAAATGACTTTTCTGTCATAATGTCGAGCGGACGGATATTCTTTTCGAGAAGTTCCATAACCTTCATACCTGCGTGTTTAGCAAGCTTGATTCTCTCTGAATAAACGGCAGGAATTGTACCGTTACCCTGCAAGCCCATACCGATAGCCTCAGTAAGGCAGTTCATACTGTTTGCCGTGTACATACCCGAACAAGAACCGCATGACGGGCAAGCCTTGTTCTCAAACTCGCAAAGTTCCTCTGCAGAAATTTTGTTTGCCGTGTAAGCGCCTACAGCCTCAAACATACTTGAAAGGCTTGTCTTTTTACCCTTTACATGACCTGCGAGCATTGGACCGCCGCTTACAAAAACGGTAGGAACATTAATTCTTGCGGCAGCCATTAAAAGACCCGGAACATTCTTGTCGCAGTTAGGAACCATAACAAGAGCGTCAAATGCATGAGCCTTTGCCATAGCCTCTGTTGAGTCGGCAATAAGTTCACGGGTAACAAGCGAATACTTCATACCCTCGTGACCCATAGCAATACCGTCACAAACAGCAATTGCAGGGAAAACAATAGGAACACCGCCTGCAAGAGCAACACCCTGCTTTACAGCGTCAACAATCTTGTCTATATTCATATGTCCCGGAACAATATCGTTCTTGGAGCTGACAATACCGATAAGAGGTTTTTTCATTTCTTCTTCAGTAAGACCGAGAGCGTTCAGAAGTGAGCGCTGCGGTGCGGCATTAACGCCAACCTTAATTACATCACTTTTCATTTTATTATCCTCACTTTATAATTGTTAATAAATCAATGCAAAACCGCACCGATTTACCTCTATAAGCTTTATTCTAAACAACAGGTGTGAAAACTGTTTAGTAATATAATCTTAGCACAATAAGTGCATAAAATCAAGTTAGTAAGTAACATTTCCTGTATTTTATAAATGTATATCCGATAAATATTCGGTATGCTTTTTATAATATAAAAATCTTTTCACAAAAAATAAAAATACATTTTCATACTCAAACTTTGCCAATAACGAATTTTGAACAGGAAAGCAAAAGTAAGAGGTTCCAAGGTCACTGACCTTGGTCGTTTGGGGAAAGGAGATACTTAAGGGGAAAGGGCATCGAAAGCCCTTTCTCCTTAAGCGTGCTTTCTTTTGGAGCTTTTCTTTTCACGCAAAAGAAAAGCGGAATCAGCAGGCATTATAATTCACATTAAAAGCAGTTTAAAAGTAACTGACTAAAAAATAAGTCTGTTAAATTAAGTTTGAGAATATTTCTCAATCAAGAACCTGCTCCATACCGTATTTTTGAATTTTCAATCCGCATTTATCGTAAAACTTCTTGGCGGATTCGTTACATTCCCATACATTAAGGGTAAGATTATGACAGCCGTTTTTCTTGGCAACATCAAGTACATACTCATAAAGCCGTGTACCGATTTTTAGACCTCTTGAGTTTTCGGAAACACATAAATCATCAATATAAAGACTTGTGTAATTGCTTGATTTTGTGCAATGTCTTTGATAAACACAAAAGGCATATCCCAAAATTACTCCGTCATTGTCTGCAACATAAACAGGCTTTTCTTCATCCGCTAAAATTTCTTTTAATTCGTTTGTTGTATATTTTTTTGAACCCGGAATAAATAAATCAGGTCTTTTGTCCGAATGAACCTTATGCACCTGATAAAGCAATTCTTCAATCTGCAAAATATCCTTTTCCTCTGCTCTTCTTATATTCACAACTATCACTCCGAAAATTAATATTTTTGCAATAATCAACAAATTTATTATACTACTTCTTTCATAGGTGTGCAATAAATTTACCTTTTATTAAAATAATCATCTTTTGTCATTTCCATTTCGGAAACACTCCATATTTCACCGCAAAAGCAGTTTTCTTCCTTGTTTTCATTTTCAATTTCTTTAAATCCGACGGATTTATAACAATGATAAGCCGCAAGGTTATTATCAAAAACTCCGAGAGTAATTTTATTGACTTTCAATATTTCAAACGAATACTTCAGCGCAAGACTGAGCATTTCTTTTCCGTATCCCAATCCTCTTTTAGAATCGTCCGTAATTACAAATCCAAAGCGTAATATTGTTCGTTCTTTATCTGTAAATCTCAAAATGAGATGACCTGCAACAGTGTTGTTATCAATTAATGTCATAGGGTAAAAATTATCCTCATCAATGCAGTCGCCGTTATTATCACAGTATTTTCTGTTCATATCTTCGGCGGTAATCGGATATGTCTGCCACCTGTCAGAACACCACTTTCTGAAAGCAACTTCGTCTTTGCTCCACTTCACAATAAATTTTGCGTCACATTTTTTGTACGGTCTTAGCCTTAGTTTTTTTAAATCAATTTTTGTCTGCATAGTTGCATCCTCCGCTAAAATAAATTCAACATTCAGACAAAAGAAAAAGCCCCAAGCCAAAAAGCTTAGGGCGAATAAAATCCGTGGTACCACCTAAATTCAGAAATACAGTTTCTGCACTTAAACAATGCGGGATAATCAAATTATCCGATATTGCCTCCCTTATAACGGTGGGAACTGCCGTTGAAGCCTACTGAAAATAACTTTGTTCGGTTCAAAGCTCAAAGGCTACCTTCCTTACTTCCGCCACGGGAATTTTCACCGACCATTCCCTCTCTGCAGAGTCAAAAAGTAAGTACTCCTCCTTATCAATGCTTTTGTCTAAATATTATCAGTATATTAACATTGCAAAAATAATATGTCAATACATTTTTTCAATTTTCGTAAAAATTCAGAATATCTTTGTAAATATCCGATTTATTTTTCTCGTTAAGAATTTCGTGACGATTGTTTTTATACAGTTTTTGGCTGATGTTTGCATAGCCGAGTTCTTTTAAGAAAACTATAAGTGCGTTAAATTTCTTTTTTGACTGAATAACAGGGTCATTTTCACCTGCTATTACAAAAATCGGTAATCTTTTATTATAAACTTCCCAATCATCCGAATCAAATGCGCTTAATTGCAGTTTAAACAGATTTATAAAACCGTTTGTGGTAAACACAAAACCGCAAAGCTCGTCCTCGTTATACGCTCTGACATTGTCTTTATTTTCCGTTATCCAAGAATTAGGTTCGGCATTCTTTTCGTTGTATCCGATAAAAGTTCCGTTGTTCAGCAATTTATTGGGCGCCTGCTCTTTGTAAAAAGGTTTTAAAATTTTTGAAAGAAAAAGCCCGAAACCTGCATTGCCGTTATGGGTAGGCGGGCCGCAAAGAACAATTTTGTCAATTTCCTTTTCATACTTTTTCATATAATTTCGTGCAACAAGTGTACCCATACTGTGGCTGAAAATATATAACGGCAGATTCGGATAATTTTTCTTTATATATTCGGTTACAGCGTGCATATCATCTATAACGGCACTGATGTCCTCTGTATAAAAATTGCCGAATTCTCCCTCGTTTATCACACTTGCGCCATGGCCTCTGTGGTCGTGAATAACGCATACATAGCCGTTATCATTAAGGTAATTCATAAATTCAAAATATCGTTCTTTATGCTCGCACATTCCGTGTGAAAACTGAACTATAGCCTTTGGCTGTGTTTTCGTTTCTGAAACAGCAACTTCGAGCATTAAATTGTCAAACGGAGATTTTATTTTTTCAATTCTCATTTACAAATCCCTTTCCGCATAGATAAATTTTACATAGTATAAACCTCTTGACCGCAAAAATCAAGAGGTTTATGGGAAAATTTTTATTATTCAGAACACGAATATACAAAAGCTTATATTTGTTTATTTATATATCGTTTTCAAAAAGATTGCTGTGTTTTTTGAAAAATTCATAGTAAATCTTTGTATTTTCAAGTTCCCACCAATCTTTTACTTCAACCGGGTTTGAGTCGAGGTCATAAATTTTTGCATTGTCCATAGCAAGCAAAAACGGCGAGTGTGTGGCAATTATCAATTGACAGCCGCAATATCGGGTCAGTTCTTCAAGCATTTTTACAAGTTTTAACTGCATTTTTGCCGACATACTGTTTTCGGGTTCGTCAAGGCAATACAACTTGTCATTTTTCAGCTTTGTTTTAAAGTATTTCAGAGCAGTTTCTCCGTTGCTGAAAAGTTCGGTTTCCTTGCCCGCAGTTTTTTCAATAAACTTTCTGCGTGACACCGATTTCCTGCGTGACATAACCTGCATTTTAAACTGCTCGTAATCGTCCATTCCGCTGAACCTTATACTTTTGCCATACTTTAAAGCACCGTACTCATCACGAGCAATGTCCTTTTTCTCGGAAATTTCGTCATTATTTGTACGAATAGTGAGCATATAATCAAAAATATCATCGCTTGTTATAATACGACTGCCGTCAGGTATTTTGTGCTTGAACCCCTCATCATCGTAGCCGAGAGAATACTCACAATTTTTTACATATTCATCAAATAATTCGCTTGAATTAAACGGAGCGATGCGGTTTAGCTCAAGTTTTTGAGCAATAAGATTTAAAAGTGTGCTTTTTCCCGAACCGTTGCCGCCGTAAAAAATTGTTACATTTTTAAATGAAATCTCATAAAGCTCACGATTTCCGAACATTCTGCACGGGTATGTGTTATCTATATAACCGTAAATGCCGCCGTTGTGCGCACACTGTTTTTGAATCATCGGTTCTTCAAAATCAATCGGTAATGTAAAAGTGTCCAAATACATCAAAGGCCACCTGCCGTTCGTAATTTATATGTTTTAATAATAACATATAAGGTATACAAAAAACAGTACTGTGCAAAAATTTTCTTTCAAATACAAACAGCTTCTTGAGAAATACATAATACATATCTCAAAAAGCTGTTTTTTAGTAAAGTTATTAAGTTAATTCATTTCCGTCGGAATCAAGAAAAACATACTGTGACGGAATTGACGGATAATAAAACACATAAGGAACTTCTTTTACTTTTTCTTCATAAATACCGTTTTCCCCTGTAATTTTAACCGACGCACAATCGGAATTATTTACTACAAATGAATATCCGCCGTTCCAATTAAGGATTGCGATATTATCCGTTTCGCCATTCATAGGTTTATAAGTTCTGACAAACGAATATTTATCGTCGCCTTTTACTTCTACTTCCATCGGGAGATAATAATGTGCCTGATATTCATTGCCTGAAATAAACCAAGCCAAAGCCTTATTATCGGCAACACTCATTCCAGCATATTGTATATCCGTTGTTTCAAAATCCGAAACAGGCATTTCCTTTCGGGCTTTTTCTGTAAGTTCATCTGTTCCGTTATATATCTTTGTACAGCCCGTAAGACTTACGCAAAACAAAACCGTTAAAATCAAAACCGGTTTCCGATATTTTTTGTTTTTCATACAATATGTACTCATTTCCATATCCCCATTCATATAATTTGAATTTATTAAACTATTTTCATATATAAAAGAGGATACGGATTTCCCTCTTCATCATAATCGGTTCTTTTATATGTTACAAATTCCATATGTTTATAAAATCCTACCGCCTGCGGATTTTGTTCATTGGCGGTAACTTCTTTTATACCGAATTTTTCAATACCGTATTTCAAAAGTTGCTTGCCAATACCTTTTCCTCTTTCCGCCGAACAAATAAACAACATTTCAAGCCTATTGTTTTCAGTCCCCATAAATGCGATAATTTTATTAAATTCATTTTCGGCAATAATTAAATGCTCAACCTTACTCAAAGCCTGCGAAACATATTTTTTAATTTGCTTTTACCTCTGTATCAGATAAAAAATGATGCATAGCTCGAACAGAGTTTTCCAAAACATTTAACAGATTTTCCGATAACTGCGGTGTTCTTTCAGCCGCTTCATATCAATACCCTTATTTAATTTATTGTTTTTTTATATTATAACATTTGATATGTTAAAGTCAATTCAAATAAAAAGCCCTTTGAGAAAAGGCTTTCTCCTCTCTCAAAGGGCAAGTTGGCAAACTGGGATTTTCACATTATCTATTACAATGTAAATAATGCTTTTTCGTAGTCCTTAACATAATACTTAATATTGGTTTTACCTTTTTGGATTACGATATGTCCCTCTTTTTCAAGCATCTCCTTTTGTGCCTCAACGCCTCCTGGATACTTTGCATTTAATTCCCCTTTTGCTTTTAATGTTCTCCAATAAGGGGTTTTATCTTCTGCACGCTGATAACTCGCCCATGC
>UMAH01002921.1_pt1 | contig 25082 bp, 17 predicted proteins | sample 1963661 | NCBI WGS metagenome assembly UMAH01 (sample SAMEA4835911, study PRJEB28245) | human gut metagenome | biome: gut microbiome; material: fecal sample | place: Denmark | collected 2008 | reverse complement strand
CGCCTTTCGTTCTCCGTCATTATGACGCTTTCCGTCCCCCATTACTAGTAACGTGCTTTCCCCAAATCGTCATTCTGAACGGGGCAAGCATGCCTTGTGGGAAAAATAGGAAACGGGACAGTGACACAGAGTGAAGAATCTATTACCCGGATGACATCTTACCGTCTTCCTCACTACAACAGCAGATCCTTCACATCCGTTCAGGATGACGATTAACGTTTCCCTCATTATGACGCCTTGCCGTTAGTGGCACTTTTATCAGTAAGCAAAAAAGCTGTCAGCTTATGGATGACGGAAGACAGCGTCCGGAGGTTGGAAGAAGGATTTCTACTCTATTTTTTTGTGCCATTCCCTCAAGCCAGTATCCTCCAGCTACTGCATCAATGATGAGCGCTGCTTTATGCGTCGCAGGCTCATTTAAAAAAGCTCCCTACTGAACTACTGACGTGCCCCCCTCCTTATAGACAAGGAGGTTCACCCAATCCCAATTCTTACCGTCAGAGCTCTTTTTTAAATATCAGTTCGTGCTAAATACACCTTAAAAATATAGCAGACAGGATGCTTCCTTAATCCTTACTGCCTGTTTAAATTATACTGCTCTGTATAAATTCCATTTTTATTTGTGCTATGATGGAAAAAACATCTTTCGAAAATATATTTTCTTACAAAGGAGATTATTATGTTTGAAAATGACAGCCGTTCTTCTTTGCGGAAATGGATTTTTGCCGCTCTCCTCACTGCGGCAGGCGTCCTTCTTTCACCGGTCTTTTCTTTTCCTTTGGGAGTGACCCGTGCTTTCCCGCTCCAGCACATGATCAATATCTTTCTTGCGGTTCTCTGCGGCACGCGGTATGGTGTTTCTGCCGCCTTTACCACATCGGTGATCAGGAATATCATCGGCTCCGGTTCGCTCCTCGCTTTCCCCGGCTCGATGATCGGCGCCTTCCTGTCGGGATACCTGTACAGCCGCACGAAAAAACTGTGGGCAGCCGTCCTTGGAGAATTCGCGGGCACATCGCTCATCGGCGGCCTTGTCTCTTATCCGTTGGCTGCTCTCTTTATGGGGTCGTCAAAAGGAGCTTTTTTCTATATTTCTCTCTTTTCCGTTTCCTGCGGCGCCGGGTGCCTCATTGCTTTCATCATCCTCAAAGGGATCCATATCTTTCAAACAAATACGATAAAAGAAAAATAATATTTCTTTTAAAATTGACTTTCCGAGGCCTTCAGGCCTCTTTCTTTTTGCACGAAAATGACGGCTGCACGCTTATCATATACGATTTGTATGTGCAATTAACATCAGGCGTTAAAACCATTGACAGTTTTTATTTCCATCAGATATAATAAGTCTGTTTTGAGACATATTTCATTCATTTTTTATATTTCGTTTAAGTCTTGCTATTTAAATGAGAACCAAGGACAACAAGGGGATTTATTCAATGAGACATACCATACTGAGAGCCGCCGTCTGCGCATTTTTTGCCGGCGCAGCGATGACCGCCTCCGCGGCCAACCCATTTTCTGATGTAGAAAGCGATTCCTGGGCATACGAAGCCGTCGCTTCCCTGTCAGACCAGAACATTGTCGAAGGCTATCCTGACGGCACATTCAAAGGCGACAAGCACATCACCCGTTACGAAATGGCGCAGATTACCGCCCGCCTGCTGGCAAAAAGAGACTCTCTTTCCGCTGATCAGCAGTCCGTCGTAGACAAGCTTTCAAGAGAGTATGCTAATGATCTCTCCAGCCTCGGCGTCCGTATTTCCGAACTGGAGAAAAAAACGGGAAAAACATCGCTTCTCACGGAACTCCGTGTACAGGGCATCGACCGTTATGATAACATTTTCAAAGACACAAAAGAAAAACACTATGAACTGGGCGCCCGTGTCCGTTTAAATACCATGACCAAGATCAATGACAGAAGCACCCTGTACGGGCAGCTTGAGACCTACATGGGCATGAACGGCAGAGACCCTTACGATATCAATAAATACACATACGATAAAAACGGAAACGAAAGCGTCCGCGCCGGACACAGCGATGGTGAGCTTCATTTGAACCGTCTTTGGACCACATTCCAGTTCGGTAAGAAACAGGACACCACGAACCTTCCTTTCGGACCGTCAAAGAACCTCATCGGTATCGGACAGTTCCCCGTCAAAATGGGGGTTACCGGCTATACCTATGACGGTGAATTTAAAGGCGCCTTCATCACTTTCGGCGACTACATAAAGGGAGGCCGTCTGACAATCGCTTATGGCCGCGCCACCAATATCAACTATAATTATACCGGTCCCATGATGCACGGAATAAAAGTCACGCCGATTGCCAAGAGCAAGCTGATTGGCGAGCTTTCCACCAACAAAGTGGTGGCCGCTGCCGTTGCCGCCAACCCGGCGCTCAAAAGCGTACTGGGAAAAGCCACCGGCCTGATCAACAGCAGCAATAATTTGCCAGAGCTGCAAAATAATTTAGGAAAGATCGTCAATCTCATCAAGACGCAGAATCCGCAGCTGGCACAGGCGGTCGCTGCCAAGCTGGGGACTCTCAATCTGAACTCCCTTGTTTCCACCAGCACCATGTACTACAATCCTGCCACCGATACCCTCTACCCCATGGGGAAAGATGTCGTAATGGACTGGGGCGAAGATGAAGACGTGCCGGTCACTTACGCCTCCTATATTTACAAGGTTCCGGATCAATGGGAATTCCATGCGTATGCCATGAAAGCAAACGGTCCTGTCGGACACATCTGCGAGGCCTACGGCTTTGCCGGTTCCTACTACGTCACACCGAAATGGAATATCCACGGTGAATTCGTCAAGAATCTCCGTGTCCTTCCTTTGAATAACGAGAAGCCGCACAGCTTCAATTACGGTCTTTCCTACGGAACAGCAGACGTGCTCAAACCCAGATCTTATTCCATCGGCATAGATTATATTTACAGCCAGGCAGGCACATACTTCGGCGGCTCCGGCAATGATATCGCCGACCAGTACATGGGGCATGTATATAAAAACTGGCACGGTATGAAAAATGTCCCTGCCTACTTTGCCGACAAGATGGACGCCCTGACTGACGGCAACCCCGCCAACGACCACAAGAACTTCGGCGGCGCCAAGTTCTTCCTCGCCAAAGCGTCTTATGTGCCCATGAAAGGCCTTATCGTGGAAGCGGATTACGGCTTTAACGCCAAAGATATGGGCGGCAAAAAAATGGATAATATGTTCATGCTGAAAGCGACCGCTTACATCAAATAATGGAATAAAAGAAATACTTAACCCGTGATGGTAATTCTGTCACGGGTTTTTACCTGGCTGTAAGAAAATGGCAACAGCCATGTTTCCTTCTCTGACAAAACCAACCATCTGCCACTTCATTTCTCTAAAACAAAAAAGACCCCTTTCGAGGTCTTTTCTTTTGCATGTATCTCAGAATACGTAGTTCAGGGATACGGTAGCCAAATTATCGTAGTCGCTGCCATCCTTCGCGTCTACATCGAAGGCATATTCGCCGTGAAGTTTTACATTCTTGGCGAGGATGACATCAGCCTGAGCAAGCCAGTAATCCACATCCGTTTTGCTGATTGCTTCATCAATCGGACTTACGTTATAGGTGGAAGCGCCGAATACGCTGCCTTTTTCCGCATCAATGTACTGAGCGGAAACACGGAAAGTCCCCGGTTTCTTCCAATTGGTATGACCGAAACCGAGACCTGCCGTCCAAACCTGCGGATCATTATCCGCATCGGTATTCTTGTAGAAATCACCGAATACATCAATCTTGTCGGTGATATTCGCAGTCAACCCAAGTCCCCATACATTGCCCTGGTTGTATGCCATATTGATATATTCCGCGTCATAGGACAGACGGCCTGTGGAACCGTAGAGACGTCCCAGGAAAGCTTCCGTATTGCTGCCGTCAGCCGCCTTCAGATCCCAGGACTTGAAACGGCCATAGCCCAGATCAAGAGCAAGTTTATCGCTGCCAAAGGTCGCGATGATGCCATCAAATTCATCATCATAGTAAGTCCCGGTCTGTCCGAGAGTAAGATCCTGACGGCCGAGGGTCACACCGACCTTGTCGCCGAACTGATGATGAACAATCAATTCTTCCATGTATGTATTTGCATCTTTACTGTCTTTGAAATTCATATCGCTGCGGAGACGCCCCTGTACATAAGTGCTGTCATTCACATCAGCATGCGCGGTAATCTTGATGCGTCCATCATACTTGTCTTTCGCTTCTGTACCGTCATATCCCTGTACCCAACGCATACGGGCATTGCCGGACCAGGAAATGTTGCCCACTTTCTTTTCCAAATTGCTTACGCGGACGCCGAGGTTAGCCAGTTCATCAGCATATTCCCCTGCCAGTCTGTCCAATGTGGCTTTCTGTTCAGCATTCAGCTGATCTTCACGAGCCATCAGACGGGCGATCACCTGAGCCAGTTCATAACGGGTCATGTTCCTTTCGCCTTTAAATGTGCCGTCCGGATAACCTTCTACAACGCCCTGATCGGAGAGATCGGATACTGCCTGGTAGGCCCAGTCATCAGTGGATACATCAGAAAACGGATTTGCAGCGTATGCGGATACGCCTGCAGTGAGTGCAGCAGCTGCTGCGATTGCGAGAATTTTTTTCATATTCCTGCTCCTTTTCATAAAACACTTCGGTTTCAAAAATACAGGATTCCGAAAAAGAAATGAACGCGAGTAGCCGTGTTTCCTCCGTCTGTCTTTTTCGCTTTCCCCTCCTGTCCGTGAAACCCGCGGACAAAGATATTTTTAAGTTATCATATTCCTTTGTAGAATACAATCATCTGCCGCCAAACTTTGTTTATTTACACAAAAACTTAATTTAAAACTGTTGAAAAAATAAAAAAGCACAAAGAAATTGACTCTTTATGCTCTCCTATTCTAGTGAAATTGTAAATCGGATTCAAAAAGCTTATCATGACTTTCCGTTTTGATTTGCCGGCAAAAGCAACACTGATGGCAAGGCCCCATCCGGAACGCAAGTGAAGAATCTGTACCCGTAATGAGGGCATCGGTAAAGCGTCATCCTGAAGCGACAGCGAAGGATCTATTGCCGTGGTGAGGAAAGCCGTAAAATGTTATCAGAGTCATAGATTCTTCACTCTGTGTCACCGTTCCGCTTTCCCGTTTTTCCCACAAGGCTTTTCCGCTTCCTGTAAACGCGCCAGACGTTATCCGGAGTGCCAGCGAAGAATTCGTACCCGTAATGAGGGGGCCGGTAAAGCGTCATCCTGAAGCGACAGCGAAGGATCTATTGCCGTGGTGAGGAAAGCCGTAAAATGTCATCAGCGTCATAGATTCTTCACTCTGTGTCACCGTTCCGCTTTCCCGTTTTTCCCACAAAACATTCTTACCCCCGTTCAGAATGACGCTTTAGGGGAAGACGCCTGACATCATCCCCACAGCTTTCTGTTTCGACTTATTCATACTCTCGCTCACAAAATCGTTTCCGCCGTGCCCACATACCACTGCGGCCGTTCCTCTTTTATTTTGGCCGCCAGCTTTCTTTGCTGCACTTCATTTTCCACCATCAGGAAAAAAGCGGATCCTGACCCTGTCATCATCGTTTTTTTGCAAAGAGAGGACAGATAGGAAAACGTTTCCCCAAGAACGGGCTCCGCCTTAAACAGAACGTCTTCAAAATCATTGGAAAGAGATGCCAGCAGCGCAGCGCGGTCTTTATTTTTCAAAGCCTCTATACAGCTTTCTGCCGTACCTGCCCTGCGGCGGGGGCAGACGTCCAGCAGTCTGTAGGCTTTCCCTGTGGAAATAGAAACACCGGGCCGGACAATAACTACGGGCAGCCCCGCCCAACCGGCAAGAGGAGTAAGTTTTTCACCGATCCCTTCACAACGCCGGCACCCGCCTGCCACGCAGAAGGGAACATCAGCCCCCAGCCTCGCCCCCATATCCGCCAATGCCGCAAGAGAAAGCTGCTGCCCTGTCATTCTGTTTAATCCGCGGAGGACAGCCGCCGCATCGGAGGAACCGCCGCCCATACCCGCTTCCGACGGAATCTGTTTCACCAGTTCCATGTGGACACCGCCGGAAAATCCTGTTTCTCTGAAAAATAATTCTGCCGCTTCCCACATGAGATTTGCTTTTCCCCCCGGCGCAAGCCCTTCTTTAATGGAAAGAGAAATCCCTCCCGCTTCCGTAAGTGTCACTTCATCGCAAAGAGATATACTGTGCATCACGCTGTCAATCTCATGATACCCGTCTTCTCTCTTTTCCCCCACTGATAAAGTCAGGTTGATTTTCGCATAAGCCTTTTCTGCAATCATTATGATCCCCATTCGTTATTGATGGCTCTATTATATCATTCCGCCAGCGGCATAATAGATATGAAATACTTCTATATCGAAAATATTTGTTGTCATTTGGGTTCCTTTTCCGTATAATTCAAAATATAGAACATTGTAGATATGTTAAATCGTAAACAAAATCTTTTGTGAAGAACCCGAAATTGAAAGGATGAATTTTATGTACGGCATGTTTTTTGATACATATGATACCCCTGTGTACCGCCCGCCAAGTGAAGCGGCCAGCTTTATTCTCCGCGTGACCCGCGGCTGTGCGCACAACAACTGTACCTACTGCAATATGTACCGCGGTGTCAGATTTGAAAAGCTTTCTGATGAACAGATCATGCGCCAGATTGAGCTTGCCCGTGCCACCGATGCGGAAGGCGTGCGCCGCGTATTTCTTGCTGACGGCGACGCCCTTGTACTGCCCACCGACCGCTTGCTGAAAATCCTGGCAGTATTGAAAGAATATTTCCCCAATTTAGAAAGAGTAGCGTCTTACGCCGCGCCGGGAGACATTCTCCGCAAATCCGTGGAAGAACTCACCGCTCTCAGAAAGGCAGGCCTCACCCTGCTCTACTACGGTATGGAAAGCGGCGATTCCCAGACGCTGAAAGAGATCCGCAAAGGAGTAAACGGTGAGCAGTCCATCGAAGTGGGCAAACGCGCCATCGCCGCGGGGATGCAGCTCTCCATCATGGTCATCCTCGGCATCGCAGGCGCAGAAGGATCGGAGCGCCACGCTCTTGCCACCGCCCATGCCATCAATGAAATCAAGCCGACCATGCTTTCTGCGCTGTCCCTCATGCTCTATCGCGGCAGCGAACTGAAAGACCAGTTTGAACGGGGCGAATTCCATCCCCTGCCGCCGGCGGGACTGATGAAAGAACTCAAACTGATCATGGAGAACGTGCATCTTCCTGACAGCGAACGTATGATTTTCAGAAGCAATCACGTGTCCAACTATATCCGTCTGGCGGCGACACTCCCCGCCCAGAAAGATCAGCTGATGGAGGACATAGAGGAAAGCATCGACTACCTGTCCCAAATGAAAGACTGGGATATTTACAACCACGACTGGACAAAATAGTTATGACAGTAAAGGAGACTATCATGAAAAAATTACTGACTTCCGCAGCACTCGCCCTGACCCTCACCGCCGCAGGCATGACTTCCTACGCCGTAAACTGGGTCTGCCTCGGACAGGACGGAAACGACCGAATCTATTATGATACCTCTTCCGTTTCCCGCCAGGGCAACCTGGTTGCCGTCACCATGCAGGAACGGGAAGCGGACGGCGAGGCAGAGGAGTACAATTATCTTTTTGATACCCACCGGAAGAAATACACCCTTGCTTCCAAAATTGAATATGATCGAAACGGGAACGTCAAGAAAATTGAAACTTTCCATGAATCGGATTTCGGATGGAAAAAAGTGAAAGAAAATTCGGAAGAAGAGCTGCTCTATAAACAGATTGTGAATAAGCCGGCCACTGCCTCACTGTAACCGTCCATGAGCGGGAAATCGGCAGCAGGAAGAAATATATCCATATCTTCAATACGGAAAGAAAAACATACGCTGTCAATTTCGGACCGTTGCTCTCCGGCATCGGACTTTCTCTCCCCATTTAAAAATCCCGCCCCAATTAACGGGCGGGATTTTTAAATGGGTCTTATTTTCTTATTCCGGATCTATAATGAAAGAGAGAGAAGAGAAATACTTCGGCGTGGTATGTTCATCCTCTTTCTCCCCTGCCACTTCCACACCTACTACGTTCAGACCGTTTGCGCTGACAGTAACCGTAGCGTAACCGTCCGCGTCGGCTGTGGACTCATTAGTCAGGTCATTGATGACGTCCTTGATGAGAGGCGCGTTCGCATAGGGCTTGCCATCTTTATACACACGGATTCTATACGTATCGCCCTTGCGGAGCGTCAGCGGATTCACCTGGGGAACGATCTGGATCGGCACATTATAAATGCCGCCTGGCTTTACATCGGGGCTCCAGTAGTTAATATTCCATTTGATCGCGTGGGTCGTCTTCACCGCGTCCGCTACTTCCGCAAACGGAGCCTGATGCATTTTGCCGGAGCTGTCTTTCGTGAAGAAACCATAATCAAAAAAAGTCACCGTTACACCCAACTCATCCGTGGGAATGATAGAAATATGATCCTCATAATTTACAGTTTCCACATTCATAGCGTCGAAATTCTTATCATAAGCTTCCACCGCCTTCACACAGGACGGATTGTACGCGTTGTCTGTCGGTCCTTCCCCAAGGACAAGGGCTTTCTGGTCAAAACGGTTTGCAATAAACACGCCGTGGGCAGACACGGAAGAGCAAGCCGCGCCAATAGACAAAGCAGCCGCGCAAAGTAACAGTACGTATCTTTTTTTCATGAAAAAACCTCCCTTAAATAATAACCAACTTAATCATAATTATATGTATAATTATATCACACCTTATATTTAATTTTAACTTTGCATTTTATAATAAATATTTTTGAAACTCTTTTCCTGTATAAATTTTAACAAAATACAAAATGACAATCACCGAATCTGTTTTTATTAATCCTTTCATTTCACATTTCTCCATTAAAAAACGCCCCCTAAGGAGCGTTTTCCTTTATGTATCTACTCTCTAAAGGATTGCTCTAACAAGGTTTTTACCACAGTCCTTTCTATATCGTAAGTCGTTAAATTATCCGCTACAATATCAAGCCAGCTTTCCATTAGATTATCCCTTAGTTGACTCATTCCCCAATGCTCTTTCAAAAAAGATTTATCCGCAACATGAATAGAATGTATTATTATATCCTTATATTTTATCGCCCTATTAACGATCTGTGGAAATGCTATTCTTTCTCCTCCAACATTAAGTTCTACTTGACCACCAGCAGAAAACATATCTCTAATATTTGTATTAATTACACTTTTAGTATTACACATCCAAGCCGCAAGTTTGTTAAATTTATCCGGACTTGACTTTTTAAAAATCTCGGGAAAATATGCCATCCCTTCACCCGCAATTAACCGCCTTTCCCTAGGATCCAATTCTGTCCACATTTTAATAAAGGGCGATACAGCCTTTTCAATATCCGCTTCTGTCACTCCCATCCACCATAATAAAGCATGTCCCTGTTTTGCCTTTTGTCGATAATATTCTATGACCTTAATCGCAGGTTCTTCAGACAATCTCAACTCATTATAACCAATACCCATCTTATCAAAAATTGTGTTCCCATGTTCTAGTTTCATATTGATTAAATACCTAGGGTAATGAGTAACAACAATTTCAGAAAGACAATCTTCATATGGTTTCGTAATAAATGCAGGGCTTCCGCCCAATTTACCAAAAGTCATATAAATACGTTCAACATCTTTATTTCTTGTTGACTCCAATATGCTACTTCCTGTTGATACCCATTTATCTTTTTTAGTACTTTTAACTTCAACTCCATAATATTTATTGGCAACTATATCTGGAAAATAACTTCTGGAAACTAATTTTACCGTCCCTTCAAAAACCGTCCTTTTTGCCTTTTGTACTATAGCATCATAAACATCTTCTTCTAAAGGATTTCCATCACGTTTTCTGTAATAATCAGGTCTATTTGTCGCATCTGTATTCAACCAATCATTCACTTTTCTCATTAATACAGAAAACTCATCATCAAAATTACCTTTCTTTAGCGATACTACTACTCTTTTTTCTGCCACAATATTTTTTCCTTTCTCGATAGACTCGTTCAACCATATCAACAATAGAAGTAATATCTTTTTTAATCTCACTTTCCCATACTCGTATAACTACCCATCCATCATTTTCTAACATTATTGTCTGCTCAAAATCTCTTTCACGATTCCTTTTTATTTTTTCTTGCCAATACGGAGTATATCTTTTCATCTCATTTTCAAAAGTTCCATATCCTCTAATAGCCCAATTATGCCCATGCCAAAAGTCGCCATCTACAAAAATAGCTATTTTAACCTTACTAAAAACGATATCAGGTTTGCCTAATATATTAGATACATTCTTCCTATATCTCATTCCACGTTTCCATAACGCCTTACATAAAAGAACCTCAGGATTCGTATCTTTTGAATGAACTGAAGACATAATTTTATGTGTTATTTCATTTGTTCGAGGTTTCATTTTACTTTTTAAAAAATAGATTCCATTTCTTTTCAATATTTTTCGCAATATGATACGCTAAGACACACGGAACTGCATTCCCTATAATTTTATAAGCACTACTACTTGAAACCGCAACATTAAAATCCGTTTTAGGTAAAATAAACTGGTAGTCATCTGGAAACGTTTGAAGTCTTGCGCATTCTCGTACAGTTAAACGACGTTCTTTCAATCCACACTTAAGTTCTAAAAGATGTTTGCCCCCATGTTCAGCACTCAATCGTCTATATTCTATATTCCCATGATGCTCTGAACGAATTGTTGGTCCAATCATATTCAATTTTATTTCCGTTTGTCCTTGGCAATGGATTCCCATATATTTTGCCTTAGAATATTTTTGTTGCGCTAAATCAAGGGACTCTTCTGGTTCATCAAGTCCAGATAACGCCTCAGCGCAAGTTACAAAAGGCTCTAATCCATCCCCATGTGTAGGCTGTGGATAAGGATCATAAATTAAACTAATATCTTCCTTTGATAATTCTTTCATGGCCTTTCTTTTTAGCGCACTTTTTAAAAAACCAAAAAATATAACACGTTCTCTTGATTGCGGAACTCCATAATTTGGTGCGTATAACAGTTTAGCAGGAACTACAAGATATCCCGAATCTCCAGCTGTCGCAAAGTCTTTTTCAATAATCTCCTTGACATCCCCTAAATGCATAAGACCCTTAACATTTTCAGCTACAAATAATTTGGGGTTTGTTAAAGAAATAACATCTCTCATCCACATATATAAATGACCACGATTTTCAACGGTAGGCTCATCTATCATTAATTTATTCCCATTATGACTCCTTAACGAATTGAAGCCCAATCGTTTTCCAGAAACAGAAAAATCTTGACAAGGAAATCCTCCTGTTACAACGTCTACTTTACGAGGAAATACTCTTTCCCCTTCCTTTGCTCTTTTTACCAAATTCACAATACTCTCAATATGATAAATCTTATTTGCTAAATTTTTACGAGTATAAAAATAGTTAACCCATGCCGCCTTAGCATCAGCACGAATATCATTCGCAAAAATTGTTTCAAATGAAGTTTTTTTTACTATCACAGTATCTCCATTGTCTCTATCTACCCATTCTTTATTTATAATGGATCTCTTAAAGCAAGAAAATCCCCCTTCAAACCCAATATCCATTCCTCCGCATCCAGTAAATAAAGATAAAACCTTTAATGACATAATTTACCTCAATAAACCTTATTTTATTACTATGCTCCTCGCATCTAATATTCGCTTTTTCTTATAATAAGTTGTCTCTTCTACCAAAGTCAAATTTTTATCTTTAAAACTACCACGTTCTACACGAAAAAATACGTCCTTTTCAGACTCAACTGGTATAAAAATCAACACAAAATATCCTATAGCTCACATCAAAAAACGCCCTGCAGGGAGCGTTTCCTTTTCATATTTTATTTACCGCTTTGTTTCACGGCAGCTTCCATAAAACCGTTGAAGAGGGGGTGGGGCCGGTTCGGGCGGCTCTTGAATTCCGGATGGGCCTGGGTGGCGGCAAAGTAGGGATGATCTTTTAATTCGATGATTTCCACGAGACGATCGTCAGGGCTGGTGCCGGAAATGACAAGACCCGCCGCTTCCATCTGCGGACGGAATTCGTTGGACACTTCGTATCTGTGGCGGTGGCGTTCGTAGACAATTTCCTGATTTTCATACAAAGTTCTCGCCCTTGTTCCTTCTTTCAGCTTGCACGGATAGATGCCGAGGCGCATGGTACCGCCTTTTTCCGTGACGTCTTCCTGATCGGGCATGAGATCGATGACGGGATATTTCCCGTCGGGAATGAATTCGGAAGAGTTGGCTTGTTCCATGTGGCACACGTTTCTAGCAAATTCGATAACGGCGCACTGCATGCCGAGGCAGAGCCCAAGGAAGGGAATTTTATTTTCACGGGCATAACGAATGGCGTCGATTTTCCCCTCCACACCGCGGTAGCCGAAGCCGCCGGGGACGACGATACCGTCAACACCGGCAAATACTTCATCCAGATCCGGCTTTTCTTCTTCAAGGATTTCGGAATTGATCCAGCGGATGTTCACCTTGGCCCCCATGGCGTATCCCGCATGGGACAGCGCTTCCGCTACGGAAAGGTAAGCGTCATGGAGCCGGACATATTTACCGACAAGGGCGATCTGCACTTCCTTTTTTGCCGTGGTCATGCGTTCTACCATGGCTTTCCAGTCTTCCATATCCACCGGACGGTCTTCAAGTCCCAATTTTTTCAGGGCGATATGGTCGAGACCTTCCTGTTCCATAAGAAGAGGCACTTCATAAATGCTGTCCGCCGTCAGGTTATTGATGACGGCTTCCGGTTCCACATCGCAGAACATACCGATTTTCTTTTTCATTTCATCTGACAGTTTTTCCACGGTGCGGCACACGATGATATCCGGCTGGATACCGATGGAGCGCAGTTCCTTGACGCTGTGCTGGGTTGGTTTCGTTTTCAGTTCGCCCGCCGCCGCGATGTAAGGCACAAGGGTGACATGGACATAGATGACATCATTTCTGTTGGGCACGTCTTTCTTGACCTGGCGGATTGCTTCCAGGAAAGGCAGGGATTCGATATCTCCCACAGTACCGCCGATTTCGGTGATAACGATATCCGCATTGTCATTTTTGCCGACACGGAGGACACGGTCTTTAATTTCATTGGTGATATGGGGGATAACCTGTATGGTGGACCCCAGATATTCCCCCTTTCTTTCTTTATTGATCACCGACTGGTAGATTTTGCCTGTCGTCACGTTGGAGGCTTTGGACAGATTTTCGTCAATGAAACGTTCATAGTGTCCCAGATCGAGATCCGTTTCCGCGCCGTCATCAGTGACAAAGACCTCGCCGTGCTGGTAAGGACTCATGGTACCGGGATCGATATTGATATAAGGGTCAAATTTCTGAATGGTAACTTTGTACCCTCTGTTTTTCAGAAGACGGCCTAGGGAAGCGGCGGTGATGCCTTTCCCCAAAGATGAAACGACGCCGCCGGTCACGAAAATATACTTTGTCATGGTTCCTCCTTTACATGCGCTCCGGTGCGGAAACACCGAGAATAGAAAGCGCGTGGACAAGCACGTGCTGTACGGCGGTGATGAGGCCGAGCCTTGCCTGTGTCACGCCTTCTTCAACGCCCAGAATGCGGCATTCACGGTAAAAATGATGGAAAAGCCCTGCCAGCTCATAAGCATATTTCGCTACCCGCTGGGGTGCTCTTTCTGTCGCTGCGCCGTCAATGAGCATATGATAGTTTTCCATTTTCTTGACGAGATCCAGTTCACATTCTTCAATAAGTTTTGTAAAATCTGTCTTTTCCCAGTCGCCCCACTTTACGCCCGCTTCTTTTGCCTGGGCAAAAAGGCTGTGGATACGGGCATTGGCATACTGGATATAGTAAACAGGGTTGTCGCTGGACTGCTTTTTCGCCAGATCAATATCGAAATCCATCTGGCTGTCCAGTGTGCGGCTGCAGAAGAAATACCTCGCCGCATCGCTTCCCACTTCGTCCATCAGCTCACGGAGCGTGACCGCCTGCCCTGTGCGCTTGGACATTTTCACCGGCTGCCCGTCACGAAGAAGTGTCACCATCTGGAGAAGCATGATTTCAAAATCTTCCGGATTGTAGCCGAGGAACTTCATGGCGGAATGGATACGGATGATGTATCCGTGGTGATCCGCGCCCCATATGTCAATCAGTTTATTATAGCCTCGTTTTTCCTTATTCGGCACATAGGCGATGTCGGAACAGAAATAGGTCGGTTCGCCGTTCGCGCGGATAACGACCCTGTCTTTGTCATCACCGTTCTTCGTCGTGGCAAGCCACCAGGCGCCGTCTTTCTCGTAAAGATATCCGTCTTTTTTCAGCGTATCAAGGGCGTCATCCACCTGCTTGGGGTAAAGTGATTTTTCAGAGAACCAGTTGTCAAAAGTGACATGGAAATCGGCCAGATCCTTTTTCAGGATAGACAGTTTTTCATTAAGCGCCACCGTTTTGAACACCTTCAGGCGCGCCTCTTCATCCATGGACAGATACGCATCGCCTTCACGATCAATAAGGGACTTGGCGGTTTCCACGATGTCATATCCGTGGTAACCGTCGTCCGGCACATCTGCGTCTTTCCCGAGAAGCTGGAGGTAACGGGCATTGACCGATTCCGCCAGGTGGGCAATCTGGCTGCCCGCGTCATTCACATAATACTCGGCATACACATCATACCCCGCCGCGCGGAGCAGGTTCACCAGAGCAGAACCATAAGCCGCGCCGCGGGCGTGCCCGATATGGAGCGGTCCTGTAGGATTGGCAGACACATATTCCACAAGGATCTTGTCCTTTTTATCTTTCGGAAGATCTCCGTAAGAAGCGCCGGCGGAAAGGATATTTCTTAACTCGGCATACACTGTGTCTGCTGCCAGAAAGAAATTGATAAATCCCGCTCCCGCGATTTCCATTTTGGAAACAAGAGGCGCGTCAATATATTTTACGATACTTTCCGCGATGGCGCGGGGCGCTTTATGTGCCGTCCTTGCCCACTGCATGGCCGCATTCGTGGAATAATCGCCGAATTCCTTCGCTTTCGGTATTTCCAGGCGCTGCACAGGAGCATACTCCCCACGGGGAAGTTCGCCTGCCGCCTCGGCCGCCGCCCTTGCCCTTTCAATAATTTCTTTCAGTTCTTCTCTGACTTCCATGAAGTTTCCGATTCCTCCCGCACATCAATAATAATTTCGTTCAGATGGCTGAAAAGCCCTTTCATTTCAATGTCATAAATCAGGCGGAGCCGCCCCTTTCCCCCGCTCACCGTATCGGTGATTTCTTTCGAAGAAACAGTGATTTCCACAGGTCCTGCCGGCGTTATATACTCCGACTTTGCCACAGTGCCCGGACGGTATTCCGTTTCCTGGAGAAAACTCCCCTGCCGTGAAAGCGTGACATGGTCACCGTACATACGGATCGTCGTCGTCGTTCCCTCCATGCCGGAAAGAGACGTTTCCTCGTAGGTCAGGTACCGGCAGTCCTCATCTTCACCGTACACGCCCGGCGTTTCCAGTACCACTTCCTCCGCCTTTCCCCGTTCGTCCCGCTGGATCGACTTGCAGCGGATCATGACCTGCTTTTCCACGGTACCCCGTCCTTCTTCAAACAAAAGAAATGCCGAAAAACAAAAACGCGTTTCGGTATTTTTCTAAAAATATTTACAATTAATTATATCACATTCAAAAGCGGAAAATTCGCCATGAAAAAAGAAAATAAGATTATCCCAGCGCCACGTCGAGAGCCATCATGACCATGAAACCGACAGTAAAGGAAACCACGCCTATATCGGAATGTTCCCCTGCCGACATTTCAGGAATGAGCTCTTCCACGACGACGTAAATCATGGCGCCTGCAGCAAAGCTGAGAAAGCAGGGAAGAAGCGGGACGACAAGACTCGTAAGCAGAATCGTCAGAACCGCGCCGATCGGTTCCACAACGCCCGAAAGGAAGCCTCCAAAAAAAGATTTCCAGCTCCCCATGCCCGACGCTTTGAGCGGCATGGAAATGATAGCGCCCTCCGGGAAGTTCTGGATGGCGATCCCTGCTGAAAGAGCCATCGCCCCTGCCGCTGTCAGACCGCTGCTGCCGGCAAGAACCCCCGCATATACCACGCCTACCGCCATTCCCTCAGGAATATTATGGAGCGTCACCGCCAAAATGAGCATCGTCGTCTTCTTGAGATGGCTCCTCGGCCCTTCCGCCGTTTCCGCATTCATGTGCAGATGAGGAATAATGTGATCCAGAAACAGAAGAAACGCCACACCCACACCGAAACCGATCACCGCGGGAAGGAACGCCCACCGCCCCATAGGCGCCGACTGCTCCAGCGCCGGAAGGAGCAGACTGAAAAACGAAGCAGCTACCATCACACCCGATGCAAATCCCGTAAGGCCGCGCTGAACCGATCGGTGCAGCCGTCCCCGCATGAAAAAGACACACGCCGCACCCAGCGTCGTACCAAGAAGGGGAATCATAAGCCCCCAGAAAACATCTTCCATATATATCCCCTATATTTTATACTCTGATTTATATTATTTTACCGCTTTTCTGCCAACAAAAGTATCTTTTCTTTCCCTGTATAGAAATATTTTGTCGGATAATGACAGCAATCAGCTTCCCCCTGCGCCGAAAGGATTTTTTCTGCCCCGTTCATCTGCGTCTTTCCGCCATGATAAAACCGCTCCTCCGAAGAAGAGCAGTTTCCTTACTGCAGCCGGATCTGCATATTATCCGTGATATATTCCAGCGCACCGGGATACTCTGCGGCATACGCCCGGTAAAGGTACTCCAGCGCCTTGTCCCGATTGATTTCCGTACCGAGACCCTCGGCATAGCAGATTCCCAAATGGTACCAGCTGGCCGCCTCTTCCATTTCAGCCCCTTTTTCATACCATCGGAACGCTTCTGCCACATTCGGAAGGATTTCATTTCCCACAAGGTACATCGTTCCGATCTCATCCGCCGCAAGACCCTGGCCCAGGGCAAATGCCTGCTTGTACATCTCCACAGCGGCCGCTTTATCTTCAGTAACGCCCGCACCGTAGCGGTAGCACTGGGCAAGAGCGGAATACGCCGCCGCCAGATTCATACCTGCCGCCTTTTGATAGAGGGCGACCGCTTTTTTTTCGTCCCGCTGCACACCAATGCCGTGAAGATAACTTTGTCCCAGCGCCCACATGCCCATGGGATAACCGCGGTCCGCCGTTTCCTTAAAGCAGTCTGCCGCTTTCCTGTCATCCTTCTCTACCGCGCTGCCTTCCATATAGCAGCGGCCCATCATGAAGAGAGCGTCCAAGTCCCCTGCTCCTGCCGCCTTCCGGAAATAGGAAAATGCTTTCCCTTCATCAAAATCCACACCCTGCCCTGCATAGTACATAAAGCCGATCGATGTGAGCGCCTCCCTGGAATGCATTTCTTCCGCCTTCCTGTACAGGGAAAGTGCTTTTTTTCCATCTTCTTCCACTTCTTCCCCCAGGCGGTACATATCGCCGAGAGCATTGAGAGAACGCCAATACCCTTTTTCTACGCCTTTCTCCAGCCAGAAGACAGCCTGCTTCCCGCTCTTTTCCACACCGAACCCGTACAGATACATATCGCCCAGCTCATCAGCAGCCACGATATCCCCCGCTTCCGCCGCCTTCACGACAGACGGAAAATACCCGCGGCAAAGCACCGCCCTCTCCTCAGAGCGGGGATCCTCCATGTACGCCAGATTCAACTGGGACAACAGTTCGCCAACCGCCGCGCCTTTCCCGTGCCAGTAGCGGGCCTCCGTTTCATTCCTGTCTTTAATCGAGCCGAGACCGTGATTGTAATACTCACCGAGGAAGTACATCGCCCGGCCGCAGCCTGCCCCGGCAAGCTCCATAAATAAAGGAAACGCTTCATCAAGCCGGCACCGGATGTAGAGCGCTTCCGCCTTATTCAATAACTTTTCGTCAAACATACGAACCTCTCTCATTACCTGTGTACCTATTGTAACACAGTCGGCCTGTGTAAAAAACATCCAACGACGCATATAGGAATATATTGTATAAGAAAAGATGACATATGCTATACAGGAATATGTTTAATACATTAAACATCAGCTTCTATTCTTTCTGCCATTACAAGACCACACGTTCCGTTTTCCTCCCCACGGCAGCAGATCCTTCACGTTCGTTCAGGATGACGCTTAACGCTCTCCTCATTATGACGCCTTACCATGGGTGCTACTTTATCGGCAGGCCTGAAAGTGGTTAGAATCCCAGCTGTGCCGTCTGTTTAACGTCATTCTGAACGGAGGCAAGAACACCTTGTGGGAAGGACGGGAAACGGGATGGTGACACAGAGTGAAGAATCTATTACCTTGAATGACGTCTTACCGGCTTTCCTCACCACGACAGCAGATCCTTCACATTCGTTCAGGATGACGATTAACATTTTCTCTCATTATGACGTCCTTCCCTCCAATCGTCATTCTGCGCCGGGTAAGAACACTTTGTGAGAAAGCAGGGAATTCTCTTCCAACAGCTGTTTTTTCGCAAAATAAAAGACCCCCGAAGAGGTCTTCTATTGTTAGCTTACAATCACGAATTAGAAAGCGTAGTTCAGTTCAACGCCCCATGTATTCGCCGGATCTTCCGCATTATCGTTATCATATGCTTTCGCGCCGAAGTTGTAGTAAGCGTCCAGCTCTACATTCTTCTGTACGGCAACGCCTGCTTTGGCTGTCCAGAACTTCACGCCTGCGCCATTGTCCCAGCCATATTCCAGCTGATCCGTCATGTCCAGAGCAGAATTGCCGAGGAGATAAGCGCCTGCGTCAGCCCTTACATAGTGAACACCGAGGGTAAAGCTGCCCGGTTTATTCAAATCCACTTCGCCATAATTCAGTCCGGCTGTCCACAGATTGCCATGTCCGAGCTCGTGATTACCCTTGGTCTGGATAAAATCACCGTCAATACTCAGACCGGAATCGCCCAGTCCGATGGTTGCGCCGGCGCCCCAAGCATAAATATGTGCTCCCTTGTAAGCAGGAGCTACACTACTTCCATTGAGTCCCTGTACATTGTCTAAATAGAAAGCAGAAAGCATGGAAGACTCGCCAAAGTGCCCGGTCAGCTTGCCATACCAGGCTTCAATGGACGCACTGTTTTCCCAGTGATAGGTATCCATGCTGCGCTTAGCGTCCTGGAAACGGCCATAACCGAATTCAGCACCGAATTTGCCATTATCATAGCCTGCTACGACACCATCAAACCTTCCATCTTCATCCCAGAACACGCCGGTCTGGTCCAGTGCCACACCCTGGCGGCCGAGATCCATGTAGAAAGCGTCATTCGGTGTCCACCGAGCATGAATGCGGTCCATGATGGTATTGGCATTCCCATTGTCCTTGAAGTTCATTTCAGATACGAAACGACCGGAAACAACGACCTGGTCATTGACCTGGGCGTCCGCATTGATGCGCAAACGGCCTGTCCAAGCATCCGTATGATCTTTAGCTCCATCAAGGTTATGCTGGTACTGCATGCGGGCATCGCCGGACCAGGAAATGTTGCCGACTTTCTTTTCCAGGTTGCTTACGCGGACACCAAGGTTTGCCAGTTCATCTGCGTATTCCCCTGCCAGTTTGTCCAGGGTTGCTTTCTGTTCTGCATTCAGCTGGTCTTCGCGGGCCATCAGACGGGCAATAACCTGAGCCAATTCATAACGGGTCATGTTTCTTTCGCCTTTGAATGTACCGTCCGGATAGCCTTCTACAACGCCCTGATCGGAGAGATCGGACACTGCCTGATAAGCCCAGTCATCAGTGGATACATCAGAGAACGGATTGGCAGCGTATGCGGATACGCCTGCGGTGAGTGCAGCAACTGCTGCGATTGCGAGAATCTTTTTCATGATTCTTCCTCCTTTGAGAAAAAACTTTGTGTCCTTGCTCAGCAGGAATCAGAAAATCTCGCTCGAGTGACCGTGTTTCCTCTGCCTGTTTTCTGAATCTCCGCACTAAAAAAGAAGGACTGCCTTTTTAGCAACTTCAGTGTACCACAATTATTAGATTTTGACAAATTTCAGTCTTTTTATTTCTTAATTGCTTCAAACCTGAAATCTACGGTTCCCATACAAATGCCTTAAAAAGTATCTTACTATATATCTATAATACATATAATATGCAGTATGTGCTAAGCAGTATGGTTTCCTTTTCCTTCATTTGCGCAGCAGATTCTTCGCTGCCACCCTGGATGACGTCTTACCGTTCGGTGTCATTCAGCACTTTTAGCTGACAGCTGACAGCTCAAAGCTCACAGCTAATAGCTTTTATCTTCTTACCGCTTTTTCCACCATGAGTACAGATTTTTCACACAATTCTGGCGGACACCCTGCCATGAGTTCCACTTTTACCGGAAAACGAAAAAGGAGCAGGCACCATCAGCAGTGCCTGCTCCTTTCTTTTTGGAAGTTCCTTACTTCTTGGCAGCGAGAGCTGCTATCTGTGCCTTTAATTCTTCCAATTCGGATTCCATATCGTTGATCCTCTTATTCTGCGCTTCAATACGATTCGCCATTTCCACTTTGGAGTAACGGGTATAAACGTCACCGCGTCCCAGCTTCACAGAAATTCCTGCATTAATCATATTCCTGTCATCTCCCATGGTCCAGCCGAGACTCATCATCGTTCTTTCGTTCGGCCGATAGAAGAGGCCTACCGCCGCAGCGCTGGCGTTACGGTAATTGCCGAAGCCTGCCGCGATGTCCCACTTGTCATGGGGGTCGAAGTCCAGCGGATGGAGGGCTGCCAGTGCTGCCGCCCCTGCTCCCACTTTACTGATCCGGTTGTCCAGGGTGCCCAGCTTTCCGTTCAGATTGTTGATAGTATTTCCCAGGTTGGTAATATTGGTTGTATTCTTGCCGACCTGTTTGTCCAGTATGGTCAGGTTGTCTCCAGCACTGTTCTCTTTCTTCACATAGTTGCCGTCATTTTTCACATGGGTTTCGTGGTACACCGTATTTCCGCTGACAATCTTTGTGTTTCCGTTTTCCACTTTTCCATCAGCTTTCACGTTGACTGTGTATTCCGTTCCGCCAAACGTATTGGGAGCTGTGTCAAGCGTCACATTTTCACCGGCTTTTACGGTGTTTTTTGTGTCTTTCGTGGCCACGGTAACTTTGTTTTCTTTTCCGTCACTGCCCTTTAACGTAATGGTGGTGGTATTATCCGCGTTTTGTGTGCCGCTCATGGTATAGGTGGTATTGGTATCAATCTGCCCCGCGATGGCGGACAGGTCTACGCTGCCTTTTACTTCATTTCCGGCCGTATCTTTTACGCTCATGGATAATTTATTGCCGTTAAGGGACAGCGCATTGTTGTCGTTTACCAATTTATCATTGCCGTCTGCAACGGATGAGAGATCCACGCTGCCCTTCACTTCATTTCCGGCCGTATCCTTTACACTCATGGACAGGGTTTTACCGCTAAGGGACAGCCCATTGCTGCCACTTACCAGTGTATCATTGCCATCCGCCGCTCCGGCTACCGCTTTCTTCAGCTGTGCCACGTTGACGGCATCAGTATCTGCCGCGCCGGCTGCTACGTTTGTAATCTGGCGGGTGACTGCCGTACTGGTCGGAGTCGCCTCTTTACCTACGGAAACAGCGGCAGCCGTCGATTTCCATACGCCTGTTGTATCGTTGAAATGATCGGTACCGGAAGCGTCATACCCTATAACTCCTTTGTCCACAGAAGCCACGGAACTGCTTCCGAGGGCCACACCGCCTGCTGCGGTCACGTTGGCATTGTGTCCGATGGAAACAACATCCGACACGTTTGTCGTGATTGGGTTATCTCCGGAACCAAGAATGATACTGCCGCCTGCACCGGAAAGTTTGCGCTTATTGCCCAGCACAAGGGCATCATCCGTATCTTCCACCGTATTTTCAGAACCGATAACGGATACGTGGTTAATATTTTTGCCGATATTCAGATATCCGTCAATCATATTATATGCACTCGGTTTATTTTCTGTTCCGGTGAGCTTGTTTCCTACACCCACCAATTTGGAAAGTTGGGCATAATCGGCAATATTTGCTCCGCCTATGGCAAGGACAGAGCCGCCGCTGTCTTTCACCAAATCACCCAGGGCATTAATCATATCATCCGTATCGCCTGTATTTATTGCTTTCTGCAGCGCATTAGATAGCGGTCCGGCAGCAAACCCGTTCACCGGACGGTAGGAATTGGTGACTTTGTTTCCTGCGCCAAAGATCAGGGATGCATTGGCATTTTCCGTCTTATTCGCCACACCGATAATGCTGTTCGCCACACCGTCGAAGTCCACACCGCTCTTCGCACCGACAACGTTAAATGTGCCGTAAACGGAAGAGGTCGCTCCCTGGAAGCCGGAATTAAAGCCGTTGATTCCGTTTCCGTCCACACGGGAGAAAGCGCCTGTCACAGCAGAAGCTGTACCGTTTGCCGCCGCGCCCGCGCCGGCTGCCAGCGCCATACCGCCTTTCGCCCCATCATTGTTATAATTGCCTGTATGATATCCTTTGTCTTCCACGCTGTAATAATGTGTCTTGGCCGTTTTCAGCTGCGCCACATTGACCGCATCGGTGTCCTGCGTACCGGCTGCTACACCTGTGATCTGGCGGGTAATTCCTCTTGAAACATCGCCCACGGAAACAGCGGCGGCCGTCGCTTTCCAAGTCCCTATAATCAGATTTCTCTCGCCAAGAGCGGAATTATACTTCGTTTCCGCATCCGTATAATCGGTCTTTGCAGCATTCATAGCCGTCTGCGCCGTATCCATAACCGTTTTGGCATCGTCCATTTCCTTTTTGCGCGCCAAATCGTATTGATCGCCGGAATGCTCATAGCTGTGATAGGTCTGATATGCCTGTGTATATGCGGCGCTCTTCGCCAGGAAATCATTGACTTTCCCTTCATAGTCCGCTTTTTTCGCCGTGTAAGCAGAGGAGAGACCGGGCAAATCTCCATTCAACTGTGCCAGTCTTGCCGTTTTCCCGGTTAAATTTGCTATTTCCGTATCGTTTTGAATATTTTGATTTGTGTCAGGGCTATAACCGTATACCCCGGCATCCACAGAAGAAACAGATTCGCTGCCGAGAGCTACACCGCCGTTTTTCTGCACGTCCGTATTGTAGCCCAGCATGACAGCATTGCTGATATTGGCAGTATGCGTTTTAGTTGGAACGGTGGCTCTCACATTGTACGGAATCGGTCTCCCTGTATACCCTCCCGGCGTACTGGAAGAATTCCCCAAACTGGGCGTATAAGTCTTGCTTACGACATCTTCCTTTGTTGCCATGGCACCAAGAATGACATTATTTGTTCCGCCGGACATTTCATGATAATCGCCAATCACAACATCCGATGTTCCATCGGATATCTTATTTCCGGTTCCCACTACAGCCACACGGTTCACGTTGGTTCCTGTATTTTGGAATCCCGCCATCGTATTGTTGGCGCTGGTACCGTTTGCCGTGCCGTTCAGTATATTTCCCGTTCCGATAATCTGGGAACGCCGGGCATAATCAGAACGGTTTCCGTTCCCTGCGATAAGAACAGATCCGCTGGTATTTGCAAAGTCCCCCATTACTTTTGCCGCCTGATCCGAATACCCTTCCTGATAACCGCTGCGGAAAAGCAATTCTGTCATAGCTCCTTGCCCGAACGTTCCCTCCAGTCCGCTTGACATATCTACTGTAGCATGGGAAAGGATATTCCCTGAACCGAATATCATCGAATTGTCCGCATTATCCAGCTTGTTCCATGCACCGATGATGCTGCCCGCTATGCCATTTGAGGTGTTACCATTCGAGGTAATCTTGTTATTCACCCCATAAATAGAAGACCAGATATTCGGGAAAGAGCCTTGATTGGCTTCAATGACAGAATTGTGCCCTGTCACAGTTCCTTCATGGCCCAGAGCCAGCGCGCTGTGCCCTACTGCCACATTCAATCCGCGGCCGCTTTGCGCATTATACCCTACGACGACACTTCCGCCGCCCTGCTCTCTTTTGCCGGAAGCCTTTTCTTCCGGTGTCATGGAACCGATAATAACAGATTCCTTAATCGTTCCAAAGGTTTGGTTATCCCCGATCACAATACCCGAGGTGGGATTGACCGTTTCGTTATTATTCCCGATAACAGTCAGGCTCTCATGCCCTGTCATGTAGGTGTCGTTGCCTTTAATTTTATTCCCCATGCCGATGACCAAGTCCGAAGTACCGTTACGTGTTATGCCATGGTATCCGGAAACAGTACCGGCATCCCGATTCGTGATACTGTTATTGTCACCAAATACATTTTGCCGGTCACTGTTTGTCACCGTGTTTCCTTTGCCGACAACCCGAACGTCTTCGCTGTCTTTAATGGTGTTTTTCTTGCCGACAATCACGTCATCCTTTTCCTTGCTGACTTCATTGTCTATTCCGACAACTGTAGAGTCAGTTGTATCGGTTACCGCATTGGGCGCTTCCGTATTTCCTACTATTACATTATCAACAGCCCCCGCGACGGAAGAGGTTAGCAGAAAAGCTGTCAATGCCGCTGCCAGCGCGTTTTTAGAGACTCTCACCCCCCACTTTTTCTCGCGGTCCCCGCGATTTCCGAAACGACGACATAACTGTTCTTCACTCGACTCCAAATGACTTTGTAAATGTGATTCATGTTTTCCTCCCATAAAAAACAATATAATTAAAAGCGCAATAAAAAGAAGCACCATCCCCATGCTGCCGATACTGCTTTTACATCACCTCTCCCCATAACACTTCATTTGCCTGAAAAGCAGGATATAGAATCCGTAAACAGGAAAATTCCTGCCGGTTTCTCCCGCTCTTCTTTCAATACTTATTTTATTAAACAACCTCTGTTCTCATTATAGCAAAAGATTTATCTTATTTCTATATAATATGTACTGTTTTACGAATACCTCTATTCACACCGCTTTCTCCTCTACGGCCTCTGCCTCCCGCTGTCATTCAGCACTTT
>UMAH01020194.1_pt1 | contig 25516 bp, 19 predicted proteins | sample 1963661 | NCBI WGS metagenome assembly UMAH01 (sample SAMEA4835911, study PRJEB28245) | human gut metagenome | biome: gut microbiome; material: fecal sample | place: Denmark | collected 2008 | reverse complement strand
GGGCGGCGCCATCGGCGGGCAGGCCGGGGAGATCATCACCCTGATGGGGGATGTGGCGCTGTTCACCCTCACCACCATCGACTCTCTGGGCAAAGTGGCGCAGACCGGGGTGAATGCCATCTCGGCGGTGGAGAAGGCGTCGGTCATCCTGACCATCATATCCGCGGCGATACAGCTGTTCCAGAAGATAAGCGAACTGGGGAACAACCGGGCCTTCAGGCAATACGAGGCCTACGCCGAGAAGATCAAGGAGATAAACGCCCTGACCGATGCGGTGAACGAATACCGCATCGCCGCCCTGGAGGCGCAGCAGGCCGAGAGTAACTGGTTTTCCGCCGACAACCTCAAGAATCTCCGTGATTACAGGGCATTGCATGACGAAGTGGCCAAGGCTTACGCGGACAAGGCCATGGAGTCACAAGCGATATACCGCAACGAGAGCGGGGGCGGATGGCTGACGGGCGCGCTCAACTGGGTGATGGGCAATTTGTCCGCCCTCTCATGGTGGGACGAATGGAGGGACATCTGGGGCCAGGGGGATTACAAGGAAGGCCAGACGGCGGCTATCAACAACCTGCGTATCGAGACGCGGAAAAAAAGCAGCGGTTTCCTTGGCACCGGTATCGGCGGGAAGTCACAGAAGACCGAGGACCTTGTCACCTGGGCGCGGAACCAGGGCTTAGGCGAGCTGTTTGATGATGAAGGACTGATCAACAAGGAGCTTGCACAATCGCTTATCGACAACTACGGCGACAAACTTGTGGGCCAGACGAAGGAGACGCTCGAGGCCCTTATAGAGCTCCGGGAAAAATACGACGAATACATAGAACAGCTGCACGAGTATGTGAGCTCCCTGTACGAGCCGCTGACGGAGAACTTCGTGGACAGCCTGTGGGACTGGTTCGACAACGGGAAGGACGCGCTGGACAGCTTCAAGGACTATGCCTCGGACACCTTCCGTGACATTGTTTCCGACATGATGCGCACCATCGTGCTTGACAAGGTGGTCGGCTCGTTCGGTGATGACATTGCCGCCCTGTACGAGGAGTACGCCAAAGGAAAGATCGACGAGACGGAGCTGATGAAGAAGGTGGCCGAACGCACCGAAGGCCTGGTAGGCGACTACCAGAGCGCCATACCCGAGCTGCAGAACATCATGGACCTGGTCGGCGGCTACCTGAAGGATGCCGGGATCGACATCAGGCAGCCGGAGGGCTCCTCCCAGTCCGGCCGGGCCGGAACCGTCACCTCCATGACCGAGGAGACGGCCGGAAGGCTGGAGGGGATCGGCAACGCGGCCCTTGACCGTATCATCAGCATTGACAACAACCTTACGAGGCATCTCGAGGGGATGGCGACATCCCTGGGCAAAATTGCGGGGAATTCGGAGTACCTCAGACACCTCGAGACGATAAACGAGAACATCGCGGAGCTCCGGCGCGGTGTGAAACTGAAAACATAGGACTATGGAAGTGGAGGAAGGACTGCTGAAAATAAACGGGACGGACATGGCGTCCCTGGGATGTTTCCTGTACGAGGAAAACGCGGGGGACCATACCAATTACGACTCGCTGATGAAGCCGCCGAAGATGAAGGAGTACACATCCGTCAGCTACCGGGAGCTTGACGGCGAGGAGCTGCCCGAAACCCTGCTTCCCCGCTACGAGGCGAGGGACATCATGCTGAAGATGGCGGTGGTCGCGGATACACAGGCCGGGTGGTTCAATAACTACAACGCCGTGCTTGCCTTGCTGAAGTCCGGATGGCTGACGCTGGATGTCCCGGAGATAGGCCGGGTGATGAAGGTCTATCTGAAGGAATATACCCGGTACAGCCAGTTCACGACAATCAGAAGTACCGGCCAGCAGATAGCCGGATTCACGGTCACGCTGCGCGAGCCGAAACCTTTTTCAAACAGTGATTAAAAACGATTTAAAAGCATCATAAATGGAACTTGCGATCTACAACAGGCAGGGAACCCTGAAAAGGAAGGTCAGTCCCGACTCATCGTCCCGGTGGACCGAAGAAGTGGGAACAGAATTCGTGGTGACGGTGAACTTCACCACCTGGGAGTTCTTCGTCCTGTCGGTCGGCGACTATGTGGAGATATCGGGAAAGCGGTTCTCCATAAAGAAGGAGTACCGGCCGAAAAAGACCGACACACAGAAATACACCTACAATATCAGCTTCTACGGCCGCGAGCACGACATGCAGGACCTGTTGTTCTGCCGTCTGAACCAGGGGGAGGACGACCTTGAGTCCGTCTTTGCCTATGACGGCACGCCGATGGAAATGCTGGAAAAGCTGGTGGCGAACATGAACCGCAACACCGACGGTGTGACGTGGCGTGCAGGCCAGGCCGTCACCGGCGACCGGAAGACCATCAACTTCAACGGCCTGTTCTGCTGGGATGCGGCAGGCGAGATAGCCGGTGCCTGGGAAACCGAGTGGTGGTTGGACGGGGAATACCTGAACATAGGGAAATGCGAACACGGCGAACGGGTCACGCTCGGCTATATGAAGGGATTGAAGACGGGACTGACCCAGAATGAGAACTCCAATTCGATCAAATGGTTCACACGGCTGATCCCCGTAGGCTCAACCAAAAATATTGACCCGTCAAAATACGGCTACACCCATCTGCAACTGCCGTCACGGGACAAGTATATCGACCTGAACACTCAATTGGGCCTGAAGGAGCACCGCGAGGAAGCGGCCTTTCAGGATATATTCCCGCACCGTCTGGGTACGGTATCCTCGGTAAGGTCCGAGGAGCAGACCAATACGGACGGGGAGGAATACACCGTCTATTATATCAAGGACAAGGATCTCCCCTTCAATCCGGATGAATACATGATCAGTGAGGAGGTGATACACATCACCTTCGAAAGCGGCGACCTCTCTGGAAGGGAGTTCGAGTGCAACTGGCATAACGGCACACAGGAGTTCGAGATCATCAACACCTACCCGGACGAGAACACCCAGATACCGGGAGGCAACATCATACCTCAGGCCGGTGATACGTATATCCTGACGAACATCCGCATGCCGGATGAGTATTACCCGATAGCGGAAGAACAGTACAAGCAGGCGGTTGACAGCTTCCTGACAGAATACAGCAAGGACATATCCATCTATTCCGGCGACACGGATTACATCCATGTGGATAAAAACAGTGTGCCGTTATCGCTCGGGCAAAGGGTGAGACTGGAGGACGCGCAGTATTTTGAGGACGGATATATTGACACCCGCATCACAAGAATAGAGAGGAAACTGGGCAATCTTTCCGAGGCTTCCATTGACTGCTCGTCGGCGGTCAGCACCTCATGGAAGTCATCCGTGGACTCGACGCTGAACAATCTGGAATACACGCTGGCGCAGGAGCTGGCGCAGACGTTTATCCGACTTCTGAAAATGGGAGATACGGAAGCCCCCAGTGACTATACGGCTTTCTCCTCCCTGAGATCACGTAATGAATTTATCAGCAAGAGAAACCCTGACGCCGCCAATGAGCTGATCACTTTTTTGAAGGGTTTACTTATAGGTAAGAACGGTAGTGGAATTACTGTATTGGAAGATGGTACCTCTCAAGCCGTTGTTGACCGGCTTTATGTGAAGATTAAGGCTGTCTTTGATGAACTTGAAGTGAAAAAGAAGACGCATGTTGGTGGTGAGCAGATCTTATCTCCGGCCGGAATGAAGTGTGTCCGTGTGGAGGAACTTGATGAGAGCTACCGCTGTTTCTTTTTGTCGGAAGTCGATGGAGTGACAATCAATAACGAATTTACAGTCGGTACATTAGCATTAGCCCAAGAATTTAACATTAAAGAAGGAACATCTCACAATGTATCCAACCGCTACTACTGGCGTGAGGTGACAGGTGTAGGATCTGACTATATTGATTTGAGCAAAACCAATGCCGACAAGGACAGTGATATCCCGGTTGCCGGTGATGATATTATTGGTTTGGGACACTTGACGGATATCACTCGTCAGGCAGCTATAATCCTTTCTTCTGTTAATGAAATTTCGCCTTCCATTATTTTTTATCAAGGTATCAACTCTTTCTCTCTTGCCGGGAAAGAAGTCATCGGGTTGGGCTTTGACAAGTCCACCGGACACGCCTATATCAATGTGTATGGTGATGCCTATATCGGTGCCAAGGATGAGAGCACTTACATCCGTTATACACAAAAAGGCGGTGTTGATATCAAGGGTATGTTCCACATCGAAAAAGGTTCCACCGGATGGAAGAATATGGAAGGTCTGCCGGATGAGATACAGGCGGCGGCTGATCTTGCCCAAGAGGCCAAGGATGCGATAGACAATGCGGCTGTCGGCTCGGTCAATCTGTTGCGCAATTCTGGATTTACGGGAGATTATGAAACAGAGGACCTGTCTGCCGCTACCGAGCTATCGGCGGATACCGAACTTTTTAGCAAGCAACTGGAATATTGGACGGGAGTGGCTACCGTATCTGCGGACAGTGATGCCGGCTCCGGGTACTCTGCTGCAATCGGTAGTTTGTCCCAGTCCGTATCATTGATTAAAGGAGAAAGTTATGTTATCAGTTATAAAGCAAAGGGTACGTCTGTGTCTGTTTCGTGCGGTTCTTTCAGTGTTTCTCAACCTCTCACATCCTCTTATCAGAGATATACCCATAAGATCACCTTCAATGGCAGTGGTATATTTCTTATCAGTGGTACCGCAACCGTTTGTGACCTTCAGTTAGAGCGTGGGACCATCGCTACCGACTGGAAACCTTCAATTCTTGACAACGACAAGGCAACAGCCGGTTTCCAGTCAATCAATTATATCGCCAGTGCGATCAAGGATGGATCTGTGGATATTCTTGGTGGTCTGATATTGGCCAATATGATCCAGTTAGGCAACTACAAGGATGGCAAGATGCAGAAGGTCACAGCCGGAGTTAGCGGCATATACAATGACGATGATGATGTGGCATTTTGGGCAGGTGGCACGTTACAACAGGCTATATTGACCGTGATGAGGTTTCGTAATGATCCGAATTATCAACCCACCGATGAAGAATGGGCGAATATGGCGAACTTCGTTGCCACTCATGGTGGCGATACGTTCCTGCGTGGCTATATTTATGCCTTGGGTGGTAAGTTCCGCGGTGTGGTTGAAGCCTTGGGCGGATTTTTCCGCGGAAAAGTAGAAACATCTGTTGACGGGAAACGCATTGTCATTGATCCGGATAAAAATACTCTTGAAATGTACACGACTGAAGGACATGCCACCTTGATATTAAGGTTCGACACATCATCGGACGGATGGGAATATGGTGATTTGATTTTGCGGAAATATGTAGGGGACCAATTGATACAAGAAACGACTGTATATCCGGAACGTATCAGAATACAGAATCATGTGGAAAATACGGATATCATTCTTAATCCCAATAACGTATCCTTCTATGGTTCTAAAGGTGAAACTCTGTTGGTTGGGATGAAACCGGTATATGACGGGGTGAGTGTGTCTAAGTATGTGGCCAATATTGAATGCAGTAATTGGCCGTCTAAAGATAACGTCAGTTCCGGGCAGGTATATGTGGAATATGAGACAGTAGAAGGAGTCGTGACAAACGGGACTTTAAAAGTAAAGAAGTGATATGGAACTGAATAGTATTAACAAAACGGGAACTTGGAGTGAGGCGGCAGACCGTCTTAACAACAACTTTAGCAAGACTTCTACCGAACTAGAAAAGGTCAAGCAGAACGGCATCCGCAACAAGGGGTTGTTCTCTACTTTTGAATCACTGGAAGAGGCTGTTCCATCTCCTGTTGTAGGTGACTGGGCTGTTGTGGGTGACACCATACCGGGTCCTATATATGAATGCAAAACAAAGGGAAAATGGAGTTCTACTGGCACGACAGGAGGTGGCGGAAGTGTTGACTTGAACGGATACCTGACAGCCGAGGAGATAGACGATGTAACATCAATATTATAGTTATGAGAATCAATTATCAGTCCGATTTTAAGATCATAGAGAAGAACTTGAACGGGGATGTGAATACTCCTTTCCGGTTCACTTACTTCAATCCGTTCAAGGGAAAGTTCATAGCCTCCTTTGACGGGCATGAGTATGTCGGTTGCAGCCGCATGGAAGACGGCAACCTGCTTGTCGCTTTCGACAATCCCTGTTTCTCTCCCGGTATGCTGAAGGTCAAACGTGAATACTTCATATCCGATTCCGACTTTCAGGATGGCATCTGCAACCTTGTTTCCGTTGAAGATACAGGAATCGTACTGACTACCGGGAAAACCGATGAAAGCACGGTGGAAATAACATCTTATCCCGATTATGCCGCATATAATTCGATTCAGGCGTTCCCATTGTCGGATAATGAATATGAAGATGTGCTGAGTGATTTTGTACCTCCTCTGCCACCGGAAGAGGAAGAAGAAACAGTTACTAATCTAGAAATATAGGAGATTTATTATGGCAAAAATATATAAGCTGACCAAAGGTAGCCAAACCATTTACCCGGCTACCACAACAGATGCGGTGGTTAATCCGAACAGCCGCAAAAATCTCACAGCAGAACTTTCCGAATTAGAAGTTGAAATCAATGGATATGTTTTTAAATTATCTGATTTTGAAATCGGACAATGGGTAGGTACGGGACAATCTATTTATCCTAATTCCAAAGAAGGTTACTTAAGATTTAAACAAGCTCTAGACGTTGATATTCCAACTGGATTTGTGATAAGTGTCATAGATACCAATCACAATCAAGTCAGACTTGCCGATTTGGGCTTGGTTGTTAAGTTTACAAATGCCGAAGGTGATCATGTTGAATCAGGATACGCTGATAGTGGGTATCAAATACAGGTTCAAGGTACTGCGAAATATATGTATATACATGCTTCAACCGAAAAGATAAATGCCGTTTCCGGATATAGTATTCTGGGATTGTATTATAAGCCTGTAATTGATTATGTACAAGAAACCTATACAGAAATAAACAAATCCAAAGAAATAGCAGAAGAGGCCAAGGAGATTGCAAATAACACGTCAAATGAACTCAAATCTCTTTCGGAAGGTGTGGAATTGCCTTATTTGCCTTGCAATACTCTTGAAATATTGCTCAAACATGCTTATGTGGGTAATACGTTGGGAGACAATCCTATCTCCAATGCCACAAATAACGCTTATAGCAGGATTGATGTATCCAGCATAGAGAACGGTACACTTCTTTATCTGAAAAATGCGGAAGATGCAAATATTTTCATGGGAATATGGAAATTCTTTGGCTCTGATGGCAACCGGATTACTGCTACGGTAAGTGGAACATCAGGAAAGGACAGGGGGTATCTTAAACCGGATGGTGCTACAGTATTAGGACTACATATAGGTATAGCTTCAATAACAGAGGATAATCAGGAACAATGGATGAAATCTTTAAAAATATATGGTATTCCCTATATTCAGACCGGGCTTAAAGGTCAGATATCCGAACTGGATCAGAAAGTTGAGAAAAACAGGGATGAGACCGAAGCCAATATCAAGGATTTGAATGAAAGGTTGGAATCTATGGAACATAAAGATCAGTCCTATAAAGAAGCGCTGAAAGTTCTTTTTATCGGATCATCCTTCGGTGTGGATACAGTCAGAGAAGTAGGTAACATTTGTGCTTCATTTGGCAAAAATGTAATTTTGGGAAATGCTTATATAGGTGCAGCCACTTTAGATGTTTTTTTGAAAAGGTTTCAAGGAAATAAGGGAGTTACGTATTATAAATGGAAATATCAGGCAACGACATGGGAACAATATAACGGTACGACAGGAAAATGGTCCAGCGAGCCTGATTCTGATATAACGGATGAAGGGGAACCTGCACCGGCAAATGACACAGTCTTGATGGACTGGTTGTTGGCTGATGAAGCGTGGGACTTCATCATCATGCAAAACGGGGCTTATCAATCCCCTTATGAGGACCAATCCTCTTTTTGGGAAAAAGGAGAAGATGGACAAATAACAAGGAACATAGTACAAGAATTGATCGACTTGTGTAAAAAAGCCTGTCTCTATAGTAATCCTGTATTCTGTATGAACATGACTTGGGCGTTCAGCATTTATCATACAATCTCCGAGTCGCACGGCCCCAATGGTGCAGATGATGATCACTGGTTGAGTTATGGAAACAACCAAAAGGAAAGACAATTGGGTATGTGGCGTAATATTGCCAAAAACTACAAGGACTGCATATCCAATTGCCCGGATGTCAAATTCATCATTCCATCCGGAACAGCGGTTCAGAATGCAAGAACTGTCACACAACTAAGACAGTCTACAAATTATGCTTCCGCTTCACCTGCAATCCCAACTATTCAGGAGGCTGAAACTATTACCGATTTGACTACCGTTTCTGATACTTATCCGTTTATGAACAACGTGGCGAACTGGAGGAACAAGAATGACTTTACTCGTGATACCATTCATGCGGATTTTGGCATAACAAGATATTTGGTTGCCGCAACTTTATTCCAGTCGTTTATGGCGAAAATATACAATCTTGATATCGCAAACTGTAGCTATAGAATATCTCAAGGAGGAGGAGATTACAGGGAACAATTGTGTACGCCTGTAGATGAGGAGAACTTTGCATTGATAATACGCGCTGTCAAAGCGGCTGTAGGCAACCCTTTTGAAATTACAACCCTGGTAGAGTAACCCGGAAAGTTATCAGTAACACTCAAAATATATATTTATGATACGAAAATTAATCATCAAAATAATGAACCGTCTGTCCGTAGAAGTGCATCCGAATGCGGAATGGTACTAGAATATTTATCTATTGTATGGGATAGAGAGTAGAACGTGGATTGAACGGCTGCTGTGCTTTTTGCTGGCGGCTGTTCTTTTTTTGTGCAAATGTTAAATATTACACAATGCAAGAAAATATATTGTGATTTGTTTTGCTATTACATCACAATATAGTATATTTGCATTGTGATAATAAAGCAATAAATAATAATTAAAAGACAATAGAAGATTATGAAAGCGATAGTAGAAAATCCACTGATAAATTGTGAACCAGAAGTTTTACAACTTTTCGTTCAAATAATCAATGAGATAGCTTCTTGCATGTCAGAAGATGAATTAAGAGGTTGTATGAACTCTTTAATAGTACAATATCCTTACTTTAAGCTGTTCTTTGACTATGGTTTTGAAAACAATCACATGTGGGTGAAAGAATCAGATTCTATGGAAACATTGATATTTGTTGAGTTCTAATCCGATATAAACAACAAGTAATAACAAACAAAAAACATATGATGAAAAAAAGATATACATACAATGAAATAGTAGATAGATTTGGGAAAGATATAGCAGACAAGGCAATATCAACTGGTGCAGAGCCTACAAGCTGTGTAGTTGATCCGCTACATGAAGGTCTAAGTCTGTGGGCTGAAGCTCCTATTGAGATTGATGGCTATATAATCCGCGCATATTACTACTTGACAGAAGAGGATGAACAGAATTTAGACTTTTTTGATTGGGAAGAGAAAGCAGAATTTGAGGTTGAAGAAATTTTTTGGTAATAAATATAAAGCTGGTGACAACAGATCAATTCAGTATCAAGAATATGAAAACTTTCAATTCATTAGATGCAGATTTTCGCAGAGCATTCAAACAGGCAGCAAAGCAAGGTATAGTTAAATTCACGGTTGAAGGAATTAAAGACGATCCCGATTCGATTTATCCAATGTTTGAAGTATCGAACAATCACGTTACTTACTATTCCGTGCAGAGACAAGAGAGTGTTTGTATAACTGACATGAAGATAAAGGCTGTTATCTACTAATTAGCATGAAGGACAAACAATTATGACACAAGAAGATATTGATAACGGAGTAATAAGGGAATAAAAAACAGAGGCGGATTTCTCCGCCTCTTCACTATACAGTGAGCTGTATAGAAAATACTAATTTGTGAGCAAATCACAATGACATTTTTAATGTCGTTTCAATCCACGCACCGAAGTGCGACTAACATCGTTGATGTTCGATGTAAAGGTGCAACTTTTTGAAATAACGAGCAACAAATTATAAATGTTATAAAACATATTAATTATGGCAAGAGGACGATCTATTACCCTAGATCAAGAGTCTAGGGTATTGTCCCTATATAAGGACGGGATAGCGATCAAGGAGATAATAAGAGAAACAGGGGTACGGTCTGAGCAGACAATATACAGGATATTGGACAGCAATGGTGTGCCAAGACGTCCCAAGGTTAGAGGTGTAAGAAAAATATTTGTCACGATAGAGGAAGATGTAGCTGCTATCTTGGATAAGGAGCAATCAGTATCATTATATGTCAATGAGGCTATAAGATACTATCATGATAACCGACGTTAATTGTCGGTTATTTTTTTTATTAAAACTACATTTAACTCGGATTTAAATCACATTTTGAATTGTGTTAACAAGTGTGATTTTGGAACAAAATGTTTTGCAAAAGTGGAACATTTTGTTTTGCGGCTTATACTTGTATTTTGCAAATTCAATAAAGAAGAAGAGAACAATGAATGATTTGATAGAAATATACCGAAGAATAGAATATCTCCGTAACAATGGTTTGAAAATGAAGGAGATAGCAGATTATGTAGATATGGCTCCCAGTGTCTTGTCTGCTCTTTATTCCAGCGTTCTGCCCACTTATGTAACCTCATTGAAACAAGGACATTCTGAAGAAGATTCATTAGATTTGGCTTTGGCGCAGGTCAATAATGTGTCAAAAAAACGTCTGTTGGGCAATTTGGCAAGTACCAAAGAGTTGCTTTTCAGTTTGGAACCTGCCAATGGTGAGGCAAAGACCAATCCTTTTATGGAGATGATGACTGCCGAGATGCAACGTTCCGTGCAGGAAGTTTATAATTATAGCGGAAGTTATCTGAGCTATAGTCTTTCTTCTTCGTGCCAATGCCTTAAAGTGGAGCCCTATCTGATAGAGGCTTCCGAAGATAATACGTATGTGAAGGTGACTCACATGAGTGCCTATAATACAACTCATCGGGGAGTGGGGTTATTCAATAATCATCAGAACGGGTATATTTTCTTTAATGAGCGTGAGTCACCGCAAATGGCTTTGTTCAGTATTTATCTGCAATTGCCGATGTATGATTTTCCGCCGTTCCTTAAAGGTTTGTATCTTAGTCTGGATTACAACAGGAATCCGATAGCGCGTCGTATCTTGTTTGTAAAGCAAGGGGATAGTACAGACATGGAGGAATTCTTGGAACTGAAAGGGGAGCTGGTTCCACTTGATAAGTTGACAGAATTACAAAAGAAGTATTATGGCTATACTTGTCAGGAGGGAGATTGTATCCGTACCTGCATGGTTCCGTCTCCCCAATTGAATGAAAATGATTTGGAAAGGGAAAAAAAGATTTTGTCTTTATGATTCGTACATTGGAAGCGGCTTGTAATAACAACATATTGCATCCAGTCCTGCTGCATAAACCTTTTCTCTCCCCTGATTAAGCCTTTTTATACGGATGTATTCTATCTCCATAGTCTTTGGAGTTATCTCCATAAGCTTTGGAGTTAACTCCCAAGGCTATGGAGTTAACTCCAAAGACTTGCGGAGATAAAACAAACAGGAAGAAAACCTTTAACCATACGGCAGGAAAGGTTTAGAGATATGGATAAGATCTTTTAAGGATGAATCAGATTACAAAGCTACGCGTTCCTTATGGAGGAATACCCTTTTGCAGACTTGCTCGTCCACTGTAGGGATGGATTTCATTCCATTCCTGCAATGGATGATGTTTTTGCTTATGATAGAAATGTACTTATATTACCCGATGCGGAAATATAAAGTTTATGCATAGCACGAGTACAGGCTACATATAACATGCTGCGGTCTATTTCTGTTCTATAGTCTTTATCAGTTACAAATGGAACAATCACTTCGTCAAATTCCAGTCCCTTTGCCATGTGGGCTGTAGTAATGACCACCCCATTGACAAAAGCTACACTTTCTTCTGTCAGCAAACAGATCTTATCAGACAAATGATTGATGGCTGCATACAACTTGTCCGCTTGTTTTACGGTTTTGCATATTATACCCATGGATACATCAGCTCCTTTCAGGAAAGAGGTGATGAGGTTTTCTATCCATTCTATCTCTTTCTTTTCTGTGGGAAGCAAGGCGACTGCCGGTTCCTCTCCATGACGCTCTATAGCTTCCAGTTCCTCGTTCTTGGCAATGCGTTGGGCAAACTCTGTGATTTCATACGTGGAGCGATAACTTTTACAAAGCTTCATCACTTCCGAGCCGACTAATACACGTTGGATCTGTTCGCAGGTGGTGGAACTGTATGGATTTACTGATTGCTTTGCATCTCCCAATATTGTTTTCCGGCAAGGGAATAATTTAGCCAGAACTTTGTATTGTATCGGAGTATAGTCCTGCATTTCGTCTACCAGCAGATGCTTGATGCCATACATGGTTTTATTATCTTCCAGGGCCAGTTTCAAATAAAGTAATGGGGCTACATCCGCATATTCCAATTTCCGGTTTTTACCCTGTTTGAACATTTCCGGTTTTCCCAGCCAGTCATAAAATCCCTTGTACAAGTCAAGGTCTTTATTGTTGAACATCTTTTTCAGTTCATTACCCAACTGCCGTATCTGTATTTTTCCCATCGGCTCTTGGTGATAGGTGAAAGTCAGTTCGCGGGCAATTTCTTCTGCCATTGGTTGGAAACGGCTGCGCATGGGCAGGCGGTGCCATGCCGCGAAACGTTTTTTCAGGTACTCGGCAGGGATAGGGATACGTCCTGCTTTCAGGTCGGTTGGCCGAAATGCGTTTTGTTCTAAATATAGAATGTATTTATCCATCTGCTGGATAAACTCGGTGGTGGATTTGAATCGGATACGTTCTATAAAATTTTCTTCCTCTTTGTCCAGTATTTCGGCCACCTGGTCAAAGAAGGTTTGTATTTTATACTTGTTATCCAGTATTTTGAGCATTAATTCCTCAAAGCCGCATTCTTCAATTTTTTCTTCTCCCAATTCGGGAAGTACGTTCGAGATGTAATCGGCAAATACTTTATTGGGGGAAATGATCAGGATATCATTGGACGTGATTTCCCCTTTGTGCCGATATAGCAGATAGGCTACACGGTGCAAGGCGATGGATGTTTTTCCTGAACCGGCTACTCCCTGAATAATCAGGGTGTTCGATGTATCATTACGGATAATTTTATTCTGTTCCCGTTGGATGGTGGCGACTATATTCTTCATCCGGTCATCGGAGTTTCCACTCAATTCTTTCTGAAGGATGTCATCTTGAATATTCAGTGAACTTTCCAGCATGAATTCCATTTTTCCGTCACGGATGCGATACTGGCGTTTCAGACGGATGTTACCTTTCACTTCTCCCGAGGGGGCGTCGAAATGTGCTTCTCCTAATTCATAATCATAGAACATGCTGGAGATGGGGGCACGCCAGTCGTGTATCAGATTTTCATTGGTGGGAGGATTGAAAAATGAGTGGATACCTATATATAATGGCAGGACTTCGGGTTGCCCTTTTTCTTGAAAGTCGATGCGCCCGAAATAGGGAATGGCCATTATTTTGCGATAACGTTTCTTTTTCTCGGCCAAGGACTCACTGGCTGCTACTTGTTGGGTGACTATCTGCCGGACCGCACTTTTCTCGGCGCGGTCCAGTTCGGACAGATTTTCCCACAAGTAGAGTTTGTGCTCCATTACGTCTTTGGATTTATCTTCAATGGCCTTATCCATCTGTTCGATATTGGCAGCTAGTAAAGCAATAATATCCATGAGATAGGCTTTCTCTTCCTTTTCAGTCTGGTTAAATATCATAGCGCGTATTTGTTTGTCGTTTTATTGCTGGGCGAAATTACACAAATATGCTTAATGTTATTCTCTTTGTATGGAGAAATGTGGATGTAAATTTGTTCTTTGTCTGGTTGTTTGGATAACTCCAATATGAATATTGCAGGAATGAAAGCTGGTCTTTTCTTTGTGGAAAAAAGGTGGAAGACTTTCACAAGTTTCCCACCCCAACCGTAGCAGGTACATGTAAAATATACCTGAAATGAAATGATTTATTATTTTCTGCTTATAGGTTATTACAGATTGTTTTTACATAAATATAGGCGCCATATATTTCACCAGAAAGTATCCGCCGGCTATCAGCCATATATAGAGAATCGAGGCAAGGACAAAGGGCTTTGCTCCGGCCTTCCGGAATTTGTCGATACTGGTTTCCGCACCCAAGGCAGTCATGGCCATTGTCAGCAGGAAAGTATCTACATTGTTGATAAAGGCAGTCAGGCTTTGCGGCAGCAAATCGAAAGAATTGAAACCGATGACAGCCAGAAAACCGATAGCAAACCAAGGAATGGAGACTTTTTTCATACTTCCATTTTGTTCTCCGGCTTTAATTGCCGGTTGGGATACCATGAAGCTGGTAATGAGCAGAACGGGAACCAGCATCATTACACGAATCATTTTTACGATAATGGCGACATCGGAAATTTCTTTGCCCATTGCGTTGCCGGCACCTACTGTGTGCGCTACCTCATGCAAGGTCGCTCCGGTGAATATACCCATTTCATTGGCAGAAAGTACGAATGTGCCATTATGATATAATATAGGATAAATGAACATGGATATAGTTCCAAAAATAACAACAGTGGAAACAGCCACGGCTGTTTTATAGGGTTTGGTTTGAATGGTCGATTCAGCGCCTAGTATAGCTGCCGCACCGCAAATACCACTGCCGATGGAAGTGAGCAGTGCGATGCCCCGGTCCATTTTCAACATTCGTCCTATCAGGATACCCCCTAGAATAGTTGTTGTTACTATAATTGTGTCAATAAAAATAGCGGGCAAGCCCACTGCAAGCACATCTTGAAAAGTTAATCTGAAACCGTAAAGAATGATTCCGATACGCAAGATTCGTTTAGAACAAAACTGGATACCGGGGACCCATGTCTCAGGCAAATTATTCCGGAGGCTGTTAGCATATAACATACCTAAAATAATACCGACAATCATGGGACTGAATGATAACTCTTTTACAAAGTTCATTTCGCCTATATAAAAGGCCGCACATGAGAACAGGGTGATCAAGAGTACCCCATGGAGCATACTGCTTCTTTTTTCGCTTATCATAATTTATTTTTTTATGGTGTTTAAAAGTGTCGTACAAAATAACAACTTTAGATTGGGATACACCGAATTAAAATTCTTATAGCCTATAACCTTTAATTATCAAAGAAGAAGAATGTTCACGGAAAAAGAATAATGCACAATCTCTCAAAAAAAAGATTGTGCGTTATAATATAGATATATACAGATCGTTGTTACTGGCTTTTATAGCTGTTTATCTGAGATTAATCGTGCAATGCGGGTCTTGTTCTGTGTTCCTTTGGTAAGCAGGTAAACGTGCTTATACGCATCACGGTTCAGTTCGGTAGGCGAACCGTTGATAAGGATAATGTTCCGGTCATTGGCAAATTTCAGGATGCCGCTGATGTTGTTGGGATGCAGTTTGCCTATTTCATCCATCATACAGTGCAATTTGAAATCTTTGAATTTGCGTGACGCCCCTTCCTTGAACACATTCAGCAACATGATGTTTATCATCGCTTTTACCAGAATGTCGGTTCCTTCCGACCCCACATTGGCTATCTTCTCGATAAATCCGGTATCATTGCCGTTCTCCACAATGCGGAAACGCAATTCGAAGGAATCATACAGGCGGATGCTGTCGTAGCGGTAGGCATGTATTTCCTTGATAAAGGTACGCAGCAAAGTGATCGCTTCTTCTTTTACCAATTGCTCCTTGGCAGAGGAGAACAGGTTGGTTTCCGGTGAGAGGTCATAGCCGTAATCATGGTAATATTTCTGTATCTCACGCAGAATATTCACTACGCGGTTGCTACTCTCTTCCACTTTCATTTCAATGCGCTGGATAACTCCTACAAAGTTGCAGGTAGCGAAACCTTTATTGATTTCACGGATCACATCTTGAATATCATCTTCTGATGAAGTCAGCATGGAGGTATCCATACTGATACGTTTGAAGGTATCCCAATGTTCATTGTTAATGCGACGGATATACTCGTCTATGCGGTTCTCTTCCACAAAGTCGTGCAGCTCGTCGGCAAAGCGTACATATTCCCAGTCCTCGTTGAATTTTACGCGGAATTTGAAGGTGTTGTCCTCATCAAAATGTCCGGTGAAAAGGTTCACTTCCTTGCGGAGTTTGCTTTGTACCTGTGTGAATTGGTTGGCTTGGCGGGTCAGTTCGTCAATCAGCTCCATACAAGTCTTGGTGGTTTGTATGGTCTGTGCGGTTTCAGAATGGAATATATCCTGATGCGGCTTGTACCAGTCGTATGCCGAAATCTTACTGTAGGCTTCCAAGTTCTTTTGCAATTCCCTTACATTTTCTTCCGCTTCTTCCAGTTCTTTGTTCAGAAGGTCTATTTTTTCTTGCAGGGAAGATGTTTCCGCTCTCAGCGTTTCCCGTTCCTGCTGGAGCAGACGTTTCTGTTCGTCGTGTTCCCGTTGCCATCCGGGGATACGGTCTATCAAGTCCCGTTTATCTTTCTGATATTCGATGACCAGTGTCGCGTTTTCCTTAATGAAAGAAAGTTCTTTATCCAGTTGAGCCAGTTGGTTGGCAATATCTTGCAAACGTTCGGTATCCGCCCCCTGCGAGTGAAGCTCTTTTTGCATATCTGCTTCATATTCAGCTTTGATGGAGGAGATTCTTCGTTGCTCTTCTTTTTCTTCCTTTCCGATAATTTCCGCCTGTGTCTTTTTTTCGGTGGCAAGCGTTTGCTGCTGCTGGTTCCATGCCTGTTTCAGATTATCCAGTTTTTCTGTTTTCTCCTTGTTCAGGTTTTTTAGTTTGTTGTTTATTCCTTCCAGTTCGGCAGCCCGTTTGCGCTTTTCGTTTTCCAATTGGTTTATTTTGGCATTCCGTTCCTCATTGGCTTTCTTCTTCCATTCTTCCAAGTCGAGCATATCCTGCTGGTATTGGCGTTCCAATTGTTCCAGTTCATACTCTATTTGACTGATGAGATTTTTTTGCTCCTTTATCTGCGGTTGGTATTTGCGTTTCAACTGCTCCTGCACTTCTTCCTTTTCAGTTTGCAGGCGTTGCATGGCGGCAGTGATTTCTTCCAGACGCTTTTCACCGTTTTCTTTCTCGGCTATGTAGTCGTCTATAGACTTGATGGGACGATGGATGCTGTCTAAATTTATGGAAATGCCATAGAATGAGTTCCCCCCTTCAATGGTACTTTGCGGGAAAAGTCCCCGTTGCCATAAAATACTTTCATCACACAGTTTGCCGATGTTCTCTTCCCATCCTTTTTTGTTTTCTTTCAGCCAGCCTTGCAAGGTGTCTTTGCTGTTGTCCAGAAAAGCTTGTAATTCGTCTATGCGAGGACGCAGTTGCAGCATTTCCTGTTGCAGTTTCTGCAAGGTCAAGTCTTTTTCTTTCAACTGTTTTTGCTGTTCCTCTTCCCAAGTCATGGTCAGTTCCTTGATGGTGAGCTGCGCTTGGGCGATACGGTTTTTCCGTTCCGTGTGAAAGTTGGCATAGTTCTGGATGCGCGCTTTCAATTCCTGCTGCTCTTCCTCAAAGAAAATTTCCTTTCTGCATAGTTTTATCTGATAATCCATGGCGTTCAGTTCGCTCAGTTTCTCGGTTTTCAGCGGATGGAGCTGCTGTGACAGGGTTTCAAATTCCTGATAAAGGGAATCGGTGAACTGCTGGTATTCCTTGCGAGCCTCTTCCAGACGCTCGTTGTACGTATTGTTTAACGTGTCCAGTTGCTTGATTTTCGCTTCATGAATCTTGTTCCATTGCTCGTCCAGGGTCTGAATCAGTGATTTATACTTGGTGGAGATTTCCATATATTGTGAGGTGAGGATGCGTTGCTCTTCCAGCAATCCCACCTGCCGGTTCTTCCATTCTTCTTTCTTGGAAGAGCGCTCTATAATCTCTTCTATGTTCTTTTTCTGGTAGTCCTTTTCTTTGCCTAATGCCTTTTGCAATTCGTTGTTCAGCACTGCCAGGGCTTCCTGTAACTTGTCGCTGCGCTTGCGCGATTCATCTTGAAGCTCCTGTTTCCGGCGCATCAGTTTTCCCTTGCCGGCATCTGCGTGGTCTTGTTTCTCTTTCCATTGGGGAAGGATACTTTCGGCTTTGCGAAAAGCGGTGACCAGTTCGCGGCAGTTCTGTACCAGTCCGCCTTGCAGTTGGGAGGTTTGTTGGGATAATAGCGTGATTTCCCTAGCTTGTTTCCGGGTTTCCCGTTTCTGAAATTCTTCGATGTCCTTCAGACGAGTCTCAAAGTTTTTCAGATGCTCCTTGTAACTGTTCAGGTCGATGGCTGTTTCGTCTTCGTTCAGAGAAGAAATGATTGTTTTTTTGATAAATTCAGCATCCAGTTTCGAATTCAGCAACACGTTTTGTATGGTACGCGGAATATTCTGGTATTGCTTGCTCTCCATCAGCGAGTACCGGCTGAACTCAGGACTTGTACTGTTTCCATACAGAATGTTCCGATACTCGTCGTAGGTATAGATGATGCGTGAATATTCTATTCCATGTTGGTCCAGCACAGCACGCACGCGGTCACTCTCGCTATAGGCCATCCGGTTCTCATCTATAAAGAATTCTTTACGGTAAGGAGAGTGGATGAAGCGGTAGCACACACGGTTCATCGACTTGAAACTCAGAATACAGAATGTATCGTTCTCTGTTGCCACTTCGTAAACAATGTACGAGTTGGAGTAGGGGAAATAGTAATCCGTGTAATTTTGCTTTTCCACCGAAATGCCCAGTCGTTGCGTGTCGGCATTATAAAAGAAAAGGATAGCACGCAGAAGGGTACTTTTCCCTACTCCCTGCGTGCCGATGAAGTGAACGTTTCCGTCCAGATAAATATCGTCCGAATAAGGGATATTCGCACTATTGATAAAGATTATTCTACTCAGGTTTCTCATCTTCGGTTTCGTCGTAAATGTTGATACTTTCAATCAGCCTTTCCAGATAATGCCAGGCGCTCATCACCTTATACGTATTCGTTTTCTCGTTTTCTTGTTCCAGAAACGAGTCTTTGGTGAGCTGGCGTATCATGTTTTCCAGTACTTCCTTGCGGATGTCCTTGTCCGAGAAGTGTTTCCGCATACCGTCCAGTTTGTTCTGGAGCAGCATGTTAATGTTGGTTTCCACCAATATCTGTTCGGGCTGGAAGCGGAATCCGGGACCGAAAGTTTCATCGTAAGTTTTGAAAAAGTCGAGCACATCTATCCAGTAATAGGCACGCATGATTTTTTGTTCCAGTGTGGCTTTAGGTTCTATACGCGAGAAGAAGAAATATTCGTTTCCACGTTCCAGCGTATAGTTTATCTGTGAAAAATACTGATAGAGGGGCTCGTAATTCTCATCTATTTCATTATACATATCGCGTACTTCTTCACTGGTGCTGTTGGAACTGATGAACAGTCCTTTCTGCAGGTATTCAAAGATGGACGCGGTATTATCGGGTATTTGTATATTTAAATCCATAATTATCAGAGTGGATATATTTTAGCGTATTCATATTGATTGTGGAGTCCGAACTCGTTCCGGATTTCCAGTTGGTTTTCGTAAAGTGAGACAATCTGACAGAAGAACGTGGTGCGTTCCTTTTCGTCCACCTCGCGATGGAAGTGATACTGCAACAGAAAAGAGAAAAGGTCGTTGACCGGTTCTCCTTTCCAACGGGCTTCTGCTCCCGATTGCACAAAGGCGGTCACTACTTCGTCCAGATTAATCACTTCTTCATACATGGCCTGTGCTCTCAAGTCTTCTTCACTGAAAGCCCCGGCTTCATTTTTCCGCACAATTTCACGGTACTTCTGATTGCTGATAACTTTCAGAATGATGGGACGTGCTTCGTCACTGGCCAGATAGGCAGGCGACAGTTTGAACGATGCTTGCGGACTGCCTTCCAGCAGGAGGGAACGCTCCCGTTCCATGATTTCGGACAGGTTGCTTCGGGCACGCAGCTCGAACTGGTCTTGCAGATATTTTACTTTTCGTATCTTTTCTACCAGTATCACCTGATTCTTTATCTGGTTCAGATAATTGATGATATCCTGTTGGGCACGAATCAGACTGTGGGCTGATAGTTGCAGTTCCTGTCGCAGTTCGAGCAGAATGCGAGTCAGCTCCTCATCAGTGGCCTGGCGGAAGAAATCTCGTTCTTCGTGCAGAATCAGATGTTCGGTAGAGTCTATCAACCGCTGGATGTTGATTCGCTTTTTGTCCAGATTTTGCAGTTTGGCTATTTTTATCTGGTACGTAGGTTCGTGTTTGAAAGCATTATCAATATTGTGTTGAAGATTGATAATGTTCCGTATCGTTACACGTGCCAGTTTCTGAAAGGTAATCTTGATATTGCGTACATAACTTTCCTTGCGCGACTGGATCTTTTCCTTCAGGTAGTAGTCCATCAGTTCGTGCAGGTACTCTATGTTTTCCTCTACGGTAGCAGTGTTGATTTCCTCGTTTGCTTCCAGCAGCAGTTCGAAGAAATCAAGGAATCGGGCATCCAGTTCCACAAAGTTTCCGTTTTGGTGTATGATTTCCTTTTCGATGAGTATTTTTAAACGGTTTTCGTCTTCTTTCAATAGGGTGAGTGCGTCCGAGTATCGAAAACTGTGTACTTTTCTCTTCTCAAACACCTCTACCAACAGCCCTTTAGCTACAAAAATCGTATTTATAATTTCGTGAATTGACCGGAATATATACATTGTTTTTTTCAAAAAAGTCCGGCGAAGTTACTCCAAAAGGTTGGAAAAACCTAGCGTTTTATGCTAAAAAGCATATAAATAGTGAAGTAAAAGGTGGAAAATGCTGAGGCGTAAATTAGTAAGAAGGAGGTCGTTGTATGGAGTTTCTGTCGCTTGTATGATGCTATATTTTTCAGATGCGGTTGACACGAATAACGTAGTTAGAATAAAGATATCCGTGCCATCGCATCTGGAAAATAGAATACTTTAGGAACTTTACGGTAAAGACTGATAAACCGGGTGCCTATGTTTTAGAACTGTTTAGTTGTGTGGGTTATTTGCAGGCTAGTTCGAATATCTCTTTACTATATTCTTTGTTCAGCTTCACATAATTGCCTACCCATTCTCCCTTGTTTTCATGTAGTTTTTTTACCAGCAGTTCAATGTCAGGATGTTCTATACCTAGTTCTTTGAAATTGACCGGTAAGCCTATGTATCTGAAAAAATGTTTCAATCGTGATACACCGGCAAGTGCCATCTCTTCCAAATCCTCATTTTCGGGAACTCCGAAAACACGATTTGCAAACTGGGCAATCTTCTTCGGATTATGTTCTGCCATGAATGTCATCCATGCAGGTACGATAACTGCCAGTCCTGCCCCATGCGTCACATTATATACAGCACTGATTTCATGTTCCAGAAAGTGTGAAGCCCAGTCTTCCTCACAACCTACTCCACACGTACCATTATGAGCAATTGTTCCACACCACATGATATTGGCGCGTGCTTCGTAATCGTTCGGGTCCTGCTTCACTTTATATGCTTCTTTGATGATAGTCATCAAAGTCCCTTCACACAGCCGGTCACTGATTTCCACATCGGGAGTATTGGTAAAATAACGTTCCATAATGTGTACCATCATATCGGCAATGCCACAAGCTGTCTGGTAAGGGGGGAGAGTATAGGTCAATTCCGGATTCATTACAGCAAAAACGGGCCGTAGTAATTCCGGTACACGCAAACTTAGTTTCTGCAGACCTTCCAGTTTGGTAATCACCGTATTGCCCGAACCTTCGCTACCGGCAGCGGGAATAGTAAGTACTACACCCACTTTTAAGGCCCTCTTCACTTTGGCTTTTCCTATATAGAAATCCCAAAAATCACCTTCGTAGGGTACTCCTGCCGCAATGGCTTTTGCTGTGTCAATGACAGAGCCTCCCCCTACGGGAAGCATAAAGTCCACGCCTTCTTTGCGCGCCAGTTCAATACCTTCGTAAACCTTCGGGTCAGTAGGATTAGGCTGTACGCCTCCTAATTTTACATAATCCACTCCTGCCTGTTGCAGAGAATCTTCTATGCGTTGCAGTAATCCGCTGCGAATAATAGAGCCTCCACCGTAAACAATCATTGCCTTCCGGGCGTTATACTTTTTAGCAAGAGTTCCGGTTTGGATTTCTGTATCCTTGCCAAATACAAACTCGGTAGGGCTATAAAATACAAAATTGTTCATTTGCTTACTCCTTATATTATTTTGTTGTTTGAAACCAAAGCAAAGTTAAGGAAATATATTACCTTTGCCGCCTAAATTTAGTAAAAAGATGAAAACGGACATTGAAATAGCACGCAGCATTGAGCTGGTTAAAATTAAACAGGTGGCTCGGGAAACCGGTATTCCTGTAGAGCACATCAGTAACTACGGGCGCTATATTGCCAAGGTGGATGAAAGTCAGATAGATGAAGAAAAGGTGCAACAGAGCAACCTTATTCTAGTTACTGCCATTACTCCTACAAAGGCCGGTATCGGTAAGACTACCGTTTCTATCGGATTGGCTTTGGGACTGAATAAAATAGGAAAGAAAACAATTGTTGCCTTGCGTGAGCCGTCGCTAGGTCCTTGTTTCGGAATGAAAGGGGGAGCCGCCGGAGGAGGATATGCCCAAGTTTTGCCAATGGATAAGATTAATCTTCATTTTACAGGTGATTTTCATGCCATCACTTCTGCTCACAATATGATTTCGGCCTTGTTGGACAATTACCTTTATCAGAATCGTGATAATGGTTTCGGATTGAAGGAAGTGCTGTGGCGTCGTGTGTTGGATGTGAATGACCGTTCCCTCCGTTATATTGTTACAGGACTAGGACCGAAGACCAATGGAATTACCCAAGAGTCAGGGTTTGATATTACTCCTGCATCTGAAATTATGGCTATTCTGTGTCTGGCCAAGGATGAAAAGGACCTGCGTCGTCGCATTGAAAATATTTTATTAGGTTTTACGTATGACAATAAACCTTTTACTGTAAAAGATTTAGGAGTTGCCGGAGCCATTACAGTTCTTTTGAAAGATGCTCTTTCTCCTAATCTGGTACAAACTACGGAACATACTGCTGCCTTTGTTCATGGGGGACCGTTTGCCAATATCGCTCACGGTTGCAACTCTATTCTGGCAACCAAGATGGCAATGACTTTTAGTGATTATACTATTACCGAAGCCGGATTCGGGGCTGATCTGGGAGCGGAGAAGTTTTATGATATCAAGTGCCGTAAAGCAGGTATCACACCTAAACTGACCGTATTGGTGGTTACTGCCCGTGCATTGAAAATGCATGGCGGCGTATCACAGGATAAGATAAAGGAACCCAATCTGGAAGCTTTGAAGCAGGGGGTGGCCAATATGGACAAACATCTGCGTAATCTGAAATATTTCGGTCAGACGGTTGTGGTTGCGTTCAACCGTTATGGAGATGATTCGGATGAAGAAGTGGATTATATCCGTACCCATTGCGAGAAGAAAGGAGTGGGATTTGCCGTAAACAATGCCTTTACTGATGGGGGCGAAGGGGCAGTAGAATTGGCGGAACTGGTAGTGAAAACCATTGAGGAACAACCTTCCGAGCCTTTGCAATATGCCTATGATGAGGAGGATAGTGTAGAAACTAAAATATCGAAGGTGGCTTGTAATTTATACGGTGCTAGCATTATTACGTATAGTGCTGCTGCCCGTAAGAAACTGAAGCATATTGTAGAATTGGGATATGGAGATTTCCCTATCTGTATTGCCAAGACGCAGTATTCATTCTCTACCGACCCCAAAATTTACGGTGCGGTAGATAACTTTGAATTCCATGTACAAGATATTGTGATGAATGCCGGAGCTGAGATGCTGGTAGTCATTGCCGGAGAAATAATGCGTATGCCGGGATTGCCGAAGGAACCGCAAGCATTGCATATTGATATCGTGAATGGTGAAATAGAGGGGTTGTCGTAACCCCTCTTTTTTTTACTGAACTTATACTGTGTTACATTGACGAGATTAAACACCAAGTGTAAATGGAAAGTCCGATGCCTATTACCAATCCTACAGATGACCATCTGATAAACAACTTGTCTTTATATTTGCAGCCATAGCATAAGCCTGTAATGGCGCACATGGAAATTCCGATTGGAAATACAAAGAATCCTATTGAGATAACCCCCATGAGTATAATAATACCCATGATGGTTAGAACTTTGTTTCTTGCTGTCATGGCTTTTATTGTTTGGTGTTGAATGTATATGGATTATATATGGCAGTAAAAGTACAAAATTATTGTTTAGAATCAGACTTTTATCCGTTTTTTATATATTTGCATTATCTAAAAAGTGGATAGATGGCAGATGTCTTGACTCCCGAACAACGCCGTAAATGCATGTCTCGGATTCGTAGTAGGAATACAAAACCTTCTGTCAGAAATGAGAACCTGAATAGGTTATTGTTTACGCTGAACCATTTGTTCTTGGAATATTTCGCAGTACGTCATGCAGTTTCGTATGGAGAGAGCGGTAGAGAATTAAATTTGGTTGCGGCCGAAGATAAAACGGAATATGAGAAAGATAAGCCTTTATAAAAATTGAACTAATCAGTAACGACAAAATGGATATGAAACATGTAAAGTATCTGGCTCTTGTCCTATGCATAGGGAATCTGTCGCCTGTTATGGCGCAGACAGCCTCGAAAAGTCTCACAGTAGACAATTTAGTTGCTTGGCAGCGTATCAGCGGGCAATCTATTTCTGATAATGGAAAGTGGGTGGCATGCAAGATGGAACCTTGGGAAGGGGATGCTGTGGTGAATTTGTATGATGCACAAGGGAAGGAACTTGCCACTTTCCCGCGGGCAGACCGTTTTCTTTTCTCGGCCTCTTCCGACTATTTGGTTGTGTCGCAGAAACCCGGCAAGATGATAGTGGATTCTCTGAAAATAAAGAAAACAAAGAAAGATAAGTTGCCGATGGATGCATTGGTTATTTATTCGCTTTTGGGCGACAGGGAAGTGATTGATTCACTGAAAACATTCAAACTGGCAGAGAAGGTGGACTGGGTTGCTTTTCAGAAGGGAAGGAAAGACTCGACTTTGTATGTTCAACCGTTGAATGCAAACCTCAGTACTCGGTATGAGGCTCCTGCTGTGAAAGCTTTCAACTTTGCGGAGAAAAGCGGAATGCTTTATTATATAACCGCAGGTGATAAAGCAGAGGAAAAGCCGGGATTGTATCTTCTGAATACGGAAACAGGTGTGAAGACGCTGATAAAAGAAGGTGACGGGGTGTTTAAACAGGTAACTTTTGATGAAGATGGAGCAAACTTGGCTTTTTTATATTGTGCACAGAAAAATTCTTGTTATAAAGCCATGAGCTTGTGGCTGTCACAGCAGGGAGCACCGGC
>UMAH01019106.1_pt1 | contig 37270 bp, 33 predicted proteins | sample 1963661 | NCBI WGS metagenome assembly UMAH01 (sample SAMEA4835911, study PRJEB28245) | human gut metagenome | biome: gut microbiome; material: fecal sample | place: Denmark | collected 2008 | reverse complement strand
AATAATCCATCAACTACCATCTATAAAATGATAGAGTTGCTGGAAAGCTTGTAATTTAAAGATCATGGAAAATAGGGAAATAACATTAGCCAATATCTTTCTTGACGTCTTGTCAAAATCACAAGATAAAGGTGCTAAACTAATGGCAGAGCGAATAAAGGCAGCTATTAAATCGCCAGAGATATTGGAACTGGTAAACATATGTGTTATAAATGCATTGGGATATAAATCCAAAATCAGCAGCAAAACTGTAGATGATGCAATCGATGGTATTATCAGTTTTGTACACTCTGAAATTGACAGCAGCTCTTTATCGGATGACCATAAAGATATAGAAAAGAATTCATACAAACACTTTGCAAAAAGTCTCGGTAAAATATTAAAAGAGAATTTACGGGTGGCGCAACAGCTAATATAGAACAAGAAAGTAAAACTGTTCCAGTCATAGCATTACTAGAGAATTTACGAAAAATACAGTCTAAAACTAATGAATATTTGGTTTTTTACATTGAGAAATAAAGGCTTGTGAAATTTTATTTGTCATATAATAAAAACGAATAAGTTGGATAAGGGTTACGTTCCTGCTTGCAGATAAGGTGGCAACGTTCCAGACAGCGTGAGACTGCCGGGGTGTTAGGCTCCCCCGAAAGCTTTTTCGTGGCATACGGACAAACCCGAATTAAAAGGGCTGTGGCAAATGTCCAATGCAAGAAACAGCTCCAACCGCCGAAAGCTATCCGATAAAAATGTCACAAAAGGATATCGCTATGAAGATGAAAAGGTCCATAATGGAAGTAATTATCAAGACTATTGCATTTTCTTTATTTCGTTATATAGAGCCAGCCCTTTTGCCGTAAGCAGATATTTTTGTCTCGGGTGATTGGGCTTGTCGGGATATAGCACCTTGAGAAAACCGGCTTCGGAAGCGGGGCTTATATAATTCTCCAAAAATGTCGGACGATGTTTTAGACCGACTTTCTCCATCAATACTTTTAACGATAATTGCTCGTTTGACATAGCTAATAACAAAGTGCGAACTTGTTCGGTTACTTGTACGGCAGGTTGTTCGGTACTTGTACGGTCAATTTGCTGGACTTGTTTGGCAGTCAGCTCTTCCGGAGCATTAACCACCATATACCTATTCCGCAACTCATTGTTTTCCCCCAATAACAGATTGCGAAAGAACTGCTCCAAATATTCGGAATTACGCGCCCTGACAGTTACTCGCTTTATGCCTACGCTCTAAATGGCGAGGTGACCGATGAACTGGAAAAGACCGATATCGAGGTGAGCGGTGACAACCTGAACTTAGGCAGCATCGACTGGATTCCCACCAAATATGAGAATCTACTCTTCCAGATAGGCCAGGCCGACCGCATGAGCGACGGTTTCAAATGGGCCGACGGCTCCGCGCACTTACGACCTCTATCATCAGGTGCCGGGAACGGTAACCTTTACCGTAGGCGAGAGCAATGAAACAGAGGATTTCTATTACGCACAAGTGGGAAAAAGCTGTTCTTCCATCAAACTAAAATAAAAAAACGACTGCCGGCTTTTTTGTCAACAACCATTTTCATATAAGACTAAATCACTTTACTTAATAAAGAGTTAAAAAAGCATCTGTCCACTACCGGTACATACTTTTATTTTTCAGTAAATCTGTATAAGAAATATACTTATTTGAAATAAAAGAAGTTAGAAGAATTTTCTCATTTTAGGGTAATGATTTAGCAACCGTTCTAATTGCCGTGGTTCGCATCGTTTTGCTTACTTGAGTAACTCTTTGACAGCAATTCATCAATCCACAATTTCAAACCGTACTAATATAGAATAATTCTTCTTTATCGTGCGAAAACTGTCGAACAAAGTAGCATCAGAAGACATGACATTACTTTGCGCGAATGGAATGACACCTGTATTATTTCCTTCTACAATACGAATCACGCTACCCAACTTTTTACCCAATGTTTAAACTAAATAAGTTGCTTTTCGCTGTGCAGCTTTCAGCGCTTCTATCTTTCCTTTTTGATGATATGCAAACATCTCTTTGTTTTCCCAACTCACCGATACGCATCGTATTGATGCCTTTTGTGTCTATGCACTTTATCCAACCGGGGAGAAAAAGTACTGAGAGGCGAAATAAAAGCGGTCTGGAAACGTGAGTTCAAGCTGAAGTTCAACTCATATAATCCAAGTACCAAAAAGAAAGGAATGGTAAATAATGAGGAATGGAAAGATGAGATCGGTAAGGTTTCTGTGAACATTCCTGCAGAAACGCGCTTCAGGAAAGGCATTATGACTTGTCAGTTCCCATTCAAAAGACTTACTTCCCGACATGATGGGGTAAAATATGCCATTCCAGTTTTATATTTATATTGGAGAGCTGAGAATGCCGATGAGTGGATATTACTCCGGTGTGATGCGGATTATTTGTTCAACTATAATTATACAGGAGGTTATATATGGGATGAAACGACGAATTATGTGAAAGTCATGCCGCAGAGTTGGCATTAAAATTTGGTACTAACTTCGATATCTACACTGGAAAATCATAAAAAGGCTGGAGTCGGGAAATCCTCTTGAACGTGTTGTGTATCTTCATTGTAACATTGGATACAACCGTTTATTGACTGCGACAAACGTACGGCACGTCTTGTGGAAAGCATTGTGATAATGAATGCCGGATTGATTCCGGTCCATTCATCAAAGGATGCCGACATCCTGAATTACCGCAAAGGGCTGATCAGTTTCTATGAAAAACGGAACATACACTCTTTATGCCGATTATTTTCTGAACAGGCAGATGACCCCGGATAAAGGAATTGACGACGGATGCCGGAATGGAAATATAATTCATTAAAATGACATAAGATGAATTTAAGGTGGAGAAGTCTCACTGCAGCGATGCACTGGGGCTTCATTTTATTCCAGATATTAGCTAATTTTGAACCTGAAAATTCTATCTAGAATTGTAGATTTTGCTGGAAATGAGAGTACTTTATTTTTCAAGGGAAGAATATAAAATAGGTGAAACTCACCGTTATCTGATTCTTACGTTTTCTGAAAGAATTATAGCCGTTGGTGCGTATGTTTATAAGGCAGCTTCATCTGATGAAGTAATGTGGACAGAAACGAAAAACATGGGATATTCATGAGACAGGCATTTTGTAATATTGCCAATGATAGGCAGCTGTCGGAAATGAAACTTATGTAATAATGGGAAAAAATACGAATATATTGACAGTTCAGTGGATTTAAACGGTAAAAGAGCATCATATTGTCCTGCTTTCATTTATTTTTTGCCTTTGTGCGTACAATTTTCCATGTCTTTGTACAAAAATACATTTTTTAGCATAACTTTTGTTGTTATATTTGCTATATGATTTTATTTTATGTTTAATTTTAATCAAATACAAAGATGGAAAACTTAAAATTTGTAATGAAATGGCATCCGGAGATTCCAAGGATATTATCTTTCGGTATCCTTGTGACGTTTACTATGATGTTATTCGCACAAGGAAAGAATATCTCAGGTACTGTGTGTGACAAAAATGGAGAAAATATAATTGGTGCCAGTGTGTTGGTCAAAGGTACTACCAATGGTACGATTACCGATTTTGACGGTAATTTTGTCTTGAGAAATGTGGCCGATAATGCTATTTTGCAGATTAGTTTTGTTGGATATGAAACTTTAGATATATCAGTTAAAGGGCAAAGCAATATCAAAGTGGTATTGACAGAAGATACCGAGACATTGGACGAAGTCGTAGTCATAGGATATGGTTCGGTTAAAAAAAGCACTTTGACGGGAGCGGTAACTAAAATGGATTCCAAAGGAATAGAGAACCGTCCGTTGGCGCGTGCCGAAACAGCCCTGCAAGGGCAATTGGCAGGTGTACAAGTACGTACAACAACAGGTGAACCAGGAGCGGATTTGCAGATTCGTGTACGTGGTGCAGCCTCTGTCAATGCTAGTTCCGATCCATTATATGTAGTTGACGGTGTTCCGATGTCAACCTTGAGTGGTGTTAATCCATCTGATATTCAATCCATTGAGGTCTTAAAAGATGCCGCCTCCGCAGCTATTTATGGTTCGCGCGGTTCCAACGGAGTGGTAATGGTTACGACCAAAACAGGGAAGAGTGGCAAACCCAAAATCTCATTCAATGCCAGTTACGGTGTTCAACAGCTGGAAAAAAAGATGGACTTGTTAAGCTCCACCGAATGGATGGAGTTCAAATTAAAATGGTTGGATGCCAATTATTTGGCTCAGGCAAGAAGTAAGGGGGTGACCAATGCCAGTATAGCGGATAGTAATGAAACACGTTTGGCCAATCTTGGAATTCAGGAAGGAACCAGTGCCTCTTACAACTATGCCTTTGATGAGCGGTGGTTTAAATATTTAGGGAAAGATATACAGGACTCGCATACTTATACGAATAATCCGGAAGAGTTGTGCCTGCTTGATTGGCAAGATGAATTCTTCCGCAATGCAATTGTACAGGACTACAGCCTGAGTGTTTCCGGTGGTACAGAAAATACCTCCTATCTCTTTTCCGGGGGATATATGGATCAGGAAGGTATTGCAACAGGAACCAATTATGAACGTTATTCTTTCCGTACAAATCTGGAATCCAAGATAAACAAATACATAGCGGTTGGCATGAATCTAGCTCCCACTTATATAGTGCAGCAGGGATCGGGACTTGCCAATGGAAAGGATTCCGAAGTACATCATGTACTGACATCCGCTCCCGTTTCAGAACCCGGTGTGGGGTATATGACTAATGCGAATGGAAATCTCAAATACAACTGGGCCGGCAGTGCCTCAAGTCCCATTTATTATATGGAGAACAATACGAATGAAAACCGCATAATGCGCATGACTGGTAATGCGTTTCTGCGAATCACCCCGATCAAGGATTTACGAATAGAACTTTCCGGGTCTGCGCAATATTATGATAAAGACTCCAACACTTATTATACAACTGCGGCTTCCGGCAACTGGGCACAGGGAGAAGGGGCAAAATCATCCGGTTCTCATCTGACAGAAAGAACCTGGGAAACACTTCTGCAGGCTGTGGCCAATTATGATTTCAGTTTTGGGGGGCATACTTTCAATATCATGGCCGGTGCTTCCTCTGAAAAAAGCAACACGGGATTCTCTACTAATCAAAGTTTCTCCGGCCCGTTTCCCAATGATGCGATTCAAGGGTCTTTTGATGGTTCCAAAGTGAGTGTGAAAACCAATACTGTCACAGAGAAAACCCAAAAGAACCTGGCATCCGTTTTTGGTCGTTTGCAGTATAATTACAAGGAAAAATACATGTTTTCAGGAAGTTTGCGTTATGACGGATGCTCAATATTTGGAGCTGACAATAAATGGGGTGTCTTTCCGGCAGTATCCGCAGGATGGATGATTTCCAATGAGAATTTTTTTAAGAAATTGAATTTACCTTGGTGGAATACCTTGAAATTCAGAGTAAGTTATGGTGAAACAGGTAATAACAATATCAGTAACACTGCCGCCTATGCCACTTTATCAGCCGTAACCTATGCCGGACAGGCTGGTTACCAAGCCAATTCTCTAGGTAATCCAGATCTTGGATGGGAAAAAACTAAAAGTGCAGACTTTGCAGTTGATTTGGGATTTGTGAACAACCGTATCCAGCTGTCATTGGATTATTATACTAAACGGACATCTGATCTGCTTTACCAGGTTCCTGTGCCAGGCGCATCCGGCTTCTCCACCGTATGGGACAATTTGGGGGATATTGACAATAAGGGTTTTGAAATAGAATTGAATACAAAAAATCTGACAGGTGCCTTCTCATGGAGTACTTCGCTGAACATCTCTTATAATAAGAATACGGTAAAATCATTGGGTGTGGACAATACTCCAGTTTACTCAGGCTTTAGCAGCGGACAGAATTCAAATGTGCTAATGGTGGGCAAACCCATTAATACTTTCTACATGTATGATGCAATCGGTGTTTGGAAGACCCAGGCTGAAATTGACGCTTACAGTACGGCCCACAATGGGACACCGGTCACTTTTCAAGGAAGTACAGTCAAGCCAGGTGATATCCGTTATGCGGACATTGACAATAATGGCTACATTGATGCAAATGACAAGGCCTATCTTGGGCAACCCACTCCTAAATACGTTTTTGGTATGACCAACAATTTCAGTTATAAGAATTTTGATCTTTCCATCTTGTTGACCGCACAAACAGGCGGTAAGATTTTTGGTGTTTTTGGCCGTGCTTTTGACCGTCCGAGCATGGGAGCTAGCAGCAACGTACTGGGGCGCTGGCGGAATGCATGGTGGTCTGAAACGGAACAGGGAGACGGAAAGACTCCATATATTCTAAGCACCACAACAGGGACAACTTTAGATTCTCGCTGGCTATATTCATCTGATTATCTTCGTGTAAAAAATTTAACAATTGGTTACAAAATTCCTATTAATCCCAAGTTCGTCTCATACGCTCGTGTTTATGTTTCCATTGAGAACCTAGCCAGGTGGGACAATTATTATGGAGGTTATTCGCCGGAGGCTGCCAATACGGCTTCCAGCTCTTCTCCCGGAGGCCAAAGTGCTGTAGGGTTGGATTATGGAGGTTATCCTATTCCGCGCATATACACAATTGGTATTAATGTTAATTTCTAATATAAAAGATATAGAGTCATGTTTAAATTAAAGAATATATTATGGATGGGCGCTCTTGCGTTGTCCGTTATTTCCTGTGATGATTTTTTAGAAACAGCTCCTTCCGACCTGCTTTCTTCCAACAGTTTCTATCAGACAGCGGCCCAGTCGGAACAGGGGGTCATAGGTGTATATGGTGACCTTGATCAAATCTCCAATTATGTGTACCTGCATATGTCCGAATGCCGTTCTGACAATGCATGGGTGGAGCCCAGACCCAATGGCTTGAGGGAATATGCTGAAATCGGTACTTTCCGTGCCGGAGAAGATTTGGGTATGTTTAACAACGCATGGAATCTTTTATACAAGGTCATTTACGATGCCAATGTGGCGATGACGAAAATAGAAGGATGTGATTTTGGCGACAAGACCTCTATCAAGGAACAGTTCCTAGGAGAAATGCTTTTTATGAGGGGATGGTGCTATTTTGAACTGGCGCGTCTTTGGGGTAATGTCCCTTTAATCGTTACTCCGGTTTCTCCTTCAGAAGTGAAAGGAATAGGCCAGTCCACTCCACGCGAGATTATAGAGACTGTTGTCATCCCTGATTTGACTGAAGCAAAAAATAAACTTCCTTATAAGGAACAGATGGTAAGTGCCTCAGGCAGTTCAATTTCTTCCGAAGGACGTGCTGATAAGATGGCTGCTGAAGCAATGCTGGCACGTGTTTATATGACACTGGCTGGTTCACCCTATAATGACAGTAATGCCAAAAGTTTGGCCAAGACACAATTGGAAAACATATTGAACTATTCTGTTGCCAATGGTGACAAATATTGGGCCCCTACTTTGGATGAATGGAGAAAGCAGTGGATGCCAAGTACGGATTATTATAATAAATATTCAATCTTCGCAATCCAACATAGAACCAACGAGAACCGTAATTATCTCATCTTTAATTTCAGTCCAGGTCTGCCCCCTTCGTATACAAGCAGAAGGATTTTTGGAAATTCCATTTGGGTGGAAAAAACTTTAGAATATGAGTTCGAAAGAACTTTCTCTAATGGGAAAAAAGACGGACGTGGAGTTGGCTTCACTACTTTGGAAGGTTATGAAGAAGAACCCAACTATCCTGCATACACCAATGATCGGGAAAATGTGATTCTAGAGGACGGTATGACAGTGGAAGTATATACAAAGACCATGTTTTACAAATATCTGCCAAGTAAGCCCAAACTGGCAGAACTGGGTATGTCCTTTGATGAAAGCTCAATGGCTGGTGACTATGACTGGCCGGTGAACTTTCCAATACTTCGTTTGGAGGATATGATGCTGCTGTATGCGGAGTTACTAGCAGATGAAGGTAATGTAGCGGAAGCAATGTATTATGTTAACAAAATTCGGGAACGTGCCGGTTGTGATCCGGAAACAGCCTCCACCAGTGCGGACGCATTACGATTGATAAAGCGTGAACGGCGCGTGGAACTGGCAGGTGAGGGTATACGTTGGTTTGATCTTGTCAGATATGGAGAATGGCAGTCTGCAATCACAAGGATGTTCGACAATTATAATAATCCTGACGGAACGGACAAAAGTGAATTAAAAAACGGACGATATCTTTATCCCATACCTTTGGACCAGATGAACGCTGTGCCAGGACTTTATTCCCAGAATGAGGGATATTGAAATAAATATCAAGTTAAACAAAAGTAATTTATTAAAGCAACAGCTGATCATCCAAATCAGTTGTTGCTTTAATTTTCTTTTTATTAATCCAATGTTTATATTATAATAATTGGTATTGAATATATTAAAAGTAAATAAAAATTAAAATTGTATATTTGTAAATATAATCAGCCTCTCAGTCGGTTATATTGACTTATCTAAGGGAGTATTTCTAATTTTATATTCAATAACATACTGTGATTTTTTATCGGACGAATTTTCGAAGCCAAAAATTGTATGGGGAAATCTTAACACATTTGGGAGTTATGTTATTGCTCCTGAAAATATGTTCATCAATGCCCCTGCATGTATGATTGTACCTGGCAATACCTATTTATTGGCCGTGCTTAATTCTAAAATAGCAGATTATTATCTTCGCACTCTTGGAGTTGTGCGTAATGGTGGATTTTTTGAATACAAACCGATGTTTGTAGAACAAATTCCTATACCCAAAATCACAACAGAAAAAGCAAAACAAATAGACAATATATTATCTTCATCATTATCGATGGAAGATAAAGATGTTAAAATAGAAGAGATTATAGAGGGTATATACGGACTCTCACGAGAAGAAATTACTTTTCTCCATAATCTATAAACCCTATATACATCTGCTCTTCTATTGATAAATGATACAAGTCAAAAATGAACTTGTCAATTCTTTTTGCTTTATTTACAGAATATTCCATTTGAATATCCTGCACGAGTTTGTTGATCATACATTCATCTGTATCATTAATTTTTAATATAGATATTTCATCCATGAAAATTTTACTTAATTCTCTTGTCTTTCCTTGCAATTCAGGGAATCTATCTGCAAAACAGAATTTAAAAAGAGAAGAATTGAAAAAAGCCGTCAGATATTCAAGGTGAGTTCCTGTGATAATGAAACACTTTTGATTTGTCATCACTCCACTTCTATCATAAACAAACGGCAAGAATTTTGTCATATTAGGGTATATGATTTTTGGCTTCGAAAATTCGTCCAAATATGCGCAGTTACGTAGATTGTATGCAGTATCTCCTTGATCTGCTCGTGGCTCTATCTTATCCCAGTATTTATCAAGGTGTTGTTTTATTGCAGGGTAGTCTTCGATATGAATACGTTCAAGGTCACCTTTAATCCCGTTATGGGTATTTATTATCCATAAATTAGCCCATTCATACCCATATCTACATACATCCCTGCCACGAAGAATCGGTCTTATAACATTGGATTTTGGGAACTTATGTTCATAACATTTCAACATGGAATAAAAAGAGAGCCGTGTGGAAAGGAAAGCGATGTCTATGAAATCCTTTAGGCGAGAATCATTGTCAGCGATAGCAGACAGTTTCATGGTTACGATATCTTCCAAAGCGTACAATCTGATGCCATCTTCCATGCAGGGATTTCCCAGACGTTCATAAGCATGCGTGATACAGTCTATCTTAACTCCGTTTATACTTCCTTTCAGCGTATTCTTTTCCAGAAAATCTGTGCGGAAACCATATTTTGTCTCAAGAAAATCCTTTAGCAGAAGAACATCAAACGGGTAAGGAGTGAAAAGGTCAAGATCTATCGACTTCCGATGCCCAAGATATAAAGCAAGGGCGATTTCTCCCGCAAGACAGAAAGAATCCAGCATACTCTCGGATTGCAATCTTCTCAAGAGTTCAAGAGTCGTTCCCTCGACAGTTTCCGTGTGTAGCATTTCAAGTCTTCCTTTTTCAAGTCAAAAACAATACAGGCAAAGTTCATGTCCCGTGGTGAGAGGAAAGGGATTTCCTTGATGATTTCCCGGAACCCTTCAATGCCCCCATAAAGATTGAACCCGGTGTAGTAGTCCTCCAGCCATCCCCTTTCCAGAATTCGCTGCACGACAATCTTCCGTGACTTCCACCAATCGAAGTCCGACAGGTCGTATTCCCATAACAATGACGGGGAAACGGAACATGCGCCATATTTCTTATAGTCGTCGAATATTGCCATTCCATCTAAAATGAATATGTTACAAAGATAGTCTTTTTACCCCGAAGAGACGAGTTTTTCTTTGGAGATATATCGGAATTAATAAAAAATCATCAAAAATACATCATTGATACAGACTGGTTTACTAACAAAATATGGGGCTGGCGGTATCCGTCAACCCTATGTTCGCCTTCTGATTTTCCAAAACTTTGCAGGCGAAGAAAGACAAGAACAGTATCGAACTAAAAACAACCGGAAAATGGAAGAAGGCAAGAATGAAATCATGGAGCTCAGGCAGATGATCGAAGGATGCTTCGAGCGTCAGAACAAGCTCATCGCCCGCCTGGAAATGGAACTAGAAGCACTCAGTAACTTCAACGGCAAGCAGATGCTGGACAGTCGCGACATGCGTCTCCAGTTGAAAGTCTGCGACCGGACACTGATACGCTGGCGCATGTCGGGAAAGCTGCCGTCCTTCAAGATCAGCGGCAAGGTGTACTTCTGGGCGTTCGACGTGTACAAGTTTCTCCGGGAGGAATATGGCACGGCCGCCCTGCCGGAAGCCTTCGAAGAACAGGAATCAATAACAATTAAAAATAGCAAGACAAATGGAAAATCAAAGTAAGTACATCATGATCGAGCGGAACAAGTTCGCCGCCCTTGTCAAGGCACACCGCAAATGCCTGCAGATGCTGAGTATCCTGACCTACGCGCATACTGTCAAGGAAGCGCAGCTGACCTTCACGCTGGAGGAGATCTGCGAGCTTCTCCAGATGACCCGTGAGGAAGTGGAGACGCAACGACAGCGGGGGTACATCCGTTTCAGCGTGCAGAACGGCATGACCGTCTACGAGATCACGGACATCCTGCGGTTGAAGAACATGCTGGAGATGGGAAAGATATACCACAAGATCGACGAAATGGTGATAACCATTCCGGTGAAAAAGGAAACCGGGAATGTAACGGATTCATTAACCGATTAATAGGATTCAATATGAGACAGTTGGTACATGCCTCGCTTTTCAGCGGGTTTGGCGCGGCAGATCTCGCCGCCGAATGAATGGGATGGCGCAACGCCTTCCACTGCGAGATAGACGAGTTTTGTAACCGGATTTTAAATTATTGGTTCAGCCATGCAGAAAGTTATACGGATATTACAACTACGGATTTTCGGGGATGAAGGGGAAAGGTCGACATCCTCACGGGAGGTTTCCCCTGCCAGCCCTTTTCAGTCGCCGGCCAGCGAAGGGGCGCGGAGGACAGCCGTTACCTCTGGCCTCACATGCTCCGTGCCATTCACGAGATCCGGCCCGGTTGGATCGTTGGTGAGAACGTTGGTGGCATCCTCCAGGTGGTACAGCCCGGTAAGGCGGCTCACGTGGGATGTCAGCCCTCTCTGTTCGGAGAGGATCAGCCTGTATACCGCAAGCGGGAGGAATACGTCGTCGAGACCATCTGTCGGGATCTTGAGCGTGAAGGATATACCGTCCAGCCGCTGCTTATTCCGGCTTGTGCCGTCGGTGCCCCGCACAGAAGGGACCGTGTCTGGTTTGTTGCCCACGCCGATAGCCTCGGATTTCAAGATAAGGGGCCCCGGCAGCCAACAGAAAGGGCTGCCCGAGATCATCCGCGAGATGCTGCTGCTCACCCCGACAGCGACGGAGATACACCACTGGCAACGGGTGGAACACTGGAAACGTCAGGGGCGCACGTCCATGCACGAGGCAGAGGACGGGGAGAAGAACCCCAACGGTCTGACGGATTTCCTGGACTTCCATGGGCTACTCCCGACCCCGACGGCAAGGGATTGGAAAGGAGCGCCGACACTGGAGAATTTCGAGCGGAAAGGGAAGAACCCGCGGCAGGGCAGCCTTCCCGATTTTTTCGCCCAGGCTGGGAGGAGTTTCCAACTCAATCCCCTGTTTGTGACCGAGATGATGGGATTCCCTGTCAATTGGACGGTATTACCTTTTCTTCCTGGCGGCAACAGTCTGTAAAAGGGTATGGAAATACCATCGTACCACAGGTAATATATGAGATCTTCAAAGCAATAGAATCAACTTATAAATAGACAGCATGCATACATTCATTATAGCGGAACATCCGGAGTTCGGTAAAATCCGGACAGTTGAGAAGGACGGTAAAATATGGTTTTGCGCAAAGGATGTCGCCGCATCATTGGGATACGCCAATACAAGAGATGCCATAGACCGGCATTGTAAACAGAAGGGAGTCTGTGTTCGATGCTGCTGAAAAAGTAGCCATATGACTTGAATCACATCATTAACAAGTGGAGGATGTTTGCATTCACAAGAATCAAGCATCCTTCATTTTTTTCTATAATCCGGCATTATTTTACTTGTACATATCATTGATTTTCAATATCTTTGTAGAGTAACCAGGAGCTTGATGGCAATAAATATTGTCATCAGGCTCTTTTTTTATTGTCATATCGTGGCAATGAATTTAAGTAATTCTGCAACAATGACGCAAGTAAATAGACATATCTTTGAAGTTGTATTATAATCAGATAAACAATAGACGAAATGGAATTAAACGACTGGTTGGCTATAATCGGGGCTTTCGGGGGATTGGAGGCTGTCCGCTGGGGTGTCACGTTCTGGGTGAACCGCAAGACGAACGCACGGAAGGAGGATGCGTCCGCCAATTCGATGGAAGATGAGAACGAGCGTAAGCAGGCTGACTGGCTGGAAGAACGCATCGCCCAGCGTGACGCCAAGATTGATACGTTATACGTTGAGCTTCGTAATAAACAGTCTGATAAGTTGGCATGGATTCATAAGTGCCACGAGCTGGAACTGCAATTGAAAGATGCCGAGCATAACCGTTGTGACAGGCCCGATAGCGAATGCGGTCGACGTATTCCACCACGCAGGACTACATTAATTAAAGATAAGGAGGATAAGATATGAAGTATTTTACGATTGCGGAACTCTGCAAGTCAACAACTGCCGACCGCTTGGGTATTAACAACAGATGCAGACAGGAGCATGTGATTGCTCTGACTGCCTTGGTGGATAATGTGCTTGATCCGTTACGCACATGGTGGGGAAAACCAATAACAGTAAACAGTGGCTATCGCTGTCCGGAACTTAATGCAGCTGTCAAGGAAAGCAAGTCTTCGCAGCACATGAAGAGGGAAGCTGCTGATATTGACACTGGGGACAGACAGCAAAACAAACTGCTGTTTGAGTATATCCGAAAGAACCTGCCCTATGACCAGTTGATTGATGAAAGTAATTTTGCATGGGTTCATGTCAGTTACCGAGCTGATGGGGCTAATAGGAAACAAGTTTTGAAACTCTAATAACTACAACTATGGAAAAAGAACCAGGATTTTTTGTGAAAGATACTGATAACTTGCGTGCCAGGCTCATTATCACGAGTAAAATGGTTAAAAACTCTCGCCTTGAATGGGCGTGGAGAATTGGAATTACTGTCGATGTAGTCGCTTCAATCATCATGCAGATCTTATGATGTGGTTATATAATAAGGTTATGAACTGGGTAAGCCGGCACATATTGTTGGCTCCCTTTATGTGTCTGTTTCTGCTGTTTGCCTGTGGCAGCTCGCATAAGACTCTCAAGTTTGACACAGAAGTAATCAGGAAGGACAGTGCCTGTGAATCGGTCAATATCGTACATGGATCAACCACCTCTTTGAGCGAGCTCATTACCACTAATGGTAGCTATGTAATTGATTTCCATATCTATGACACAAGAAAACCGTCCGACAGCCTGACCGGGAAACCTTCATTGCTGGCAAATGGGCATGTGGAAGGGGATTTCAATAAGGAGGAAGATAAACAGACAGTGGTAGCCGATACCACGAATGTCAAAGCTGATAAGAAAACTACTTCCACCAAACATGAGAAAACCAAGACTGAAGAGGTAAAGGATAAAAAAGAATCCATGCTGCCTGAACAAATCGGTTTTGCCTGTGTTTGTATAACCGTTTTGCTTGTCGTTGTGCTGGCTAGTACGAAAACATTAGCGCAACAGACAATCTTCATCATAAGACTTTAAATTTATAAATTGGACTTCCCCGGTTCGTGATGAGTCGGGGTGTTTTATTAAGAAACTTGGTTGCATCTATTTTTTTGCAAAATCGCTTTTATTTTTGCCTGTAAACATACATTTATTCAAAATAAAATATTACACATTGCAGTGTGTAACTGGAAAGATAATATTTCCATACATATCAATATTGTCTGAAACTTTTAAAAATAAATATTATCCCTATGAGGACGATTGCCTGTGAAGGTTATTGTCCTTTTTTATTATTGTATTTTTCTTGTTTTTGTAGACAACAAAATGTATATTTGCAAAAGAAGTGCGACAAGAAGTCGTACGGAATACTTGAAGATACAGAACGACTAATTCGCAATAATTTAAGTATGAATTAGTTGGCTAATTTTACGATATTTACTGAATATCCTTGTTATATCTATACATAGAATCTCAGATTTTTGGCTATAAAAAGATTATTGATATAATGGATATTGAAATTATTACAGTTTCGTATTTTCTCCAATCTTTCAAAAGTAATATCATTCATTGCATTTCAGATCTTGAACATGGATATCAGATAAACTAATCAAAAGAATCCTCATTTCTCCGTCTGTCTTCCATATATAGTCTTGTATGCAATTCCTATTTATAAAATTGAAAATTTGCCATCCACTTCCTTTTGATTCCGTGCTACACAGCTCACTTCCCTTGATTAACTGATTACCACTATCAGAATCCACCCTAAAGTTACACTCTATTATAATACACCCATTTGGGGGGTATCAAAAATGCACCGAACTTCACAGCTCAGTGCACCTACTAACTTGTTTAACTTAATAAATGAAAATATCAATAATTAAAATTGATAATATGCAATATTAGGCATATAAAAACCAAAAAAAGAAACCAATTTTTGGTCTTAATATAACAGCCATATTTTGATGTCCTATTTTGATTTTAATCTAAGAATAAATATATATTTAATAACCATAATTCTGATAAGCTTTTTTCCCCTCTCCTGTTAACAGTACACCATTTTCATCTGTTAATAAATCAATGATATTCTGTCTAAAAGGTTTTAATGTGAACCAAGGTTTGAAATTGCCCAAACCATTACCAGTAGGTCCGTTTCCACTTACAATGTTATCAGCACTATCCCAAAGACCTTGCATATCTGATCCCGTCTGATCGTGATAAATAATACGATCTGCTTGCCATCCAGAATGATGTAACCATTCGTAATAAATAAATTCAGAGTTCATTTCACGTGCTATTTCATTTAATATAAAATTGACAAAACGATCATCTACTGAAACAGCTGTTGGAGGATATTGTTCTGCTAATGAATACTTCGAGCCACCATCCCAATAACTTTCGTCTATTCTCATTGCAGAAGTCATATCTGTTATCACGGTATAAGGCCATTGTTGTTCTTCTTTAATTAAATCTTCATGTCCTGGTTGAAGACGTGCCAATACTTCCGCACGACTTTCACCTGCTTTAAAAGCCGCACGTTCTCTAATTTTATTAATATCATCAATCGCCAAAGCAAAATCCCCCTTGAGCCCATAAGCTGTTGCCCGTATTAAATAAGTTTCGGCTAATCGGAATAAAGGCACATCACGTGAAGAATAATAAGAGTCATATGAATTCCTATTAGGATCAACATATTTCCCTGTAACAGGAGACCCTGGAGTTTGAACCTTATCTAGTCCCATATATTCTCCTGAATTATAACTATATGAACTTCCATCCGATTTGATTGTTGGACGGTAATAATATTTATTATCATCTTTAATCCAACGGGCAAAAACAACATACGGTTGCGCTAAAGCTATTTTCATCTCTAAAGCAGTTTCTTTAGTATTTTCTACATAAGCAAAAGCTAAATCCTGAGTTCCCATTTTATGTTCACCTGCTATAGCTTTTCGTCCCTTCCAAGATTGACGTTTGTAACTAGGCAAAATATTTTGATTAAAATAATTCGCCATATTTTGAGTCCAAGTATAAGTTGCATTATTGGGGTCATTGTATGCATAATAATCTTTATCCACTGCAGGTGTAGAACTATTATCGCTTCCGTTGAGAGCCGTTGTAAATTCTAAGATAAAAGATTTTTGATAGCGGGAATCCGCAAATTTGTTTGTAAACAAATCCAAACCAAAATCATTTGTTACTGCCATCACATCATCCTTGCCCCCATACTCCCAAGTATATTTAGGGATTCCCCACGCCGCGTTCACGTATTTAGTAGAAAGAAAAGCATTTAAACGATTTCCATAGCGTCCATTATCTCCACTATTAGCCGGTGTACCAAAAACGCAAGATAAAATAAATTCACGACTATTTTCATTCGAGTAATCGTCTAATTTGTGTTCAAACATTTTTGCATAATCTGGTTCCAATGCATAATAACCATCTTGATCAATCACATAATTAGTATAATAAATACAAGAATCTAAATCTGCAATACCTTGCCCTTTATACAACATTCCAAGATAAGATTTCTCATTTGTATTATCTATTGTACCATTTTCTTTACGTCCATATTCTGCCGTCCCATATTTACTTCCTTGTGCACGATGCAAATAAAGTTTTGACAAAAAATGAGCTGCTGCACCTTTAGTTGCACGCCCTAAGTTATTAGTCCCTAGTTCCGTTGCTGTTGGTAAATTCTCAAAAGCATATCGTAAATCTGAAATCATCAAGCTATAAAGATTTGCAGATGTTTCACGTCTATAATTGTAATTATTAGGTAATGATATAGTGTGTTCCAATGGTACATATACATCACCAAATAATGTATTTAGCATATAAATACAATATGCACGGTTAAATAACACTTCAGATAAACTTTGAGCCGCATAGACAGCGTCAGATGCAAATTTTCCCTGCGCTTTACCAGAGCGGATGGAATTTATAGCACGATTACAATTATTAATACAGGGATAAAAACCTAATAATTGATTGCTAGTGAACTCACCTGCAAGTCCGTCTGCCATCTGAGCTGTATATTTGCCATTAGATTGCCACATTGAAGCTGAATACAAAGCCATATTAGCATTTTTACATGTCATATTATCTACTGCGGCAAAAAAACAATATGGGCCCTGCTGGTATTGTTTAGTTACACGTAATGCATCATAAGTACCAACTATTAATTGTTCCAAACCTATTTCTGTTTCAAAATAATCCTGAGTAATTGTAGAAACCATTTTCTCTTCCAAAAAACTATCTGTACAAGCAAACAGATTAAAAGCAGTTAAGGATACTGCTATATATTTTACTAAATTCATCTTTTATTCATTAAAATGTTTATTAAAAACCTATTCTTAAACCAATAACATAACTACGTGTCAATATCGTGTTATTAGTCTGACCACCAATAAAACCTGTATCATTATTGTTAGCTGTAGTATTCCAACCTGTTGTATCGTCAGGATTAATACCTGCTTTCACTAGTTCACCACCAAAAATAAACGGATTCAAAACTTGAGTATAAATTTGGAAGTTTGTCACTCCCATTTTGTTTAACCATTTTTCAGGAAAACTGTATGAAAGTGCGATATTACGTATAGCCACCATATTACCTTTTGTAAATCCCATATAATTACTATAATCATTAGTTGTTATACCACCAGTACGTTGTATTGGGAATTTGCCTGAAGGATTTTCAGGACTCCATACATCTTTTTCAACACGACGTCCATAAGTCTGTAATAATCCATAATATGTGCTTCCCATGCGAGCATAAATGAATGAATTCAACTGCCAATTCTTATAAATAAAAGTAGTAGTAAAACCACCGATCCATTTTGGAGAAAACGATCCGATATGCTGTTTGTCATTATCGTCAAACTTGCCATAGCCATTATCTAAATAAGTTACAGTTTCTCTTATATTCTTTCCATTTATATCTCGATATTCAATATCCTTTGTTATTGCACCTTCTGTACCTTGAGGAACCTCAATCAAAGGCTGATCAACTAATTTAGCCATACCTGGAAGCATAGTAATAGAATTTGCTCCATAAATTGCTAATTGTCTTAAATCATCATTAGAATTTTGCCATAAACGATCATACTTATAAACCCAAACATCATTAATAGGTTTACCAATAAACCATTTATTTGCAATGTCGTCAACTTTACCGTTTGCCAATTCCATAATTTCTTCCTTATTAGTAGAGAAAGTAAAATCAGTTTTCCAAGTAAAATCACGTGTTTTAATATTTATCGTTGATAGGGTTAACTCAAAACCTCTATTACGTGTTTTTCCCACATTAGTCAAAATATTCGTATAACCACTCATATACGGGAGAGCCTTATTAAGTAATAAATCAGATGTATTGGCTACATAATACTCAAGACTTCCACTAATGCGATTGTTCAAAAAACCAAAATCCAGACCAATATTAGTAGTGGCTGTCTTCTCCCAACCCAAATCCTTATTAGGTAATACCGAAGCCTTAGCACCAATAGTAACATTAGAGATATTACCCATACCTATATATTTACCGGATCCATTAGTTGTCATTGATCCTGTAGTCTGATAAGGTTTAATAGAAGCATTACCTGTAACACCATACCCCACACGCACTTTTAACTGATCAATCCAGTCTAGACCTTTGAGGAAGTTTTCTTCATTCATCTTCCAAGCTAAAGCGACAGAAGGAAAAAAGTCCCATTTATTGCCAACAGCCAACATAGATGCTCCATCCCAACGTCCCGTAGCAGTCAGTAAATAACGATTCATCAGTGAGTAATTAAAACGAGCCATATAAGAGGCACGGCTTTGAGTACTAAAAGATGACCCAGGAGTATCTCTTGTTAGATCTGAATTTCCTACACTATACCATAAGGCTGTTGGAAAAGTACAGTTGAAAGCACGGACTTCAAGTCCTTCTGAACGAGAATATTCGGCAGATTGCATTAAGGTTAAACCTACCGAATGAATTTTATTAAATGTCTTATTATAATATAACAAATTTTCTAAGGTCCATGAAAGATGCTGGTCATGATCATTATAAGCTGTATTAGCAGCATATGCAGAATGGCCTAATGGATTAGAAAAATTGTTCCCATAATAACTTCCATAACGTGAATTACGATACTGGGTACCAAAATTTGTACGCCAAGTAAATCCCTCTAATGGTGACCATATTTTTCCTAAATCAATTTCTCCATAGGAATTAAACATCACACTATAATAACGTGTTTCATTTATAGCTTCAGTAACATCCAACATTGGATTATAATGAGATGGTCCATCACTTACATTCAAAGGAATTCCTTCTTCATCATATGCAGGCGCATAAGGTAATTTATCAAGTGCATAACCGTATGAATCTTTATAACCACTACCTGACCCATTATTTATAATACCATAATTTTTAATAGAATGGCTAGCATTAATACCCATACCTACCTTCAAAAACTTGGCAACCTGTATTTCGCCATTTATTTTAGCTGTATATCGTTTAAAATCTTGATCTCTCATAGGTGATTCTTGATCCAAATAAGCCAATGACATATAAAGCTTGGACTTCTCTGTACCGGCGGATAATGAAATCTGATGATTGTGTGTAACAGCAGTACGAGTGACATAGTCTGTCCAAGGAGTTGTTGGAATATTTTTAGAATTATAAACAGGCACTTCTGTAGCATATCCTGCCTTAATTTCTTCTGCTGTAGCAGGTCTCATTTTATAAGAACCATCTGCATTGTATTCCCAAGCTTGTTTAAAGTAAGGCTTAAGATATGGATATCTCGAAATTCCTCCAAATAACAAATCCCCATCAGTATTGGGGTCTGGTGCGGTTCCGTATGCCCCTGTATAAGCACCAGCATTAATATATGCTTGACGATTCCAATCTATCAACTCCCCAGAATCCATCCAATCAGTCATTGAATGAATTTTAGAGAAAGTCACTGTTCCATCATAACTAATTGACACTTTACCAACTTTTCCATTTTTCGTTGTAATTAAAACAACCCCATTTGCTCCACGAGAACCATAAATAGCTGTTGCTGAAGCATCTTTTAATATTTCCATGGATTCAATATCATTAGGATTTATATCATTTATGGAACCAGCCACCATTGGAATACCATCAATTACATAAAGCGGATCATTATCAGCTGTTATGGAACGATTACCGCGAATACGTACTTCACCCACTTCTCCAGGACGGCTGTTAGTTGTAATATCCACACCTGGTGCTTTTCCCTGCATAGCCTGTAATGCATTCTGTACAGGACGTTCTTTTATTTGTTTTTCTGACACTTGTGTTAAGGCCCCTGTAACATCACTTTTTTTCACACTACCATAGCCTATCACTACCACTTCCTCTAACATTTCTGCATCTTCTTGCAATGTTATATTAAAATAATTCTTTCCTTTTACTAAAATATTTTGTGTCTTGTAACCGACAAAACTGATTTGAATAGTTGCGTCATCTGGAATGTTTTGTATACTAAATTTACCATCGAAATCAGTAATAACACCATTAGGTACTCCTTTTACCACGACACTGGCTCCTATAACAGGTTCTCCTTGCGTATCCAATACTACTCCTTTTACAACTTTAATTTGAGCTAAAGTTCCAATAGCCCATGCAAAAAAGAAAATAATAAAGAATGATTTCTGAAAGCTTTTTCTCATGGCGAGACATCGCAAGACAATTTTTTTTTTGTTTTTCATACTTTATTTTTATTAATATTAAATTTAAATTCGATCGCAAATTTAATAATAAAACATCTATTCGAAATGTTATATTGTACACAAAGCCTAGAATTTTGTACGTTGTAATAAAAAAATATAAATTCATTTCCACACATATTTGATATTATACAAAGTAGTTGTTTTTTCCATATCTATTGTACGTTTTTACATTTCAAAATCGACAATAAAAGGTATATTTGTAAAATATCTTTCTAATTAAAATTTTAATCAATCAAAAATCAAGTATTATGAATATTCTAAAAAAATGTCAGTGCATATGCTTGCTAGCATTATTGAAAATCCCATGTTATGCACAAGAAAATTATAAAATTTGGTATGATACTCCAGCCCATTACTGGGAAGAGGCAATTCCTATAGGTAATGGGCGTATTGCCGCCATGGTTTTTGGAAATCCTCAGTTAGAGCAATTACAGCTGAACGAAGAAACCGTATCAGCCGGTTCACCCTATCAAAACTATAATAAAGAAGGCAAAGGAGCATTAAAGGAAATAAGACGTCTGATTTTTGATGGGCATTATGAAGAGGCCCAAAATATGGCTGAAAAAAAAATATTATCTCCTGTAGGACGAGAAATGCCTTATCAAACAGTTGGAAACCTTAATATCCGTTATAAGAACCATAAACAAATAAAAAAATATTATCGTGAATTAGATTTAACTCGTGCTATAGCTACAACCCGTTATCAAATCAAAGATGTAGAAATTACAGAAGAAACATTTGCATCTTTTACAGACCAATTGATAATCAAACATATCAAATCATCTAAAAAGGGTAGTATTAATTGTGAACTATTTTTTCAAACACCAATGGACGCTCCAAAACGAAGTGCTTGTGGAAAGAAAAAACTACGTTTAGAAGGCATAACAAGCGGTAATAATCATATACCAGGAAAGGTACATTACTGTGCTGATTTATCTGTGAAAAATAGCGATGGAAAAGTCTTTGCGTTAAATGATACTTTAATTAAAGTAGAGAAAGCTACAGAAATATGTTTATATGTTTCTATGGCTACTAACTTTGTCAACTACAAAGATATTTCAGCCAATCCTTATGAACGTAATGAGAAATACCTTAAAAATTCAATGAAGGATTTTGAAAAGGCTAAGATAGAGCACGTGGCAGCTTATAAAAAAATGTTTAATCGAGTTACTTTAGAATTGGGTCACAGTCCTCAAATCAATAAACCAACAAATATACGTTTAAAAGAATTTGAGTCCTCTTATGATCCTCATTTGGTTTCTCTATATTTTCAATTCGGACGTTATCTCTTGATTTCTTCTTCTCAACCTGGATGTCAGCCCGCTAATCTGCAAGGCAAATGGAATGCTAAAGTACGTCCACCATGGAGTAGTAATTATACCACAAATATTAATACTGAAATGAATTATTGGCCAGCTGAAGTTACGAACTTATCAGAATTACATGAACCGTTAATTCAAATTATACAAGATTGGAGCCAAAGTGGACGTGAAACAGCTGATCAAATGTACGGATGTCGCGGTTGGGTTCTTCATCATAATTCCGATTTATGGCGTGTAACAGGGGCAGTAGACCGTGCTTATTGTGGCGTATGGCCAACAGCGGGAGCTTGGATGTGTCAACATTTATGGGATAGGTATTTATTCTCTGGAAATAAAGAGTATCTGAAAAAAATATATCCCATAATGAGAAGCGCATCCAAATTTTTTATTGATTTTTTAGTACAAAATCCTAATACAGGTTATTGGGTTGTTGTCCCTTCCCCGTCTCCTGAAAATTCTCCTAAGAAAATAAAACAGAAAGCTAGTTTATTTTCTGGAAACACCATGGACAACCAATTAATTTTCGACTTATTTTCCAATACCTGTGAGGCGGCTAAAATCTTATCTCAAGACTCTACCTTATGTGATACCCTAAAAACAATGCGTAATCAATTGCCTCCAATGCAGGTGGGGGAATATGGACAACTTCAAGAGTGGTTTGAAGACTGGGATAGCCCTAATGATCACCACCGTCATGTTTCTCATTTATGGGGACTTTTCCCTGGTTATCAGATCTCACCGTATCGCTCTCCCATACTTCTTGAAGCTGCTCGAAACACATTAATACAGCGTGGTGATCTGTCAACAGGTTGGTCGATGGGATGGAAAGTTTGTTTATGGGCACGTATGCTTGACGGTGATCATGCTTACAAGTTAATAAAAAAACAGTTGACTTTTGTCAGTCCTCAGAATCAGAAAGGTCCAGGAGGAGGTACTTATCCTAATTTATTTGACGCCCATCCTCCTTTTCAAATTGACGGTAACTTTGGTTGTACTGCCGGCATTGCTGAAATGCTGGTACAAAGTCATGATGAAGCAGTGCATCTGTTGCCAGCTTTGCCTTCAAACTTTAAACAGGGAAAAGTGAAAGGCTTACGTATTAGAGGTGGTTTTATACTGGAAGAATTAAACTGGCAGGACGGTAAAATAAAAAAAGCGGTCATTCGCTCAACTATAGGAGGGAATTTGCGTCTTCGTTCATATTGGCAGTTACTACATGACAATAAAGACTTAAAATTAGTAAATGACCATAATCCCAATCCTAATCCTTTATTTCATGTACAAACAATTTCTCGTCCTATGATAAGTGAAAAAGCCAAAATTCAAGGAATAAAATTACGTGAAACTTATTTGTATGATATTGATACCAAAGAGGGAGAAACAATTATCATAACATTAAAGTAAAATATATTATAAAATCAAGAGGTTGAATTCTAAGTCCTCTCCAAACAATATCTATAAAATCTTACCCAAGTTTACGAACATTAACGTATCCTTGGGTAAGTTCGTATATAGACATAACTACTCTTCAGAAGTGTATAGCTACTTCCTAAACCTAAGATGTTTTCGAAGTTAGGAACAATTAATCTGAAGTAGCTGCTTTGAAACGAACTATGGAAGTGAAAAAAATATCTGTATGCTTTGGGCATGATATCGAGGCTTTTGTAAAATATAACGATTTCCACCAGGAACAGAAGAAAAAGTTCAGAAATGATCCCTTTCTGTTTACCAACTTCTATTATAATGAAAAAATGAACGGGATGTACTGCCTAGATAAGGCAAAAGATGAAAAGACCCGCTGATGTAAGACGGACGATGGATAACGGTTTTAAACAGACCATATCAAGATACAGGGCACAGAACAGCAAGGGATGTTCTTTAAGATGTCGGAAATACAAAGGCAGGGGCAGAAAGGATTGTACAGGTGAATCATCGATTGAGAAAAATTAAGGAGTGAGAACGTGAAAAACTTCTCTCACCGCAAGGGTTTAAATATAGGAGCCAGAAACTGCAGGATGTGGAAGCGGTATTTGGAAACCTCAAGAACAACAAACATTTCAAGAGGTTTCATCTTCGTGGACTGAAGAAAGTGGAAATTGGGTTTGGATTGCTGACCATAGCACATAATCTTGCAAAAGTAGCCTTATAGAAGGCTTTCATACTTGAAGAAACTGTCGGATAAAATTCTTAAGGAAAACTTAAATCTGAAATGCAAAAAGAGAGGCCATCTCACTTCATTTTAAGACATTTACATTTGCAGTATTAAATATCACAATAAAATATAAGTGTATATTTGAAAAGAAGAGTTGCAGTGAACTAACTTTAACACTAGTCTTAAATGACTATAGGCTGAATCAGACTGCAACTCTCTTAATAGGAGAACCTAGCCAGTTAGAATTGTAGGCTCACGACCTAATAAATGTATTAGCTGTTTCTCCTTCATGTTTAATACTGTAAATACGAAGTTATGAATTATTCTCATTTTGTAGGTCTTGATGTAGGAAAAAAAACTTTCGATGCATCATTAATGTCTGCGGACGAAAAAGAGTTGTCTCAGAAGTCTTTTGATAACATTCCAGAAGGGATCCAATCTTTATTGGATTGGATAGCTGGTTATCATCTCTCTTTATCCAAACTCTTATTCTGTGCTGAAAACATGGGAAGTTATGTCACAGAGTTATCAGTTTCCAGTGTCTCCATGGGATTTTCCCTGGCTTTGGTTTGCTCGTTGACCATCAAGAAGTCCATAGGCTTGCAACGAGGCAAAAATGACCGCATTGACGCCAAAAGAATAGCGAACTATCGAACTATGCGGTATTACACTATCGAAAACTGGAGTTATACAAATTGCCTGACAAAGACTTGGTGAGACTACAAGGATGGATTATTATACGTGACAATTTGGTCAAGCAAAAAGTATCAAGCATAAAGTTATTGGCAACATTCTCCCAGATGGCTAAGTTGGCTAATGTGACAGAAGCCATTTCTTTTTTGGAAGAGCAGCTCAAGTCGATAAAAGAAAAGATCCTGGAGGTGGAAGAGGATATGGAGCAACTAATAGCCGTCAGTACATCGCTTTACACAAACTACTTGCTATTAAGAAGTATAAAAGGAATAGGAATTATCAATGCTATTGTATTACTGTATGTTACTGACAATTTTCAAAGATTTGACAACCCGAGGAAATTTGCCTGCTATTGTGGGGTTGCCCCATTTGAACATACTTCAGGTATTTCCATATGGGGAAAAACGCAGACTTCTTCATTGGCTAACAAAGAAGTAAAAGTATACCTTACCTGGGCAGCTATTACTGCCATCTCTTAGGATCCGAAGATGAAAGCATATTATAAAAGGAAAATAGCGGAGGGGAAACATAAATCATCTGTAATCAATGCTGTAAGAGCTAAAATCATAGCAAGGTCTTTTGCTGTGATACGAAGGCAGACTCCATTTGTAACATTAGCCGTATAATAAAAAGGTCCCAATAACTGATGCTATCTTGCGTCTCAAACCATTTGTTGTTTGTTTTCTTTCTCGCTTTTACAATTTCTCCATTAATAATATACTCCTTACCTGTTTGTTCCAATTTTTCAATACCAAAGCTTAAAAAATATGATTTAAGAGACTGATATTCATCTATATTATATTTCCGAGAAGGAAATGTTGCAATAATGTACTGGTCTGCAAATTCATAACCGTATTTTTTAATATCTCGTCCTCGCAATATCGGTCGTATAATTTCCGCAGTTTTTTGTCTCTCCTCTTCCGTAATGCAGTTATTCAAAATCTCGTTGCGTTTGACGGAATCGACAATGAATGCATCATTACACCCTGTTTTAATACCATAGTTGATCTGGACATCCCAATCTTTCAATGGTGTGCCTACAGCCTCTATTTTTGCTTTGATAGATTTTTCGATATCTGATAAAATACTCCAAGAACCAGATGATGCAAAAATGGAATTGACTATATGTGTCTCAACATAATCGCTCCTATTTTTCCAGCAAAAAAGTATTAATAAAACGGCATAACGTATTCCTGTCCACTTTACAAATCTTAGCTATTTTTCGCCGTGATATACCTTCTTTCAAAAGTTCGGCAATTAAATTCTTTTTCGGATATAGTTTGTACTTGGACTCATCTGTTTTTCTACCCACCGGGCGACCCAAGACAACTCCTTCTGCTTTTTTACGGGCTAACGCCTCTTTCGTTCGCTGACTGATTAAATTTCGTTCAATTTCAGCCGATAAACCGAACGCAAAAGCAAGTACCTTACTTTGAATATCTTCTCCAAGTCGATAGTTATCTTTGATGGTCCAAACACGACATTCCTTTGTCATACAGATATTCAGAATTTCCATAATCATAAAGAGATTCCTACCAAGCCTCGACAATTCACTGCAAATGATAATATCATCTTTACATACTTTGCCAAGTAAACGCCCAAGTTGACGTTTACTGTAGTTCTTTGTACCACTGATAGTTTCTTCTATCCAATCGTTAATTACTATATTCTGTTTTTCGCAGAAATTATTTATCTCAAACCGTTGGTTTTCAACGGTCTGTTTGTCACTACTGACACGAATGTAACCATATATCATAATCTTTAATTAATATTGTTCTTAAATCCTCGCTATATTACAGAATAAAATATCCCAATGGAATTACAACTCCATCGGGAGAAATAAACAAATAAAACTGATTTTCAACTCTTTCTATAGTATCGACGTCTTACAGTCTTGGCTATTCGTGAAGCATAAAGCAAACATCTTCTCTGGTACGCTTCTTCTTCCTCGTCAGGTCTTCGGCCATCCCAAGGCAAATCGGAGGTTGAGCCTCCGCCACCGGAGGAAATCGGTACAGGTTGGCCACCGATGAGCGCATCGGCAACGGCAAAAATCAGGTTACGTACTGATGGTACTGCCAATTGCCCAAGCAGTGTATTCAATTCCGATTCCAAACTTTCGTTTGTGTCCGAAAGGGATTTGTTCTCCCGTCTCAGTTGATAAAGCTCCCCATAATCTACCAATACATTTCGCTGTGCTGCTTCAATTTGCCGTGCCGCATCATTTCTATACAGGGATTCTATCTTGCGGACAATTTCGGTAAACAGTTTGGCTATATACAGGTTCTGACGCTCGACCCATTTGTCCGTACCGAACAAGGGTACTTTCTCTGTAATTTGCGGTGGCGTGAAATCGACCTTGTGGTTGCGGAACGGCTGGACAACCGAACGGGCTTTTGTCACATCTGCGGTCAATCGCTCAAGTTCCTGTTCCTTTATGTGGAGTTTGTCAGTCTTGTCTTCAAGTTTGGTCTGATACTCGGCAATGAGTTTCTGTATATCAGCTTTCTGCGCTTCATATCTGTCGAGCGTAATCTTGCCGGAAACCAGTTCCTTTTCCGCCTCTTCAAGTTGCAGCCTATAACTGAAAATCCTTGATTCCAGATTCCGCATCATGGATTGAAGTCCCTTGACGGCTTTCTCCGCCTGTTTCGCCTCTTTAGTCAACTTGCGGATATAATCTCGCTTGTTCAGATGCTGCACGTTGCGCCCGTCAATACTGTCTCCGCGTTCAAGGCCGTATTTACTGCCGACATCTTCATATAGTGAAGTGTGCATTTCTTTCAATATCCTTCCATATTCATAGCGGTCTTTCCCGAACTTTGCCGACCACATCACACACTCCCGTCCGCTCTTGGGGCGGATGCCTACCGGAACAATCAGGGTATGAATATGCGGACTGCTCTCGTCAAGATGCACCTGAAAACCGACAATGTTTTCCCGTCCGTATCTGTTGGCACACCAGTCATAGACATCCTTCGCCCAATTCTCGATTTCCTCGCAACGGTGCAGATGGCTGTTGTCCGCACTTTTCTCCAAATAGACGGACTGATTCCCGAAAGCCATTTCAAGCGTCCGGTCATGGTTTCCTCCGAAGACAAACTTAGCGCAACAGTTCGGCTGGATCTTGCTGTTCGACTTGAACGGCTTCCAGTTTAATTCGTTCAACCGTTCTTGCAAACGGACTTCAAGCGGTTTCTCCTGATAACCTAACGGATGAACTTTCCCGTCAGAACCAATCTCGAAGTTAAGTTTCATTCTGGTCTTGTCGTAATGGTTGGTCGGATCCTGATTCTTCCTGTCAATCTTGTCCTCGTTCCAACGCCTTTCATTCTCATTTGCCTCTGCCGTGCCGAATGACTTTCCGGCTTCGACATGCATGGCTTGTTTTATATCTGTATTCATATAGGGTATTCTTTTGATAAATGATTAATGTCTGAGCTTGCTCACTCCGAACCGGATTCTGCCGGATGCCGGAGGAACTTTATTGCTGTCAGGCAAAAAGTCCTTATTGTGTTATGGACTTTCTATAAATCCACGAACAAGTTCCTTTACTATTCAATAAGTTCCAGATCCAGTTCATCAATGAGCAACTGTAAAGCAGGGTTACACTTTATCATCAGTTGAAGTATTTGACGTTTGGTCGGCGAAAAGAGAAAGAAGTCTGCAATATCCAATCCTTGGCTGCGTTGTTCTTCAGTCGCTGTCCGTTCTAAAATATCAGAGACAGCAACCTTTTTACAAACATCTAATAACAAAGCAGACTTTGCTTTCCATTGTTCAGTAGCCCCTAAATCCGGGATAAGTGTAACCTCCCTGTTTTTAAGAACCTGCATAGCCTCACTATTGAAACAGCCATTCTTTCCGCCTGTGGCCAGCCATATATAATCGGGAATAAAATGGCTCATGATTACAGCGGTCTTCTCACTCTCGACAAGCATCACAGGATAAGAGGTTGAATTCTTCAATAAATGCTCCCCAAACAGACATTGCTTCAAATGAAAATCCTGTAACTTTAATTCGGTGTGTGCCCAGCTGACAAAAGCCTGAGGCTCTTTAACCCGATGTCCTGTCTTTACATTATAACACATTATCTTGCCGGTTCTTACCTGCCCATTTATATCTATCTGCCAAAAAACTGTTGAACCTCCCCATTTTGCAGATGTCCCAACATGATATAACTGGAATAAGCGCACAGTTTCTTCCTCTCCAAACACGTTACATAGATACTTATACAAAGGGTTGATTTCATAGTGAGACAGGCTTCTATCCACAAAAGATGACGGTATGTATGAAGGAGCAATGCAAACAGGACTCTTCTCAATAGACTTATATATAGCAGCGCGGAATGGTTCACCCACACTTTGATCTCGTGCCAATACATCAGGATTATCCTTGAAATATTCTTTGAGTGTATAATGATAGCCACAGCTATTCTCGTGGTCACACTTACCGACATTGTCAGGAAAGGCAATCTCTCCTTCTGCATCGACATATTTGACAAAGCATCGGGTTTTTCCACAACTCGGACAACTAATCTTGCTGCCGTATTTGTATTTCTGCAAATGAAACCTGTATTCACTCATGGTTATCCGAATTGATTTGAGTTGCACTCTGCACTTTTGCACTTTGCGAGGATTGCACGGTATCTTGACTGGATGAAAGTGCAATAGTGCAAGGTGCATCCGTATTTTCTGTCATAAGTTTACGATAGACTCCATGCTGAAGTTTTTCTATAACAGGCTGCTGAAGCCGGCACAATTGGTCAAGCGCATAATAGACGGTACGTCGGGACATATCAACTTTTCTACCAGCAATAACAGCATCCCCAGAGGTAAACCTATCTTCCAACAGTGAAAGCCAGGCTTCTTTCGTTTCACCAATACTATTTATAACAATGGCTTCCTGAATCCTCTTATATGTTTCCTCATAATAATCAATCATACGGATTGCAGCTTTCACAGAATCCAACTCCACATATTGCATATCACCACTATCAGTAGCCCATTTCATTACCTGAAACAATAGGGCAAGGCGTGCTACATGCCCGTTGAGTTTCATCTTGCGACCTTCAACATCGGCATCGTCCTCAATAGCGTTTACAGCATCGATAATTCCATTATACCATCCGTAAAAGCATTCTTCAGCATCGTCAGACATTGTAAGAATACGGGGATTTAACGTTGTACCTTTATCATCAAGAATACAAGGGATGCTGAAGATTCTGTTGATAATTGTCCTCCATTGGCTCATAATATCAGGACGAGGAGCGTTTCTTTCCTCTCGTCTCCATCCGGATATTTTTCTGTTCTTTGGATAGACAAACAGAAAACGGTCAAGCAATCCATTAGCAAAGAACTCTGTACGGAAAACTTCCTGCAACATATTTGTCTGTATCGAGCCTATGACATTAATACATGGATTCTTGATTAGAATCGGACGTGATTCGGACTTGCGGATAACCTTTAACGGCTGTCCGCTATACGCTGTCAGCAAATCTTCAATGAGATTATTCTTGCTATTGTACCTCTTTACCGAATTGAATAAAGCCAAAATTTCATCGACTACCAATGTTATCCCACGTTGATTATGCTGATGAATATTCATCATCGCCTCTGGAGTAGAATCGTAAATGACTGTCGTTACAAAATTTGGCTTTTTGAGCAGCCGTTCTTCCCCGTCATTCCCGTGCTTGCTGACAGACATGGCTCTTTCATATTCATCACATTCCTCGTTATATTTTTCATGCAGCCGGTCATCATACTCATTAATCGGCTTATATATAAAACCGAGAGGAGGAGTCTTTCCGAGCCCGGGACGTCCGACCAACATCATATAAAGGGATGGGCAAGTTTTCCACTCGCCCTTTATACGGATATGACAAGAGTTGCCTATTGCGGTAGCAACAGCAGAAAGAATAATAGAAACAGTATATTCTACATTGAAATTTTCGTATTTGGCAAGATTAAGGATAATCTCCTGTATCTTGTCTGGAAAAGCATCCAACGGAAGACCTGTTTCAGGAATACTTTCCACTTCGGAGCGAAGCATATTGGTCAAATGCAGATTATCAAACATAGCCACCTCCTTCCTGTTTAGGCAATTCATTACCTATAGCGAAGGCCTCATAATGAAAGTGGCGCAGAAAACGGTCTACATCTTCTTGCGTGTACCAATACTTGTCACCTTCGCGTGAGTAGCCGAGATAACCGTTGTCACGCAACTTTTTCAGATACTTCTCTTTGATGTTCAGTTTTTCCATCAAAGACTTGTTGTCATAGAGACAGCACCCACCTGTCTTACTTGGAGATGGTAATTGCAACTGTTTCTCTACTATGCCGAGAATCTTCTCAAGTAATTCCCGTTCGCATAGATTTTTCTCTCCATCTAATTTCTTAGCCATAGTTTTTCGTATTATGGCTTAACCTTCCTGATGCACACTCGGACTGTAAGCCGGGTTCATGTTATGGCACGACTGTGCACATCGACCATAACGGCAGCGAAATTAGAGAGTCCTTAGCACTTAGGAAGTTAGAACAAATTAGGCTAATGAATTAGAATGAAGTTAGGATTGTATTAGATAATATTAGAATTAGAGACTAAAGCATTGATTATAAACAAGAAGAGCAGCCAGACAGCTACTCAAAAAACTTGTCGATTTCCTTTGATTTAGCAGGAACGGCAAGGTCTTTCCTATTCGACCGGGACTGCCCCAAATCAGGCATTTCAAACAAGTTGCTCAGTTCTGTATCGGGAAAGACTCCCAATCTGCCGAATTTCCAGAATGACTTCTCGTCCATATCAGAATATACGGGCTTATCTCCACAATATATCCGACCACACATATATGCAAGCAGAACTTTGGAATCATTCCACTTATAATGGGAACCTTTTTCGCTCATATAACCAGCCTCTATCGCTTTCGCAAAAACTTTCACAGCCAGTTCCGTATTCAACATTCCTGTCAAGACAACAGCCCCTTCGTCACCTACTGACTGTTCCTCCGAAACAGAGGAATTGCCATTTTGCACCTTTATTTTCCCCTTATTTCCCTCTTTCAGCATTTCAGCGCAAAAGGCAAGAGCCGCACCTGAAATCAATGTTATAATAGTGCCCCAAAACGTTGTAGAGCCAGTATTGTCTCCATCAATCGGATTTATCACACCGATTCCGACAAGCAATAGCGTACCGGCAAACAAGGTAATTGCACTTGACCAAAGAATCAGCCTTGCATATCTTTTGAAAGCAAAGGACAATGCAAGCACGATAATACAGAGACCTATAACCAAGAATATTATTTGTAGCATAAATATTTCACGTTATATAGAAACAAAAACTAATTATCTCAACACCATAAATTTTAAAAATCATATTATTTCAAGCGGAGTTAACTCGTCTTTCAGTCGGGCTACTTCAGCAGACAAGGTTTCCGGCAAGAAACGGGCATAGACTTTCTCTGTGACATCCGTACTTCCATGACCGAGCAATCGGCTGACTACAGACATTGACAATCCCTTATTCAGGGCAAAAACCGCAAACGAATGTCTGGCTACATGCATTGAAAGACTGAAAGGTAACCCAATCTGCTCTCCCACGACCGCTAACGACTGATTGATACATTTAGTCGCATTATTACGTGCCTTATAAAGTGCTTCCGCATCATCCAAATCCAAAGTTTCCTTCACAAGGTCAAATACATACCGGCATCCTGCACGTTTTTCCTGCCATTGTTGCAATATGCGCAATGCAGGTTCAGTCAGAGGGATCACATGACGTTTGTTTGTCTTTATCATAATCTTCCGTAACTCTTTCCGGGCAAAATCGATATGCTTCCATTGCAGGGTCATCACATCCACCACACGAAGTCCGCAAGCATGAAACGCAAAGAAAAACATTTCAAGAAATTCTTTTCTACGTAGCTCCTGACAAGTCTTGTAATATTCTAAAAGAGCAAACATCTGTTCTTTGGTCAGGCTCTTTCCGTCAAACTCAGCCTCTTCCTCTGAAAGTGAAACTTTTGTAACGATCCGCATATCCTGAATCCTTGCATTCACGGCCGGATCTATCATGCTCATTTCACTCGCGTATGCACACGCTTTCAATATCGGAGTCAAAGCATGATTGATTGTCGCATCGCTATTCTGTTTGATTTCCTTGCGCCAAACAATATAACTATCCAGAAGTTTCGGTGTCATATCGCCCACATATATTGCGTCCGACCGATATGTGCCTTGTCGGGTTGCACGTAAAAAAGTCTGGAAAATGTTCATGCAACTCTTTCCGTTTTCATATCGGCTTCTACCGATTCTGTTCCTCGAATAATCCGAAGAAAGGCGTTCCAATGTGAACTCCACAAAATCTTTTCCCTGATCACGACGTGCCAGAGGCTTGCCTGCAAGAAAACCAGAAACGACATCCGCTGTAATTTGGTTCGGATGCTTTTCGTTATACTCGGCAAGTTGCGAATCTATGCGTTCGACACGTGCAAGCAGAAGCTGGTTCAGCCGTTTGAACTCACCACCATAGCTTGCACGGATTTCACCCCGTCCCTGATTGCCGTTCTGATTCCAGTCTGCAACCTTGACAAAGACATTTGTTGTCTTACGGATTATCTGTCTATTCCAAGTATATTCCAACTCGACAGGATAGGCTTTATCTTTATCAACCTCTTTTGGTGTACGAAGTCGATATTTGCCCAACGGATATAATCTTTTCGGTCTTCCCATATATCTTCCTCCTTTCAGTAATATTCCTGAGGAGAAACAAAGATATGAAATTTTAGACAAACAAACTCCGTTTTTGAGAAGAAAAACCGCAATTTAGACAAATGAACCACACCATACAACGCCCTAAAACACCAGTGCGACAAACAAATATTGTTGTTTATCGCACTGATATTTAATTATTTAACCTACCAAAAGCCTCCTAATATTCTTCCTCGTTGAAAAAGAAATCCTCTTTGCTCGGATAATCCGGCCAAATATCTTCTATACTTTCATAGATTTCGCCTTCATCTTCCATCTCCTGCAAGTTTTCGATTACTTCCAACGGAGCGCCCGAACGCATTGCATAGTCAATCAACTCATCCTTTGTAGCAGGCCAGGGAGCATCCTCTAACTTCGAGGCCAATTCTAATGTCCAGTACATAGTTTTCTTATTTTTTAAGTAAATACTTTTCTTTTGTTCTCTAATTAGCCGCAAAAGTATAATAAATTATTTCATTTGCAACTTTTATCCCAAAAAATTTCATCTGTTTTAGTTAAATGATTTAACTTTCGGGTCAAAATGAATAAATAATCAGATAAACGGTTGACAAATGCTGTTACACGGGCATCTATGTCACATTCTTCAGCCAATGCAAGAATACGTCGCTCGGCACGGCGACACACCGTCCGGCAAATATGTCCAACGGCTGCTCCACGGTCACCTCCCGGCAGAATAAAAGCATTCAAAGGAGGAAGCTCATTGTCAATTACGTCAATTGCCTGCTCCAACATCCGGATGTCTTCATCCTCTATACGACTTTCCATACGCAAATCGATTTGTGTCTGATCCGTTGCCAGATACGAACCGACAGAGAATAATTTATTTTGTACACGAAAAATGATTTGCTTATCCTCCTCATCCGTCAAATACGTTTGCAACAATCCCAAATACGAGTTCAACTCATCCACTGTGCCATAGGCTTCAAGCCGTATATGTGTTTTCGGCACTCGAGTACCACCTACCAATGATGTGGTTCCCTTATCACCTGTTTTGGTGTATATCATGCTTTTCTTCATGGTTCCGGTTATAAAAAATTTACAATATAATGCTGTTTATATCTTGCTTTATCAAAAAAGACTAATCCTATGTCATACAAATCAAAAGTGATACCCGTCGACTCACTGGTTACAATTTGCTCCCACCATTTCCGTTTTTCCCTCGATTCATGAATTCCTCCGACAATAAAACAACTACGAGGTCCGGCATAAGGAAGTACCAGTTCAAAAACTTCTTTATAAAAAGGAGTATGCCCTATATGCAGACAATCTAATGTATGCACTTCCGACAGTTTCTCCTCCAGTTGTCGAGAAGTCTTTGTCCAATCCCTGCCTTTCAAGGTGACGGAATCCATGGTATGACACGCAGCCCGCATATATCCTATGGATGCCCCATTACCAATTCCCACTTCAATCAATGACTTTGGTCTGAAATAATTAACCAACCGGAATAGTAAACGGTTCACTTTTCTTCGATAATGTGGCAAATAAGCAGGAAATCCTCTTTCCTTCAATACCCGATAAGCATAATAGTGATATTTTTCATAAACGACAGAAGTAATCAGAAAAAAATCAGACGGAGAGTGTACTCCGTAACCACAACGGTGACGGAAGCGACTGCACCAATTCCATATACGATGAAGAAAAAACATATTTCTCAGCTTTATTAAGTAACACAAAGATAAAAGATTACCCGACAATATCGAAATAAAATACTATTTTTGTTGCCCATTAGTTATTAAACCATTTATAAACGATGAAACACACACTCTCTTTTATGGTATGGGCAATACTGGCTGTCTTATTGCCTTTACAAATGGCCCAGGCCGCAGCTCCTCCCACTGAATTACAGAAAAGACTTCAAAATTTTCCGGACATCAGTGACATTAAACCAATGCAAAGTGATGCCTATCCGGAGAAATATGTATTCTTCATTAATCAACTATTGGATCCGCATCACCCCGAAGCAGGGAATTTTAAGCAAAGGGTTATTCTCTCGCATGTAGGTTTTGACCGCCCCACTGTACTGGTTACCGAAGGCTATGCCGCCCATTATGCCACCCATCCGCGTTATCAAGAAGAGTTATCCAAATTATTCAACGCCAATCTGGTATTCGTGGAATACCGTTACTTTGGTGAGTCCATGCCGAAGCCCTGCAATTGGGATTATCTCACGGTTGAAAATTCACTGTATGATTTGCATCATGTAACCACGACTTTGAAACAACTATACGATCAGAAATGGATAGCTACTGGAATCAGCAAAGGCGGACAGACTACGATGTTCTATCGCACTTACTTTCCCGATGATGTGGATATCTCCGTACCTTACGTAGCCCCCCTCAACAAATCATTGGAGGACGGCCGTCACGAACCGTTCATTGCCAATAAAGTTTCGACTCCCGAAAACCGGAAACGAGTTGAAAACTTTCAACTGGAAGTACTTAAACGCAAAAACCAGCTGTTGCCGATGTTCGAAAAATATTGCTCAGATAAAGGATATACCTTCCGCATTCCTATAGCCGAAGTATACGACTTCAATGTATTGGAATACTCATTTGCCCTATGGCAATGGGGAACTCCTGTAAATAAAATTCCGGAAACAGATGCCGATGATCACACTCTATTCAAGCATTTCATGGCTATTTGTGAGCCGGATTATTTCTCCGAACAATCTCCCTACCCTTCTTTCAATGTGCAAGCAGCCAAAGAACTGGGGTATTACGGATATGACATCAAACCTTTCAAAAAGTATCTGACGATAAAGAGTAGCCGTGACTATCTTCATAAGGTAATGTTACCGCCCGAACTGTCAAATCTCAAATTTGACAAGACACTATATAATAAGGTAGTAAAATTCCTGAAAGAGAATGATCCCGAAATGATCTATATTTATGGCGGCAATGATCCTTGGACAGCTTCGGGCGTTACTTGGCTGAAGAACAAGAAAAACATAAAAGTTTATGTGTTACCCGGCGGCAGCCATACCACCCGTATCGGCAGCTTTGACACCGACACACAAGAAGAAATCAAGACACAGATCAATGCATGGCTGAATAAAGAATAGCAAAGAGACGAGGTAAAAAGCTTTTCCGCCACAGGCTACGCAGATTTTCACCGGTTATTTCCATTGAGAACCAACTGTTTAATATTGGGCTGGTGTCAATCTGAATAATCTGTGGCAGAATCTTGATTTTTATCATAAAGGCATATTGCCATGTTTCTTAGGCGGATTGCTTTGGTTTTTGTTGTGACACAT
>UMAH01012163.1_pt1 | contig 49158 bp, 27 predicted proteins | sample 1963661 | NCBI WGS metagenome assembly UMAH01 (sample SAMEA4835911, study PRJEB28245) | human gut metagenome | biome: gut microbiome; material: fecal sample | place: Denmark | collected 2008 | reverse complement strand
AGGATAGTAAAAAATATAATGCGTCTGCCCTGTTTTATGCACTCGAGTAGTTGTCACGTTACAACGGGACAATGGTCACCTTATAGAATGACTAATGTCACTTTATAAGGTGATATTAGTCATTCTATAAGGTGACCATCTATCTCTGAAAGGATGAAACCACTAAAGATACAAAATAAATCAGTAAAAAGCAATAGTAAGGTAGGAAATTTGTCTGGACTGCAAACACACTTAATTTGTTTCAATGCAGCATAATAAAGAGGCCGCATTCATATAATGCAGATTAAATCTAACCTGTTAATTGCAGAACCTCCATCTCTCACTCTCTTCGTGATATGACGGTCTTTTTACTCCCAATTATCTTACCCCTTTTATATTAGAAATTTTTCCGGAAAGTACATCCATTTCTCCATTCCGAACATCCGTAAGCAGTTTTTCCTTTAATAATAGTTCCCTTACCACAAAGCGGACATGGCTGACCTACAAACGTATCTACATCACCTGCAGCAGAAGGAGTTGAAGCAGGAGTAGTAACCGGAGCCGGAGAAGGTGCCGAATTAGAACTCACTTCGTTTGCCGCTTTTCCTGTTTTTGGTTTCTTTTCTTTCGGTGCACTCGATTTACGTTCGCGCTTTTTAGTTTCTTTCTTTTCTTTCTCTTCGGCTTTTGCAGCTACTGCATCCTGAATAGTAATGCGTCGGTTTGTGTTATCAGAAAGTACACTCATCACTATTTCCGAAACCATCTGTTTCAGTTCTTCGAGAAACTGGCGGGCATCGTATGTCTTCTTTTCAATTTCGCGCAACTTCTTTTCCCAAATACCAGTCAGTTCTGCCGATTTCAATAATTCTTCGTGAATGAGCTGCACCAACTCCACTCCTGTCGGGGTGGCAATCAGGTTCTTTCTTTCTTTACGAATATAGTTCCGTTTGAATAATGTCTCAATAATGGCAGCACGGGTAGACGGCCGACCGATACCATTCTCTTTCAAGGCATCACGAAGTTCATCATTGTCCACCAGTTTTCCGGCTGTCTCCATTGCACGAAGCAAAGTTGCTTCGGTATAAGGTCTGGGCGGCTGCGTCCATTTTTCATTCAGGTCGGGAATGTGAGGACCACTTTCTCCTTTTACAAAAGCAGGAAGTACATTTTCATCCTCTTCCTCTTTTTCTTCGGTAGGTTCTTTTACATCTTTGGCAAATACAACACGCCATCCCGGTTCCAGGATTTGTTTTCCGGTTACCCGGAATTCTATCTTATCCACTTCGCCCATGACTGTAGTAGTAGAAATCTTACAGTCCGGATAGAATACGGCTATAAAACGACGGGCTATCAAGTCATAGACACGACGTTCCATATCCGTCAGGTTTTGAGCATAGACTCCGGTCGGGATAATGGCGTGGTGATCCGTTACTTTCGAGTTGTCAAATACCTTTTTTGATTTAGGAAGTGTAGTGCCGGCTAACGGAGCTGTCAAGACTTCGTAATCACGAAGTCCTTTCAGGATAGCGGGACATTTCGGATAAATATCATCACTCAAAAAAGTAGTATCGACACGCGGATAGGTAGCTACCTTCTTCTCATAAAGAGACTGGATCAGTTTCAGCGTTTCATCAGCTGAATAAGCGAATTTCTTGTTGCACTCTACCTGAAGAGAAGTCAAGTCGAACAAACGTGGGGCGAACTCTCTCCCGTCTTTCTTGCCAACACTAGTGACTACAAACGGAAGATCCTTTATACGTTCTACCAATGCCTCACCTTCTTCCCGGTTAGCAATAGGGTCGATACCCGGATTATCTATTTTCTTTTTTCCACCGTTCTTTTCTTCTTCCGCAGCTATTTCTTCATCACTTTTGCGGATAAGTGCGGAAAAAGTAGTATCCCGATAGTTGGTTTTCAGTTCCCAGTATTGCTTGGGTTCGAAATTGGCTATTTCCAACTGGCGGTTGACAATCAGTGCCAAGGTCGGTGTCTGCACACGACCAATGGAAAGCACCTGTTTATTTTGACCGTATTTAATGGTATAAAGACGGGTGGCGTTCATTCCCAATAGCCAGTCACCCATCGCACGGGAAAGTCCGGCTTCATAGAGTGATTGAAAATCAGTCTGATCTTTCAGCTTCGCAAACCCTTCCCGGATAGCTTCTTCTGTTAATGAAGAAATCCACAGCCGTTTCACCGGACAGCGTGCACCTGCTTTCTGCATCACCCAACGCTGAATCAATTCTCCTTCTTGCCCGGCATCACCGCAGTTGATAATTTCATCTGCGTTCTGCATCAGTCCCTCGATAATGTGGAATTGTTTTTCGTATGTAGGATTCTCTATCAGCTTGATGCCGAAACGTGGAGGAATCATTGGCAGACTACCTAAATTCCACGATTTCCAGTTAGGCGTGTATTCATGCGGCTCTTTCAGGGTACAAAGATGCCCGAATGTCCAGGTCACCTGGTATCCGTTTCCTTCTATATATCCTTCTTTTCTGGTATGAGCGCCGAGTACTTCGGCTATATCGCGTGCTACTGATGGCTTTTCGGCTATGCAAACTATCATTTTTTTCTCTTCTTGTTTTTACACTAACAGTTTACAAAGTTACACGATTATTTCTCATTGACCGCATGAAGAGAGAAAAAAGTCCATAAAGTCATAGATCGGATAAGTTCCACTGAATGAAATAAACCGCATCTATTCATATATTCATCTACTATGAAATCTTCTATTGAAAGCTGGACAAATGACAAAATTAGGAGAAGAAAAGGAATATAAACAAAAAAAACATCCCACCTTTTAAACCTAAACCGGTCTAAAAGGTGGAAATACAATATGATTCAAAAGAATTTCAGAGATTATTCTTCATCCATTAGAATTTCCAAAATCTGACAAGCAGCTCTCGCTACCGGAGTACCCGGACCGAAGATAGCAGCTACACCTGCCTTATACAAGAAATCGTAATCTTGTGCAGGAATAACACCACCGGCAATCACTACAATGTCCTCACGACCCAGTTTCTTCAGTTCTTCAATAATTTGCGGAACCAATGTCTTATGTCCGGCAGCCAGTGAAGAAACACCTACTACATGAACGTCGTTTTCAACAGCCTCGCGAGCAGCTTCCGCCGGAGTCTGGAACAAGGGTCCCATATCCACGTCGAAACCACAGTCAGCATAACCGGTTGCTACGACTTTAGCACCACGGTCGTGACCGTCCTGTCCCATTTTCGCAATCATGATACGAGGTTGACGTCCCTCTTTCTTCGCAAACTTCTCGGCCAGTTCACAAGCACGTTTGAAGTCGCTATCGTTTTTACTTTCTGATGAATACACGCCTGATATCGTTCTAATTATTGCTTTATAACGTCCTACTATCTGTTCGCAAGCATAAGAAATCTCACCCAATGTTGCGCGAACACGAGCTGCTTCCACAGCCAATTCCAACAAGTTACCCTTGCCAGTCTTTACACATTCGGTAATTGCTGCCAATGCTTTGTCCACTTCAGCTTGGTTACGTCCTTCTTTCAAACGTTTCAGGTTTTCAATCTGTTCAAGACGAACAGCCGTATTATCAATTTCAAGAATATCAATCGGAGCTTCTTTTTCCAAACGATACTTGTTCACACCGACAATTGTCTGCTGACCACTGTCAATACGGGCTTGTGTACGTGCAGCAGCTTCTTCGATACGCATCTTAGGAATACCTGTTTCGATAGCTTTCGCCATACCACCCAATTTTTCAATTTCCTGAATGTGTTCCCAAGCCTTGTGTGCCAGCTCATTAGTCAGAGACTCTACATAATAAGATCCACCCCATGGGTCAACGTTCTTGCAAACATAAGTTTCTTCCTGGATATAAATTTGAGTATTACGGGCAATACGTGCAGAGAAATCTGTCGGAAGAGCGATAGCCTCATCCAATGCATTGGTATGCAGAGATTGAGTATGCCCCAGAGCTGCAGCCATAGCCTCAATACAAGTACGCCCTACGTTATTGAACGGATCCTGTTCTGTCAACGACCAACCGGATGTCTGTGAGTGAGTACGCAATGCCAGTGATTTCGGGTTCTTCGGATTAAATTGCTTCACAATCTTCGCCCACAACATACGTGCAGCACGCATCTTGGCTATTTCCATAAAGTGATTGGTTCCGATCGCCCAGAAGAAAGACAGACGCGGTGCAAATGCATCAATGTCAATGCCTGCTGCCGTTCCGGCACGAAGATATTCCAAACCATCGGCCAATGTATAAGCTAACTCGATATCCGCAGTTGCACCTGCTTCCTGCATGTGATAACCGGAGATAGAGATAGAGTTGAACTTAGGCATCTTCTGCGAAGTGTATTCGAAAATATCAGAAATAATCTTCATAGAGAATGCAGGCGGATAAATATAAGTATTACGCACCATGAATTCTTTCAGAATATCATTTTGGATAGTACCGGCCATTTCTTCAAGTTTAGCACCTTGCTCCAAACCGGCATTGATATAGAATGCCATAATCGGAAGCACAGCTCCATTCATTGTCATAGACACAGACATTTTGTTCAATGGGATACCATCGAACAGCACTTTCATATTTTCCAATGAACAGATAGATACACCGGCTTTACCTACGTCGCCTACTACACGTTCGTGATCGGGGTCATATCCACGGTGAGTAGCCAAGTCGAATGCTACTGACAAACCTTTCTGACCGGAAGCCAAATTACGGCGATAGAATGCATTTGATTCTTCGGCAGTGGAGAATCCGGCATACTGGCGGATAGTCCAAGGGCGAAGAGTGTACATTACTGAATACGGACCGCGCAAATAAGGAGGGAGTCCGGCAGCATAGCCAAGATGTTCCATTCCTTCAAGGTCTTCTTTTGTATAAACAGGCTTCACTTCAATGTGTTCCGGTGTTTTCCAGTCAGCGGAGATACCGTTAGCCTTTTGCCATTCAGCACCATTCGTCGGCTGAAATGCGGCATATATATCGATGTTTTTAAAATCTTTTCTCATCTTACTTCAATAGTTTAGCGTTAAACTCTTTCAAGGTATCCAATACATTGACACGGACATGGATGAAATTTTCGATACCTGCGGCTTTCAAGTCGTCCATACAAGCCGGAGCACCGGCAACGATAAACATAGCACGACCATTCAGTGCTTTGAAAGCTGGAATTGCATATTCAGCATATTCATCATCACTGGAACAGATAACAACAATATCAGCTTTTGCAGCCATGGCCGCCTCTACTCCTGCTTCTACAGTTTCAAATCCCAGATTATCGACTACTTCATAACCGGCACAAGCCAAGAAGTTACAAGAATATTGAGCACGTGCCTGACGCATTGCCAGATTACCAATAGTCAACATAAACGCTTTCGGACGTTTACCCGACGCTTCTGTTTCAAGACGCAACGCTTCAAACTCACTAGCAGCACGATCGAACACTAATGTGGATACATCTTTCTCACAAGTATGAGAGTCACCTCCGCAGCAGCACTTACCTTCAACAGGTTGCTTATCACCAGCCTTTTCATTGAAATTCGGGAATTGATTTGTACCCAACAACACTTCACGACGCTGTGCAACTGCCTTGTGGCGAGCCTTGTTGCTTTCATTCACAGCAGCCTGAACAGTTCCTGCTTTCAATGCCGCATAGAAGCCACCTGCTTCTTCTACAGTAAGGAAGAGTTCCCAAGCCTGTTTTGCAATAGACACAGTCAGATTCTCGATATAATAAGAACCGGCAGCAGGGTCGATCACTTTATCAAAATGAGATTCTTCTTTCAACAACAGTTGTTGGTTACGAGCCAAACGTTCCGAGAACTCGTCCGGAGTCTCATAAGTCTTATCAAACGGAGTTACCGTCATTGAGTCTACGCCTCCTAATGCAGCACTCATTGCTTCTGTTTGTGTACGAAGCAGATTCACATGTGCATCAAACAAAGTAAGATTGAAAGTAGAGGTTTCGGCATGAACCGCCATTTTTGCTGCGCAACGACATTCTCCGTTAGGACCTTTATTCTCGCAATCACGCACACATTCGGGATTGTAAGAAGCTACAATATTTGCCCAAAGTAAACGTGCCGCACGGAATTTTGCTATTTCAAGGAAGTAATTGGAACTGATACCAAAATTAAACTTGATTTTCTTGGCTACTATAGCAGCAGGAATACCGGCATCAGTCAATTGACTCATATATTCATTTCCCCAAGCCAGAGCATAACCCAATTCCTGAGAAATATAAGCACCTGCATTATTCAATGATAAAGCATTTACATTCAGCACACGATAGAAAGGAAGAGGCTGAATAGCTTCAATCAAGGATTTGGCTGTTTGCACCATATCACCTTTCTCCTTGCCACGAGTCAGCATCTTGTTGAAGAAATCATAGTTGATAGAACCTTTCAGTTTCTTCACATCATAATCTTTCTTCCGGAAATAAGCTACCAGCAGATTAGCCAACTCAACCACATGCCCCTGACAGGTTGAGAAATTCAGTTCAACACACTCTGCCTGAATATCACTTAACAGTGTTTCAATATATTCCGCATTGAGTTCTTTTGCTTTCACATGAAAAGAAAGTGAGTCAACACCCTTATTTAAGATATCCAGTGCTTTCGCATTGGCGTCTTTCGGACATTCCACTCTAATTTCCTGGCGAACCAACCACGCATTGTTATCTTTTTTAGTTCCTCTTAAATAAGGGAACTCCCCAGGAAGCGCATCAGTAGTTTTTAAATCCTCCAGATCTTCCATCCGGTAAAAAGGTTTCACCTTAAACCCTTCGTTTGTTTTCCAAACGAGCTTCTTCTCAAAATCAGCACCTTTCAAATCGGCTGTAACCTTCTCCATCCATTGTTCGGTAGAGACAGGAGAAAAGTCTGAGAAGAGTTTTTCTTTTTTGTCTGCCATAGTTTATTTAAAATTAAAACAAGATTAATATTGTCTTTATTTTTATCTATCTCTTTCTAAACATCCGTCGTTCGACTTGCAAATATAACCAATAAGTTAAAACGAATCTCTTTTTTAGGGAAAATTCGCACAGGGCGTCCCGATTCGTCGAATGTATACAATCTGCATAGAAATTCTTCATTTTTAGTTCTTCATTTATTTGATTTGCTCCGATGTTATGAGTAATTTTGCACCCGTTTTTAGAAAAACATTATAAAAACTGCTATATTATGGATTGGTTACAAAGTTTATTGTGGGACCCCAGCTCCGTAGCTCACATCGTGCTCCTCTACGCATTTGTAGTGGCTGCCGGCGTGTATCTTGGTAAAATAAAGATATTCGGAGTATCTTTGGGCGTCACATTTGTTTTGTTTGCCGGCATCCTAATGGGACATTTCGGCTTCACGGCCGATACACACATCCTACATTTCATCCGTGAGTTCGGATTGATCTTGTTCGTATTCTGTATCGGTCTTCAGGTGGGGCCATCTTTCTTTTCCTCTTTCAAAAAAGGAGGAATGACATTGAACCTGTTGGCTGTAGGCATCGTAGTGTTAAATATTGCTGTTGCACTGGGACTCTATTACCTCTGGAACGGCCGGGTAGAACTGCCGATGATGGTAGGTATCCTCTATGGAGCTGTCACAAACACTCCGGGACTTGGTGCTGCCAATGAAGCCTTGAACCAGCTAAATTATACTGGTCCACAGATTGCATTGGGATATGCTTGTGCCTATCCGCTTGGTGTGGTAGGTATCATCGGCTCTATCATCGCTATCCGTTACATCTTCCGTGTCAACATGACCAAAGAGGAAGAGAACTTAAAGACTCAAAGCGGTGATGCACACCACAAACCTCACATGATGAGCCTGGAAGTTCGGAACGAATCAATCAGTGGAAAAACCCTGATTGAAATCAAGCAGTTCTTGGGTCGTAACTTCGTTTGCTCTCGAATCCGCCATGATGGTCATGTAAGTATTCCCGACCATGAAACAGTGTTTAATGTAGGCGACCAGTTATTTATCGTCTGCTCGGAAGAAGATGCTCCGGCAATTGTTGTATTTATCGGAAAAGAAGTGGAACTCGACTGGGAGAAACAAGATCTTCCAATGGTTTCCCGCCGTATTCTGGTCACTAAACCGGAAATCAATGGTAAAACATTAGGTTCTATGCACTTCCGTAGCATGTATGGGGTGAATATTACCCGTATCAACCGTTCCGGTATGGATTTATTTGCCGATCCGAACCTGATACTTCAAGTAGGTGACCGCGTAATGGTAGTAGGACAGCAAGATGCAGTAGAACGCGTAGCCGGTGTACTGGGTAATCAATTGAAACGCTTGGATACACCGAACATTGTCACAATTTTCGTTGGTATCTTCTTAGGTATCCTTCTGGGTAGTCTTCCGATTGCATTTCCGGGCATGCCGACTCCTTTAAAATTAGGCTTGGCAGGCGGGCCGCTGGTAGTGGCTATTCTTATCGGACGTTTTGGTCATAAGCTACATTTAGTAACCTATACAACCATGAGTGCCAACCTGATGCTTCGCGAAATCGGTATTGTACTCTTCCTTGCCAGTGTAGGTATAGATGCCGGCGCCAATTTCGTGCAAACGGTAGTTGAAGGTGACGGTCTGCTTTATGTAGGCTGTGGTTTCCTGATCACCGTCATCCCGCTACTTATTATCGGTGCTATCGCAAGATTATATTATAAGGTAAACTACTTCACCCTAATGGGATTGATAGCCGGTAGCAATACCGATCCCCCCGCATTGGCTTACGCCAACCAAACAACCTCCGGAGATGCTCCGGCAGTGGGTTATTCTACAGTTTATCCGTTATCGATGTTCCTCCGTATTCTGACAGGACAGATGATATTATTAACAATGATGTAAATCAAATTTAGCACATAAAGAATAAAGCCGGCTATATCCTAATGAAATATGCCGGCTTTATTTATTTTTTCAATCTACTTTTCTATCACCCTATCATACAAGCTGCAGTTTCTTTACCACAAATTCTTCAATGAACCGCACTGTCTCTTCAATTCCCAAAGAAGAAGAATCGATACACAAATGATAAGTAGCTGCTGCTCCCCACGTTTTATAGCTATAATAATTATAGTATTCCGAACGTCTCTTATCCGCCTTTTCCATCATTTCTTCTGCAGCTTCCGCATCAATATGATGCATACTACACAACCGTGCTATGCGATCTTCTTTAGAGGCTGAAATAAAAACATTCGCACAACGAGGATGTTCCCGCAGAATATAATCTGCGCAACGTCCTACAAAGACACAAGATCTTTCTGCTGCCAGATGACGGATCACATCACTCTGTACTTTGAACAAGGCATCATTGCTCAAGCAGTTGTTACATGGCATAGCTCCCTCACTGATAAAAGGAAAACGCATACCGAACAGTCCGCCAATAATACCTTGCGAAGCTTTTTCATCAGCCTTTTCAAAAAACTCCTTACACAATCCGCTTTCCTCTGAAGCCAGATTGATCAGTTCCTTGTCGTAGAAGTTGATCCCCAAACGGGCAGCCAACTTCTCTCCTATTTCTTTTCCACCGCTACCTAACTGACGGCCGATATTGATAACGTAATTACCGCTCATAGTACATTTTGTTTTATGGTTCTGTAGCAAACATACGACTTTTTTCTAAAAATCACATCATCAAACGAAAGTTATATTTAAAAGTGACTATGAAATATCCTTTTATTTCTTGGTTACGGAACTCATAAAAGCCATCAGAAGTAGTCGTACGCCCGAAACTCTTCCTCTTTCCGAGAATATCCGCCCAATAGGCAGATAATTCCGCTTCTTTCTTTTTCAAGAACCGCCAGCTAGCACTTGCATTCCACAACATTTGGTCATCTTCGCCTTTACGGATATTCGTACCATTACGGAAAGAATAAGCCCCGTCAGTCCGTAATTGCAAACCAAAAGGAAGGTCAACGTATCCCTCAAGACGGAAACTATAATTACGTGTATAGGTATCGTTATCATTGATAGAATTAAGCGAATACTGATAATTCCAGGAAGTAGAGAAATCAATGCCTCCCCACGTGGGCTGATAAGATACATTCGCGTCACACCCCAATCCGGTATCACGTGTCGTACTTTTCTTCGGTTCGAGGCTCTTGTCTTCATTAATCATACTGACACGATTGCTATGATTACCGTTCATATCCAACCGCAAGGAAAAATGTCCCAGACGCTTCCACCAGTTGGCACTTCCATATACATTCCAGTTTCCGTTAATATTAATAGGAGATGTCTCACGTCCACCGGTTTGTGCATCATATAGCACTACCTGCGTCACGCTATTCTGTTCCATTTGCCCGCCGATATTCGCAGATATACCTTTTTTTGAGTGTTGAAAGCCCACACGGACACTATGAGAAAACATCTGTTTCAAATCCGGATTTCCCCGGGTGATATACAACGGATTACTGTTATCCGTCAGCGGCATTAAATCAGATAAAGAGGGTTGCCGGGTTCTACCGCTATAATTGAAAGTGATCCGTGCCTCTTTCTTTTTCCAATTCACCCATATCATAGGCTGGAAGTCGATAGTATGCATGGTAGTGTCCGCATAGAGCTTTCCCATTTTCCGTTCAATGGCACGTTTTTGCGGGGTCATTCCCAATGAGACATTAAACATCCAGGTATCATCGGAGTAATTGAGCCCTACATCCAAGTTATGTCCATTCGTACGACTATGACTCCGATTGCTCAAACTATCCACATATCCTGCTTCATAGTCGGGAGGCAGCTTACCAAAAACTTCCGACTTCGTCAGAGAAGATAATTCATACGTATCACGATTATCACGCTCATAGTTAGTATCCCAGTTATATGCTACCCGGAAATGCATCTTCTTACCAATAGGCTGGGCAAAGGTAATCCCGACTCTCCATGAATTATTTTTTTGAGGCGACTTCAAATACTGGTTACGATAAAGCACCGAATCATTTCCCAATTTATCTTCGAGACGGAAATAAGTAGTTTTGGAAAGCGAAAAGCTTTCATTATCTCCCCACGAATCCGAGTTCAGGATATTCAATGCCAGCGTTGTACCTTTTTCATTCAGACGCCTCATAATACCCATCATCCAGCTATAACGGTTCGACTGATTCTCCGAACGCGACCGGTTCTCACTACGATTCACTTTTATATTTCGAGGAATAGATTCAAAGTCATCAAACAAACTCTCATGACTTACGCCGGGAGGAGCATCAAAGGATGCATTCTGGCTACTGTTTTCATTCCTGTTGGGAGAGATTCCTACATTACCGGTGAAATGTATGCGTGTACGCTTATCCACTTCCCAGCTTCCCATAAAGTTAGAACTAATCGACCGCCCCTTAGAGTTACTTTCGTTAGTAGACGCAGAGTATTGATTACCTGCCGGCAAATACTGTTCCTGATAAATGGAAGAAAGATTTCCGTTCCGGTTCAAATTATAGTTCACACTTCCGGTCAGGGAGAATTTCTTACCGAACTTATGAGTCATATTCATTCCTACCGAATTGTTGATATTATCCTTGTACGTACTATTTTGGTATCTGTTGGTAGACTGTGCGATAAAAGAAAGATTATCTCCGTCTTTACTAAAATAATTCACTTGTCCCTCCAAATCCTTTTTCTGGTTATTCCCGTATCCTACCGTTGCATTTGTCAGCCAGGTTTTGTTCAATTCATCCTTAGTCTGCAAGTCGAGTACATATTTCTTTTCTCCTGAACTAATTCCGGTGAACTCCTCTTCTTTTGATTTCTTATCATATACTTTCAACTTACTAATCAGGTCCGCCGGAAGATTTTCGAGCGCTGTCTTTTTATCTCCGGCGAAAAAAGCTTCACCATTTACATTGATTTCACTGATGGGCTGTCCGTTGTATATCAACGAATTATCTTTCTTATTATATACCAATCCGGGAACACGCTTCACCAAATCTTCCAGATAAGCTCCTTCACGAGTCTTAAAAGCGGCAGCATTGATAACCGTAGTATCTCCCTCCATCACTACTTCCTGCAATTTTCCCGTTATCGTCACTTCACTAATCTGAATATCATCATCTTTCAATACCACTGTACCGATATTCACCGATATAGAGTCTTCCAGTGCCCGGTATACAGATTGCATTCCCATAAAAGAGACTTTCAACAGGTATTTCTTTTTCTTCTGCGGTTGATAATTAAGAACGAAACGCCCATTCTTATCACTTGTTATCCCCTTGATAAAGGCAGAATCGCTCTTCGCCAAAATAACAATGCTGGCAGATGGCAATGCCCGCTTCTCATTACTGCCGGCTTCCACAATCTGCACTCTTCCTCGCACAGTTCTCACTTGTTGAGCATACATTATTGTATGCATGCAAAAGATTAATAAAAAGCCCCCGCATAGTCTGCTAATTTTCATATCAATAGTAGTCAAGTCTAATATTTAATTCTGTCGAAATTATGACACAAAATTAAGGAGTTTTCTTGAAAGCATACTACTTTATCCATTTTATTAAAACTAATTACATTCCAATCACACAAGGTCACAATATATCCAAACAAAAAGAAGACTTCCTTACCAATCAAAAAATATACTTCTTAAAAGGACATTCTTTTCTCGGACAAGGAAGCCTCTATCATTCAACGTAATAGATTATAAACTATATTTTTTACTTAAAATTTTCCGTGAAGAAAACTCCTGCAGGAAAACTATTTTTATTTTTAATATCAGTCTGCAAAACCGGCGACTTAGTAAAATCCAAAATAGCAATATCATTTGTTTTATACTCTGCATATCCTTTTAAAGTCGCAAAATAGACTTCTCCGCTTACTGGATCAACTCCCAAACTATTATAATATATGCCGGCATCTTCCACATAATCTTTTATATTAGCAACCTCTTCTGTCTTATCTTGAGAGAAAATATGCCGATATAACTTAAAGCCGGCATTGCTAAAATAAATAATATCATCTTTCGCAGAAAAGGCAGGAGCAACTCCCCAGCCAGCACCGATGCTGACATCTAATTGATGAGAATCAATTATTGTATAATCAACCGGATTAATTTTTATAATACTTGCCGGACTTGTACACGATACCCACAAATTTTCATCAAACGCCTTAGCGACGCCGGATAAAGCACCTTCGAATGAAATCGTATGTACAACAACTCCATTCTGAATCACGAAAAGCTTTTTACTACCCATTACAAAAGTTTTTTCTCCAACCACAGCCATACGATTTTTCAAAGCTCCGCTAGTGCCTTCAACTAAAGTCAAAACATCTGTAGAAGTATTTAACATATAAACTCCTTTGTTATCACGAATATAGAGATTTTCTCCTACCACAGCCAAGTTAGTCGGCCAAGATAAAGTCGTATTATTATACACTCTCACTTTCTCCAAATTATCTGCATCAGCAATAGTCAATAATCCTTCACCCCCATTCTTTGCGCCATTCTGAGAAAGTATATAAATTCGGTTATCACTAATAAACAAGTCCTGACAGACATTACCGAGCAAAGTCTGATTTACCCGATAATACGCACTATCTACCGCTATTCCTTTTGAATCAACAAAGGTCAGAGTTCCTGTCTCATTACTCATATTTCCTTCATTCAAAACAAAAGCGCCATTACCAAACCGTCCTTCCACCTTGGCAGTCATATTCGTTTGAAAGGTCTCGCCGTTACTGTCTGATACAGTCAAGCCTATAACATACTCTCCAGTCTTAGGTTGTGAGAATTTATATGTTGAAACGGTTGACACTTCTTTTCCATCTACTGTCCACAGATATTTCATTGTTCCTGACAGATTTTCAATCCGAGCATCTAAGTATAATGTATCCAGCTGCGCTAACACATTACTTCCCGATCCGTTCCCAATCAATACAGATGAGTTCACATTATTCTCATCATCACAAGCTGCAAAAGCTAAACTCAAGGCAACAGTTGCCAATACTAAATACTTTCTCATTTTTATCTTCATTATTATAAATTATTTTTTACTTATTTACGTGTATCAATATCAACTCCTAAAATATGTAAGTCCTCAACTCCTGATATTTCAGTGGAGCATTCCCCCAACCACCCATTTCCCTGATTGACTCCAGTATATATCTTTATGAAATCAACCCCGGGTAAATGCACCTTTTGACCTTTTGAATTTACTGCCCAATCTATATCAATAGCAGACTCGTCTTTTGTATTCAATTCATTATCAGCATAACCATAACGGAATTTATACAATACAAAATAACTACCTTGCCCACTTTCGTCAACAGCATTTTGAGGTAAACAAGTTCCCTTAAAAGTTATTTTATCTTCTTTTATCCATTCCGGATAATAACATTGCTTGTGAAATGTATTCTTCACTTTATATCCGGAGTTTCCCTGATTATCTTCCCACCAGATATATTTCTCCCTTTCTTCCGAAGTGGTCGGCTCTTTTTCCGGACGATAGTATGTAATTTCATAGTTTCGATAAGTCTTCACGTCATTTCCAGCAGTTACAGCCTTATCATACCATAATTCTAATGCAGGGTTTTCGTGAGCACTACCAGCAATTTCATACCACTCATCATCCGGCACACCATTCTGATTTTTATCATAAGCTACCATGATCACTCCCGGCTCACAACTTCCTCCCTCCGGTGCATTGATATCAGGATTATCCGCAGAATAAAAAGCATTGCCAAGCACTCGAAAATCACGTTTTCCAACAACATTGGCGATCGTATGATCAAAACCTACCACAACATATCCCCCGAATCCTCCTAACGAAATCATTCCTTTTTTATTATTACCAATAGCAGCCAACACTTTCTCATTCATTGCCTCTTGTGTATCACCTTCCTCATATTCCGGCAACGAATTAGTAAATTGTCCTACGGCCGGAACAAAATCAAAAACTTTAGTGATATAGGCCGTAGCCCCTTCAGGAGTAGGTTCTATATTTTCAAAAGTATCTTCTTCATCACCACACCCTGTGAATACAGTTCCCCAACATAAAAAAACTGCAATGCCCCATGTTAGTCTTAAAATCTTCCTTTCCATTTTTATTAATTATCAGTTAGTTATTGAAATGTTTTCGTTGTAAAAGCAAAATGAGCCGGTATATCTCCTGCCCTGACTTTCCATCTTTTCTTTCCTTCAGGACTAAAGCAATAAAGATATCCGGGCACTACATAACTTTTTGCATCTGTTACAAAAATTTCTTTTGTCTCTGGGTTTACGGCCACCCCATATGGAATTGCAATCTCTGTTTCTGTTCCATCAGTAATAAAATTGTGAGAAACTATTTTATTTTGTTTCACGTCATAAAGAGTATAAGTGATAGTATTACTTTCCGTAACGTAACTCCATTCCACACTTGTCATATAGATAGAATCTCCACTCATACACATCTCACTGGCAGCAAGTCCCAAACTCCCTGTCACACGATCCGTTTGAGTATCTATAATAAAAACATCTGACCCGGTTCCATAATAATCCCCCCTCGAACTCACATATATACGCCCGTAACGATCCAACTTCATACGGTGAAGATTGATAGCCACGTCAATAGTTTTAATAACTTTAAAGGTCTTCAAATCAATGACTGATACAGTCCGGTCATAATCCGGGAAACGGTAACCGCCGGAATTGGCGACATAAAGTTTTCCATCTTTTATTACCATTTCTTCGGGCTGATAACCGACCACCACTTCACGGGTTATAGTCAAATTAGTCGTATCTACTTCAACTATTTTTCCCGGGCGTGCATTAGGGTCTATTCCGACAGGCCCTGCATAAGAACTAACATACGCCTTTCCATCGCTAAAAGTGATATACCGGCAATTCGTTACATCTATTTGCCCCAAGTGTTGCGCTGTTTCCACATCCATCACTTCTATAAAGTTTGAGCAATTAATTACAGCATACAATTTATCCCCATAAATCTGCAAATCATTTCCAACATCTCCCAATTCTTTTACCACAGACGGATTTCGTTCAGCATAAATATTGCGATGATACTTACCGGTAGTACAATCATAAAAATCAAGCGTACATTTATTGCTCCCCATGTTTCCTTCATTAAGAAGATACATTCCTTTGATACGGATCCCCCCCATCGGATCCTTACCAACTTCTATCTCATCAGAAGGTAAAACCGGCAGTTCTCCCCGACAAGCAAACAAACAGCAACTTGTTACTATTCCAAACAAGACATGCAAAAGAATATTCTTCACCATCATATAGTTAAATATAAAATGAATTTAAAGTTAGTTCCGGGCATCGGATAAGACCTTACGACTTCATATTGTTGATTAAAAATATTATTCACTTCCAAAGCCAACTTGAAATCATACTTTTTCCAATTGAAATTCTTTGCAAAAGATAAATCACTTGTATACCAAGGAAGGTGATAATTTTCCGGAGTATTGGCAGAAACATCATAACGTTCTCCCGTATATATAAAACTATAGTTCAACTCCCATGATTTGTATTCAGCATTCAGTATGGCCGAACCACTATGCCAGGGTATATACGCTATTTGCCCTCCATACGTATCTTTATCCAGCTTATCAGTAAAATCCTGTGCTTTTTGGTAAGTATATGACAATCGGCTATCAAACATCCAATCATCACCCAATTTCCAATTTCCCTGCAAAACGACATCCACCCCTTTTATTTTGACAAGCCCCAAGTTAACCATTGTCCAACGAAAGAAATTATTGGTAGGAGTTGCTATTATTTTATTTTCCACCTCATTATAGTATGCATCCAGTTGAACATTTAAAGCTTGCAGCCACGTTCCAGCAAATAATTTCTGATAAGTAAACCCTACATTATATTGATTCGTATATTCAGGTTTTAATTTTATATTTCCTATGAATGTATAATACAAATCATTTAATGTCGGCATACGAAATATCCGTTTATAAAAAGCACGTAAATTAAAATCAATATTCTTGAAAGGCTTATAGGAAGCCATGAAAGTAGGAGTAAATTCCATTTTATTCCCGGCTGAAGTAGTATCCGAAGCAACATTTTCCTGTACGAAAGTTCCTAAAACACTAGCTTGCAACTTAAAACGCTCAAAATGTAAAGAAGTAGCCGCTGCTACTAATGTCGTATTCCGTTGGGGATAAGGAAAATCAGTCAGATTAGCATCCAACTTATTCCATTGATAGTCCGCTGAAAGATTCACATCCCAAAAAGGAAGAAGAGTTACCCTATTAGCCATTGACAAATAAACTTCCTGTTGACGATATGTATTGTCCACATACATAGTAGCCTCCTCTTTTCTGGGATCTGCCAAATAGTGCAAATAATCATACGCATACTTGGTGTTCAACAACAAACTATATACTCCACCGAAATCTTTCTTGAAAGAAGACTGAAAAAAGAAATTTTTATCCCACTGGCGATCTTCATGTGAGAAACGATTCCGAACAACAGCACCAGGATATCCACGCTCCGAATTATAAAAATAAGCTTTCGTACGCCAGTATCCACCTTTCATTTTACCATATAAGCCTCCTTCGGCACGTAAAGCATTCACATCTCCATTGCGACGGACTGCCGTAGTATCATATCCCCCGGCTACAGCATAAGTAAATTTATACTTTCCGGTTGTATACATATATTCGGTACTAAGTGATGCACTCACATTCTCACTCAGTTTTTGTTCCCAAAGCAAAGAGGGATTGGCAACTCCGAAAGATCCCGTTTTAAAGGTCGCTCTTACATGATAGTTTCTATTTCCTTGAAACACAGGTGTTCTTGACTGCAGATAGATAGATCCCGCAGAGCCGAAATCTTTTGCCGGCTGAAAAATTGCACTTTTCTGACCATTATATAAAGTGACAGCTTCCATGTTATCCAAAGAAAAGCGCCCCAAATCAATAACTCCATTCTGAGCATTCCCCAATTCAATGCCATCATAGAACACTCCGACATGATTCGTCCCCATACTTCGAATATTAACGGTCTTCAAACCACCTATTCCACCATAATCTTTTATTTGCACTCCTGAAAAATAACGTATGGCATCTGCAACTGAATGTACCGCCAACTTTTCTAACTTATCTCCTGATAAAGATTGAACAGGAATCACTTCCTTATTAATTTTAGCAGTGACTACTACTTCATTAAGATGATGTAAACTGTCCAGCTTGCTTTGTGCTGACAACCATGAAACCATACTCAAAAAGCATCCTATCCAAAATATCCTAAAATGAATCTGCCCGAACATAATCCTCCTGTTTATTAATTAAAATAATAAACTTTCATAGGGTTACAGCAAGGATGCAATTTTCCACACACTCAAACACATATACGTACTTCTTTCCCGTATAATGGCACATTCAAAAAGGCATATTATTCCCTTCCGGAACTTCACATCATCAATAAAGATGTATTTTGAATAAAAAAACTGCACTCTTCAAACTCTAATCCCAGAAAGTTTCAAGAATTCAACTTTGGCAGGTCTTCTGACTTACTCCATTTTCCTAACGCCCTTCCCATCTCTCCAAAGTGAGACAGTGGATTTGAGTATTGTAGGAAAACTATTGGCGGAGCTTACAGCAGCGGGTCTGTTCAGGATTTACACCTGATTCCCTTTTCACCACTCTTCCGTAGCATCGGACGAGTGACACCAAAATTTCTGTGGCAAATATACACTAAATAGAAATAAATCAGAAGAAAATTCGAATTAAAATAAAAACAAACTAATAATAAGTCCTATCTTTGCCCCCGAGAGCATCCACTATTATTTTTTCTAATTAAAAGCCGTATAAAAGTGAAATCTCCAATCTCAACTATCGCATTACTATGCCTCTTCTTTTTGGCAAGCTGCATATCTCGTAATAAAACATCTCTGGAGGTATTTAAGCAAAATATATATATCCCCGAATATGCTTCAGGATTCAAGATTCTAGGCGCAGAGAATTTTGCCAGCACCCTTATACAGATAACGAATCCATGGCAAGGGGCTAAAGACATAACAATGTCCTATTTCGTTTCACGCAACGGTGAACAAGCGCCCGCCGGATTCAATGGACCTATAATTCCTGCCGGAGCGAAACAAATCGTATGCATGTCTTCTTCTTACATTGCCATGCTCGACGCGTTGGGAGAAATAAACAGAATTGTCGGAGTGTCAGGTATCGATTACATTGCCAATCCTTATATTCTTGCCCACAAAGATTCGATCAAGGACCTGGGACCGGAAATGAATTACGAGCTATTGATCAGCCTAAAGCCTGATGTGGTATTATTATATGGAATAGGTGATGCCCAAACCGCTGTGACGGATAAACTAAAAGAACTCTCTATACCCTATTTGTATATGGGAGAGTATCTGGAAGAATCACCACTCGGCAAAGCCGAATGGATGCTTGTTCTTTCGGAGCTGACGGACAAGCGGGAGGAAGGAATGGAAATATTCAGAGAAATCCCCAAACGCTATTATGCACTAAAAACACTTACAGACTCCGTCAAGCAACGTCCTACCGTTATGTTCAATACTCCGTGGAACGACAGTTGGGTGATGCCTTCCACACAAAGTTACATGGCACAATTGGTAACTGATGCAGGTGCGGATTACATCTACAAAGAAAACACTTCTAACAGTTCCACTCCCATCGGACTGGAAACGGCTTACAAACTGATACAAAAGGCCGACTACTGGATTAATGTAGGCATGGCTTCTACGTTGGATGAACTAAAGACGGTCAATCCTAAATTCGCAGATGCCAAGGCAGTACGCGAAAAAACTGTTTACAACAACAATTTACGAACAACGCCGACAGGAGGCAATGACTACTGGGAATCTGCAGTGGTACGTCCCGACATCGTATTGCGTGACCTGATTCATATCTTTCACCCCGAACTCGTATCCGATTCACTTTACTATTACAGACATCTGGAATGAAACAACCTGATAAACGTACTCCCTTTTTATTCATTACACTGGGTATAGTTGCCATACTGTTATTACTGATAGACATGGCAACGGGAGATACATATATTCCAATCACTAAGGTATGGACTGTACTCACAGGAGGCGAATGTGATGAAATGACACGTAATATTCTCCTTTCTATCCGTTTCATACGGGTAGTGGTAGCGGCTTTGATAGGAATAGCACTCTCCGTTAGTGGTTTACAGATGCAAACAGTATTCCAGAATCCGTTGGCAGACCCCTACCTGCTGGGAGTAAGTTCCGGTGCAGGACTGGGCGTAGCTCTGTTCATACTAGGTGCTCCATTACTTGGATGGGCGGAGTTTCCAATTCTTCAGTCACTGGGTATCGTTGGTTCGGGCTGGATAGGAACTGCTGTAATCTTATTGGGAGTAGCCATTATCAGCCGGAAAGTGAAGAACATTCTCGGTGTACTGATTATGGGAGTTATGATAGGTTATGTGGCAGGCGCCATTATCCAGATTCTGCAATACCTAAGTTCTGCCGAACAACTGAAAATGTTCACACTCTGGTCAATGGGATCTCTTAGCCATATCACAGCCACCCAACTGGGAATTATGCTACCTATGCTATGTATCGGCTTACTGATTTCCGTAGCCTGTATCAAATCGCTGAACCTGCTACTGCTCGGTGAAAACTATGCACGAACGATGGGAATGAACATAAAACGTTCACGCACGTTCATCTTTGTTTCTACCGCACTGCTGACAGGAACGGTCACCGCTTTCTGTGGTCCGGTAGGATTTATCGGCTTGGCAGTACCGCACGTCACACGACTGCTATTCAACAATGCCGACCACCGGATACTTGTCCCCGGCACCATGCTGACAGGACTTATCAGTATGCTTCTCTGCGACATCATCGCCAAGAAATTCCAGCTTCCGGTTAACTGCATCACCGCCTTGCTAGGTGTTCCGGTTATTTTATGGGTAATCACCAAAAACTTGCGTAGATTCAAATGATAGAGCTTAAAGAACTGACATTAGGATATGGACAGCGCACGCTGTTGGAAACCGTAAATACCCGAATCACGGGCGGACAACTCGTCGCCCTGCTGGGACGTAACGGGACGGGAAAAAGTACCCTGCTCCGTGCTATGATGGGATTGGAAAAGCCTCAATCAGGAGAAATTACTCTGCAAGGAAAAAACATAGCTTCATTGAAACCGGAAAAATTAGCCCGGAATATCAGCTTTGTCACCACCGATAAAGTACGCATCGCCAATCTCCGCTGTAAAGATGTAGTAGCTTTAGGACGTGCTCCCTACACCAACTGGATCGGTCAACTGCAACCGGAAGACCAAAAGCGAGTGGACGACGCTATGCAGCTAGTCGGTATGTCCGGTTATGCAGAAAAGACAATGGACAAAATGTCCGATGGCGAATGTCAGCGAATCATGATTGCCCGTGCCCTTGCACAGGATACTCCCGTCATCCTGCTTGATGAGCCGACCGCCTTCCTGGACTTACCCAACCGCTACGAGCTCTGTTTACTTTTAAAGAAACTGGCACAGGACGAGGGCAAATGCATCTTGTTCTCCACTCATGACCTCGACATCGCCTTATCGCTCTGCGACTCCATCATGCTCATAGATAATCCGCAAATGTACACACTACCTACTCAGGAAATGGTGACCAGCGGACATATAGAAAGACTTTTCCGCAATGAATCAGTCACGTTCGATGCGCAGGAGATGAGAGTACGCATCAAATAAACAAACAGATATCCGACAAGAATCAGACTGTGTATAAAATAAATAGGTAGCATTCATTTGGGTTCTATATAAATTCGCTATCTTTGCCCCCGAATTGGTTTCAGATAGCCATATCAACTATCTGAATTAAAAGGGAATCGGGTGTAAATCCCGGACAGTCCCGCTGCTGTGAAACTCTATTCAACTTCTTGATATTTACTTTTACCACTGACCGGGTATGATAGATAGTCAAGGTCGGGAAGGAATCAGGAAGGGAGTCAGTCAGAAGACCTGCCATTCATACCTTAATAGCTGTTTTTACTCGTGGGATAGGAAAATGGCAGACTGTAAAAAAAATAATCGGGTAGTCATGACATCGGAAATGATTGAAGGAGGATAAATTCTCTCTGGCTAAAATATCAAAAGGACGGCATTAAACCGTCATGCTCAATGTGTGCGTATCCCCGCAGAAGTGATTTCTCCGGGGGTACTTTTAGCTAAACTAAATATCATCATATAATAATCACAATGGAAGTTCTAAGAAATTTATTTGAAGGTTACCCCAATCTTTGGGGCGGCGGAGTGGCACACTCCGTACTGATTCTGTCACTAACCATAGCGTTTGGAATCATCCTTGCAAAAATCAAAGTGCGGGGAGTATCTCTGGGAGTTACCTGGATACTCTTTGTCGGAATCGTATTCGGTCATTTCAACATGAATCTGGACGAACACCTGCTCCACTTTCTGAAAGAATTCGGATTGATTCTGTTTGTTTACTCAATTGGCCTGCAAGTGGGGCCCGGCTTTTTTTCGGCATTCAAAAAGGGTGGCTTCACCTTGAATATGCTGGCCATGCTGGTAGTAGTATTAGGAGTAACCATTACTATCATCCTGCACTTCACCACCGGAACTCCGATTACCACAATGGTAGGTATTCTGTCCGGAGCCGTCACCAACACTCCGGGACTGGGAGCCGCACAACAGGCCAACAGTGATTTGAATGGTATAGACGCTCCCGAAATTGCTTTAGGATATGCTGTCAGTTATCCGCTGGGTGTAGTAGGTATCATCCTCTCACTGCTTGCTTTGAAATATCTCCTGCGCATCAATACTGCTCAAGAAGAAAAAGATGCAGAAGTCGGTCTGGGACATCTTCAGGAACTTACTGTACGCCCTATCTCCATCGAGGTGAGAAACGAATCGGTAGACGGTATCAAGATTAAAGAACTCCGCCCGTTACTGAACCGTAAATTTGTTATTTCCCGCATCAAACACCGCGAAGGTGGAGAAACCGAATTGGTTAATTCCGAAACAACCCTACATGTGGGGGATATCATATTAGTGATCTCTACCCCGATTGACGTGGAAGCAATCACTGTATTCTTCGGAAAGGAAATCAAAATGGAATGGGAACAACTGAACAAAGAACTCATTTCACGCCGTATCCTGATTACTAAACCGGAATTGAACGGGAAAACACTCTCACAACTTAAAATCAGAAATAACTTCGGAGCAAACATCACCCGCGTCAATCGTTCGGGAGTAGACTTGGTAGCTTCTCCACAATTACAGTTACAAATGGGAGACCGTGTCACCATTGTAGGTTCCGAACTGGCTGTTGCTCATGCAGAGAAAGTACTTGGCAACTCCATGAAACGCTTGAATCACCCGAACCTGATTCCTATCTTTATAGGTATCGCTTTAGGATGTATTCTGGGAAGTCTTCCTTTCGCATTTCCCGGAATCCCGCAACCTGTGAAACTAGGACTGGCAGGCGGTCCGCTCATCGTTTCTATCCTGATTAGCCGTTTCGGTCCGAAATACAAGCTGATTACTTATACCACCATGAGTGCCAACCTGATGCTTCGTGAAATCGGTATTTCCATCTTCCTCGCCTGCGTAGGTTTGGGAGCAGGCGAAGGCTTTGTAGACACAGTCATTCATGGCGGAGGATATGTATGGGTAGGCTACGGAGTCATTATAACCATCCTGCCACTTCTGATTACAGGATTGATAGGACGATATTATTGCAAGCTGAATTATTTCACGCTTATCGGTGTTCTGGCAGGTTCTACCACCAATCCGCCGGCATTGGCTTACTCCAATGACCTGACCTCTTGTGATGCTCCTGCCGTTGGTTACGCTACGGTCTATCCGCTCACCATGTTTCTGCGAGTATTGACGGCACAAATATTGATTCTGTCGTTGGGATAATAATACCCTACTTCTTGCATATCAGCATACGAATCAACAAAGTGCCTCTTCTTATCTTATTACTATATAGCAAAAATTACCATTTGGTAATTTTTATCTCCTCTCATAAGCCTACCTTTGTCGCCATTTTCAATGACAAAGGTAGAAAGTTATGAAAGATAGTATTGATTTCGGCAGTATGAACATCTCCACGTTGTTCCGTAAGTTACTAATTCCTACAGTACTTGGGATGGTATTCTCGGCTCTGTTCGTTATTACGGACGGTATATTTGTAGGAAAAGGAATTGGCAGTGACGCACTGGCAGCAGTAAATATCACTGCACCGCTTTTTATGATTGCAGCAGGGATCGGACTGATGTTCGGAGTGGGAGCTTCGGTGGTGGCTTCCATTCATTTATCTCAGGGAAAACGCAAAGTGGCAAGTATTAATATCACTCAGGCAATTGCTTTTTCCGCATTGCTCATACTTATCCTGTCTGCTCTGTGTCTTTATTTTATAGAGCCATTAGCCAGATTATTGGGTAGTTCGGACCGGTTATTACCGTTAGCCATAGAATATATGGCATGGTACATCCCTTTTCTCGTATTCTACGAAGTATTAAATATAGGAATGTTCTGCATCCGCCTGGATGGTTCGCCCACCTATGCCATGATGTGTAATGCGGTTGCAGCCATACTCAATATCATACTGGATTATATATTTATCTTCGAATTTGGTTGGGGAATGATGGGAGCAGCTTTTGCCACCAGTCTGGGGACTGTTGTAGGAGGGCTGATGACACTGATTTACCTCCTCCGTTTCTCTCGTACCCTCCATCTATGCCGGATAAAATTAAGTATCAAAAGTCTGTTACTGACTCTTCGCAACATCGGCTATATGATTAAACTGGGAAGTTCTGCTTTTATCAGTGAAGCCTCCATTGCCTGTATGATGTTTCTGGGGAACTACGTTTTCATCCACCATCTCGGTGAAGACGGAGTGGCAGCATTCAGTATTGCCTGTTACTTCTTCCCTATCATCTTCATGGTCTATAATGCCATTGCACAATCCGCACAACCGATTATCAGTTATAACTTCGGAGCCGGACAGCCCGAACGTGTACGAAAGACCCTGCATCTCGCCATTCGGACCGCTTTAATCTGCGGTATCAGCTTTTTCATTCTTACCGTACTATGCTGCCAAGACATTGTTTCGCTATTCATTGACCGCAGTTACGCTGCATTCGACATAGCAGTAAACGGGCTTCCTTATTTTGGAGCAGGATTCATCTTCTTTGCCGTCAACATGATTGGCATTGGTTATTACCAGAGTGTCGAAAGAGGTCAGCGGGCAACAATTATCACTCTTCTCCGGGGAGTAGTGTTTATGTTGATCGGATTCTTTGCGCTCCCTCCGGTATTGGGTACACCGGGTATCTGGCTAGCCGTACCATTGGCAGAGTTATTAACCACTTTCTATATTTTCGGAATTTATTTGAAAGATCGTTTCATTGTCTGCCGACGATAAGTATCTTTGCAATATGAGAACATTCATTGAAAAACTTTGCGATAGATACAAGGTATCAAAAACCGATGTACAGTCTCTACTGAACTGTATGGAAGAGGTGCATTTCAAAAAGAGAGATTTAATAGTACGCGAGGGGACAAAGAACTGTAATCTTTATTTTATCAAGACAGGAATATGGCGAGCCTATTATCATAAAGACGGAGTGGACACTACCATCTGGTTTGCTTCAGACGGAGAAGCTGCTTTCTCCGTCTGGGGTTATGTAGATAATGCCTACTCATTAATAAATATTGAGGTCATGTGTGACAGTGTGGCCTATTGTATTTCCCGAACAGCTCTGAATCAGCTATTCGCCTCATCCATCGGACTCGCTAATTTGGGGCTCCGCCTCATGGATCATCAGTTTCTTCAACAGGAGAACTGGCTTATCAGTTCGGGAAGCCCACGGGCTAAAGAACGCTATCTCAACCTTATCAAAGAGACTCCGGAATTATTGCAATATGTACCTTTAAAACATATTGCGTCTTACTTGTGGATAACTCCGCAGTCGCTAAGTAGGATTCGGGCGAAGATAGCATCTTCTCCGCAATAATACTATGCTTTCGCGGTCTTCACCCCAAAAGCACAATAAGTCAAATAACCCACACAAGCTAAAGTGACAAAAACGCCTCCAATAATACCTACTGTTCCAATCGCAAATCCAATCACCGGAGTAACTACTCCACCTCCGGCAACAGCAGTAATCATCAGCCCTGAAATCTGGTTTGCTTTTTCCGGCCTTGCCTGTAAAGCCATCGAATAAATGATAGAGAATACCGATGAAGCAAAAAAACCGACAGCACCGATACAAATCAGATTTATCATATCATTTTTCACAAAAGCCAGAATAAGCAAAGAGATCATACAGGCAACAATATTCACACGGAAATATTTCATTTCAGCAATACGGGCTAACAAGAAAGCACCCAGCAAAGCACCTACCGTACGGCTTAAGAAATAAACCTGTGGAGCAAACTTCACTTGTTCTGCCGTCCAGTCAAATCGTTCCGCCATCAGTTTGGAGCTGATAAAATTGGTAGCAACATCTACACCGACAATAAAGAAGATACCCAAAAACAACAGCAGAATCGTTTTATCTTTCAAAAGAGAAAAAGTATCACTGATAGAAAGTTGTTGGGTCGCGGCACTAGAATCTTCCCGTTTAACAGGAGTAGCCATCAGCCAAACAGCGGATAATAACGTGATGAACCCTAATATAGGGAAGCAATAATACCATTTGTCGTCTCCAAAGTGCGCTACAGCCAGCAATACAATCTCCGGTCCGACAAGAGAAGATACTGCTTTGATTACCTGTCCTGCCGTCAGACTACTGGTTAATAATCGTTGACCAGTTACTACATTACTCAGTAACGGATTCAGTGAAACTTGCAGAATAGCGTTACCTATACCTAACAACGCATACGCAATCATACAAGTCATGCTATCATAAATAACCAAAGGCAGAAGCATACCTACCACCGTTATTCCCATACTAAGCAAGACCGTATTCTTACGCCCCCATTTGTTCATCTGATTTCCAATAGGAATACCCAAAAACAGAAACCAGATAAAAACTAACGAAGGAACAAATCCGGTCATCGCAGGAGACCAATTGAAAGTACGTTGAACATAATCGGAAGAAATGCCGACTATATCACAGAAGCCCATAACAAAGAACCCGAAAAGAACGGGAAGGGCGGCATATATAGATTTTTGTGTTTTCATTTAACGACTCCCCAAGCTTTATTAGGTGTATCTCCCATTTCCAATATCAATTCACCTCCTTTTAGTAATTCTGATGCCGGAAAATAAAAATGATCAAGTTTCTCCCCGTTTAACACTGCACTTTGAATATATTTATTCTTTCTTGAAACATTTTTAGCAACAATCATGAACTGTTCCCCCCGATTGTAAAGTCTTCCCAATTTAATGACAGTTTTTTCATACAAAGGACTTGCTATCTCATATACGGGATCCATTTTACATCCTCCATCTGTCTGGAACAAACCTATAGCAGCCATCACAAACCATGCACTCATCTGTCCTTGATCTTCATCACCTAAATATGCATTAGCAATTCCATAACCATAATATCTATCAATCACCGAACGGACCCATTTCTGTGTCAACCAAGGCTGCCCTGCCCAATTAAATAAAAAAGCAAAATGCATAGACTGCTGATTACCTTGAACTACAGGAAAATCCCAATATTGATCATTAGGAGCATTATAACGCCATGGTTCACTAGCAGAAAATCCCCAATTCAGCCGATTCACAAATTTATTTTTCCCAATTATATCAATCAGGCCAGGTATATCCTGCGGAACAAAGAAACTAAGTTGCCAAGCATTTCCTTCCACATAATGTATATTACATCCAGATCTAAAGGGATCAAATTTTTCTACAAAATTTCCTAGTGTATCCCTCATATGAACATATCCATTTTTTGGATTAATAGCATTTTTCCACCATGAACCTCGCTGGCTGAACATCTTATAATCTTCATATTTTCCTAATGATTTTGCAAACTGAGCAACTGTCCAATCATCATAAGAGTACTCCAAAGAATTGGAGAATCTCCCTTTCTCAATAGGTACATAATGATACTGTAAATAAGGTATAAGATCTCTGTTTCCCGCAAATCCGCCAGCAACATGTGTAGCAGGAGTAGTTTGCATCTTCTTTACAGCCCTAAAAGCCTTATTTACGTCATAATCCCGAATCCCCATCTGATAAGTAGAAACTATCAACGGAATCTCATGTTCGGCTACCATAACCGGAATATACTTCATACCAGCAGGTCCTTTAGCCAACCATCCATTTGTTTCATATAAAGCTAATTGAGAATTAACCCATCTGGAAGCCCACTCCGGAGTTACCAAATTCCACACTTGATTTAAATTCCAAAATGTATTCCAAAAAGCATCACAACCTAATGCCCTATGATTCGGATCTGCCAGTTTTTGCACCTTTTTATCTGCCGACATCCATTCACCATTCACATCACTCCAAATATTCCGACAATAAGAACGATACATATTTGTATAAAAGCGTACCTTTTCCAGACGATCATTGGAAGTGATTTGTACACGACCCAAAATCTCATTCCATGTTTGTTTCTGGTTTTGTACAATAGAAGCAAAATCCCAACCAAATTTCCTGGAAATTTCTTCTTCCAGATTTTCCGATGCGTTAGCGATACTAACCAAAGAAATACCTGTACGAACTTGAACAACCGGTGTTTGTTTAGTATCAAATTCTACATACAAACCAGCATATTTCAAGTCTTTGCCTTCAATATGGTCCCTATTCAACACCTTATCTTCCACCCATCCTCCTACATTTTTAATAGGGGTATCAAATTCTATGACAAAATTTACAACATATTCCTGATCAGCATCTCCACTCCAGACATTAGGTCGAGGAGATAACTGATGACTGTATCCCTCAATTCGATAATCACTGATTTTTTTTATTTCTACATCCATCAGTTTATAATCATATTCAGTAGGAATCTGAAGATCAATCATTACACGCCCATCCTTATCTTTAGGGAAAGTATACCTTTGAAAAGATGCCCTAGTGGTAGCCGTATTCTCCACCCATATCTTCGTATCAGTCATATACACCTTATAATACCCCAATGGTGCCTCTTCTGTTTTTTTATCTATACGAGATCGATAACCCTCATCCGGTCTTAGTTCATCCCCTACCCTTATTTGAAGTTCGCCATTTGTCGGCATCATGCCAAGCCCTCCCATCGTCCATTCATGTATATGACTAAAACAGCCGATAGTTTCAAAAGTAGGTTGATAGCCTGATTGCCATCCTGCATTTTGATTATCAGGACTCAGCTTAACCATACTAAAAGGCATCCATGGTCCCGGAGCAATCATCCAACGAGAATGTCCTGTCCCTATCTTTGTGTCCACGTAATCGGCACACGATTGCAATTGTTGAGGATTACGAACCACTATATCCGAATATAGCAGATCATTATCAGCCCAAACTTTATACATGCTTTTCTGACGTCCATAAACAGCAGGCATAAGAGCCTCAAATTGATAACGAGCCGTATCCATATCAGCAGAAAAGATTTCTAGTCCGTCCAATTCTACCCTTAGTTTAGGATTTCCTGCCAAATGTTCTGCGTCAATTAACAAAGGCTGATATCTTCGTCCATTTTCCTCTATTTCATAAGGAGCTGGAGAAACACCACGTAAAAATACTTTTTTGTTTAATTTACCCAAGCCCGCCTTTTCAGGCCCCACTAATCGTATCTGGTCAAATACAATCCATCCACCTTCTAAAACTGAAATAACAACAGTGTTTCCCCCTTTTTTTAATTCATCAGTAGGAATAGGAAATATTAATGCACTATTTTTAGCATTCCGTAAATCACCTTCTAAAACTTCTTTCACTCCCCCGTCTACAACAAATCTTTTGTCAACAGAGTTTATTCTAATCTTTACCACTGCCCCTATAGGACTCGCCCCCAATAAATCTACAACCAATTTCCAATCCTTAGATTTGGGAACATTTGCCAAATCAAAAAGAATGGTCGCATCATGCGTCCGCCATCCAGAAGTTCCTCCCGTACCTCCCCACTGATCTGCAGGTCCCGGTAACACATATGGAAAGTCCTTACTTACATCTGAACCTCCAATTAAAAAATAACGATCTTCATATCCGAAATCATTAGCCAGAAATTTTGTATATCCTGAAGGTCCTAATGCAAATTCAGCCGAAGAGTTATTTTTCTCACCTATTTCCCATAATGTTTTATCGGCTCTAACATATAAGACTACAAAAATTATCAACAAAAAAGAAAAAAAAAGTCGTTTCATATGTCACATTATTAAAATTATATATTCTTTATGCCCCTAATACGCGATAGTGAATATTGCAAGCTGTTGATTATTACATATTAATATAGATACTATAAATATTTATCCAATTCATTTAATGCAAACACATAGGCTCCTACAGAAATAGCGACATTAGTAGTTAGCTTAGTTTTCACAACTCCTACATATTTATTCAAATCACATGATACCAAAGTTCCATATTCCGGAACTGGAATTTCCGTCAACTTTTGCGATAAAAAACGGGACAAATCTTCAGAATCGTCCAAATCAAAAACTTCCATCTGTAATCTGGATAAGAAACGACCAGAAAAAGTAGTAAGTTTACCTCTCAACACTTCCAGAAATGAAGGCATTATATATTTAGAGGCTCCGGATAGCCCCCCACCAATCACAACTATTCCATCAATAACCGTTAAAGCATAGGCAACCGCATCTCCTGCAGCCTTTCCCAGAGAAGAAAAACTACCAATGGCCGCTACCTGATTACCCATCATTTTTCCTTCAGCAATCTCATAAATATCTTTGGGGGTCAGACATCTTTCATCCCCTGATATTTCTTTATAAACTCTATTTACAGCACGAATACTGACACTCTCTTCCGCTATTTTATCTTCGTAAAAATAATTTCTAAATATCCAAAGGTCACCGCCACAGCCATTATCGCCAGATAACAACTCATTATTAATAACAACCCCACCACCAAAGCCTGTACCTATGGTAATACCCAACAAATTTCTATATCGTTTTTTACTTCCTGAAGTTTCCAACATTTTATTTATTGCAGGCAAGACTCCTGCAAGCGCCTCTCCATAAGCAAAAAGATTACCATCATTGTTAATAAAAACCGGTAAATGGAATTTTTGTTTTAAATATTCTCCTAAAGCAATACCACCCCGAAAAGCTAGAAAGTTAGGCAGATCACCAATAACACCATTCTTATAATCTGCCGGTCCAGGAAAAGCAAAACTGATTGCTACAGGCTTCCGAGTCAGTCGTTTCATCACCTCCTCAAATCCTTTTACCAATACATCCAAACATCGTTCCAAATTGTCAGTTACAGCTGCCTTACAAACTGGACATATTATTTGCTTACAGCCCTGTATGGCTGAAAACACAAAATTAGTGCCTCCCGCATCAAGCGTCATTACGATTCGTTCATCATGTTCATACATAGTTTTCAAGATATTAGATAATTGAATTATTTCATTATTAAAAGCGTACGTAGGCTTTTATCGTTACACATTCTTTTCCTGCCGATTTACCATACGGGGCAATGGTGTACTCTTTCACCGCAGCAGGAATGATAAATGTTTCCGCATAATGCACCACGAAAGGTTCAAAGGCGTGAGTAGGACTCTCAACGACGGCCTCTTCTCCCTCCAGCAAATTCAGCACATTTACACTGTCGTTTGTGTGATGCAGCACCGGTGACGAGAAACGGTGACGGCGGGTTTCGATAAATTCATTCGGATGCAATCCGGTACGTTCCTCCATCCACCCATCTCCGGAAGCCACTTCCTTAAACTGATTGCGAAGATGTTCATTTACATATTCCGTATCCCGGTTCCAGTTGATTACGCATTTACCACGTTCCACATTGATTGGGCGTGGTTTTCCATCCAGCCCCAGACGTTGCCAGTCCCATAGTTTGAAAGTAAAGAGGTTCGGAGTCGAACTGATTTCAAGCACCATGCTATTCGCACCGGAACAATGGATCGTTCCTCCCGGAATCAGAAAGTGATCGTGTTTCTTTGTCGGAATCTTGTTGACATACTTTTCTGCGTCGAACACCAATTCACCTTTTTGTGCCTTACGCAAATCGTCGATCATCGCTTCTTTATCAACACCCGTTTTCACTCCCAGATAAACTACGGCATCTTCTTCCGCATCTACCATGTAGTAGCTTTCATCCTGTGTATAATACATACCGAAACTATCACGGATAAATTGAGTGGTAGGATGCACCTGCAAACTCAAATTACCTCCACCTATCGTATCCAAAAAGTCGAAACGGATGGGGAAGTCTTTTCCAAAACGGGCTTCCACCGGTTCGCCAAGCAACTCTTTACTTTTCAGTAACACCAAATCGACCGAAGGAAGTTCGAAGCGCACTCCGTTCACCTCAAAATAGAGGCTGTTTTCTTCGGGCACACAGTCAAAGCACCAACCAAAATTTTCGCGTTCACGATCCAAATCGCAAACTTCTTTCATCCATTGACCACCCCAGGGAGCCGGATCGAAGAAAGGAACTACCCGGAACGGCGTGTTCACCGTTGCCTCTACCCCTTTAAAGAAAGTATCCTTATCTATCATCTTCGGTGTTCCGGCCACATGGGTGTCAATCCAGAATTCTACCCTGTCAAACAATCTTTCCTTATACCTATCACATACTCTCCAATCATTGAAATAGCCTCTCTTGTATTGCAAAGAAACGGCATCTTTCCGATTGTCTATCCCTAAAGCTTTTACCTCACGCCGACGGAAACGTTGTTGAATTTCCCAACGTGCCATATCCGCATATACAATCATCGCATCCTGCGGAGCCACCATGGCAGCTCCCGTACCTATTATTACAATAGTATCCTCCGCTTCACTAATTTGCTTTTGGGCAGCAGCCAATTTATCCGCATCCAAATAATCTTCCAGTTTCAAATTGGTCACATAGCCAAACAACACATCTTCTGTCATGAAGCGTTCCGTCAAAGTTTGGATCTCTTGTTCCGGTTTCATCAAATCACGTACATTCATCACCTTTCCGGAGAATTCTTTTGAAAAAGCATCCAGCACTTCTTCTTCATATACTCCAGTATATAAATCCACTGCCAGCACTTTTTTTGTATCCATTCGCTTTTTTAACACAGAAATGACAGCATCCCAACCCTGAACAAGCATCCCCGTCAACTTCGTTGAAGGAAATTTATCATAATTAGCTTTTCTCATATTTATAGTTGTTTTCAATCTTATATGTTCATACATATTTTAAATTGTGCAAATTTATAGATTTTATTTTTATTCCAAACAAAACTTGGATTATTTTTTGATAAATCTTATATTTGCTGGAAATAAACCAATCCGGATAGATATGAAAATAGACCATAGCAGCGATAAACCCCTCCACATTCAGGCAGAAGAGATACTTAGAAGGCTCATAGAATCTGAAGAGTACAAAAACGGAAAGCTATTTCCTAACGAAGTCGAATTGTCTGAACAATTACATATTTCAAGGAACACATTAAGACAAGCTATCAACAAACTCGTGTTTGAGGGACTTCTGGTACGAAAGAAAGGATACGGAACGAAGGTGGTAAAGAAAGGTATCGTAGGCGGAGTGAAGAACTGGCTTAGTTTCTCGCAGGAAATGAAGATGTTAGGTATCGAAATACGTAATTTCGAACTACATATCAGCTTGAAACGTCCGACTGAAGAAATTGGCACATTCTTTAATTTAGGTTCTAATCCTGATGCCCGCTGCGTAGTAATGGAGCGCGTCAGAGGAAAAAAGGAATACCCGTTTGTCTACTTTATCTCTTATTTCAACCCTAACATTCCATTGACTGGAGAAGAAGACTACACACGCCCATTATACGAAATGCTGGAAACTCAATATAATATAGTGGTAAAAACCAGCAAAGAGGAGATTTCAGCCAGACTTGCAGGGGAATTTATCGCAGAAAAGCTGGAAATAAAATCCAGTGATCCTATATTAATAAGGAAAAGATTTGTTTATGATGTGAACGGAATGCCGATTGAATACAACATCGGATACTACCGCGCAGACAGTTTTACTTATACAATAGAGGCGGAAAGATGAAGAGTATGTTCATACATACGCAACATAGAAAGACTATTTTAAAGACCGGAACTCTTATCTTCTTTTAAAATAGTCTTTTTGCATTCCATTTCTTTGCATTATGCTTTATCCATCATCTATCATTTATTATTAAACTTACCAATAGAGCGCCCGGCAAGAATCCTGTCCAGACTTTCATCCACAACACCTATCATCTGAAGTTTGGATAATAAATGATAGTAGGAAGTTTTTCCTACTCCTTCTATTCTTAACAGACTTTTCCAACCTCTTCCCGATACGATTTCCAGTAAATCTTTTACCGTTCGAACATCTTGATTATACAAAACATTACCCAACCGGGTATCAGCTACTTTGCAAACAGGTAATTGAAGTATCCACTCTTCCTGCTCAACATTTATATTCTTATTATTGTCTGCCAAAGATAAAAAACGAGCATTGATAGCACGTTTTCGATAAGTAGCCAATATATCTTTCTTCAGTTTCAATCCTTTAAGTATAGAGTTATAAATTTGCAATGTCTTTTGATAGGTAATTCGATGCCGACCAGCCACTTTTTCTACTGATTCTCCTGTAGAAATAGAATAGAAAATATTGCGGGCAACAGGGTGAAGAATCAATGCTGCCAGTTCACGAATGATTATTTCATATAGCGGTTTACAGGTCTTCTGTGTTCTCAATACATATAGTAGATCATCGTATCTGGAAATGATAAAGTCACGTTCCAATTTCTTTTCTTCTACGATTTTAGAAAGGTAATCTGCTTCTAAACCAAGTCTTTTGTGAGCTTCCAGATAAGCATCCAAACTCTCATCATCCAAAAACAACTGATCGTTGATTCGGGAACTCGTAATGTATCCAAGATTTGCCCAATTCTTTAAAATAGCCTCTTGGATGTCGTGTCTTTCGGACATCTGTTTTGTTGTGAGCCAATTTGCCATAAAAAAACGGAACTAGATTAATAATATTAACTAGTTCCGTACCTTTTATTATAAAAAAGTACGGAGCTGTCACAATCCCGCTAACAGGAGGTAGTAACGGCTACCCAACGCACACGGGCAGACAGCCCGTACCCTATGAAAAGTCATAGAAGTACAGGCGTCTTCCCGGCGTGAGTTAAAAAATCCGTTACAATTTCCTGTTAGCCGAGGAAACGCACAATCGCACACCACAAAGGCATGCTACGTTCCAATGACAAAGGTACAAATACTTTTCGGAAAACAACAAAAGAAAGCCGCAAATGTTTAGTGAAAATCAAAGACAGAATATTGTATAAAAAAAAGCCGGTTATTCGAATCGTTTTAAAGTTTACACAATCCTGTTTTAATGAGGAAACATATCCGGCATCATTTTTTTTCGTGTATTATTGCAGAAGAGATCATCCGGTCTATTTCAATTTTCCGGTAGGACACGTGACTCATAACCTGCCGCTCATTAATGGAGCGAGAGTAGAATTTACCATCAGGGAAAAGGAGGTTGAATTTTATTGTCCTGATAACACTACAGCCCATTCAAACAGCAGAGAAAACAAAGGAACTGTATCTATCAAAACGGTGGGCAAATAAATCTATCTCACGCTTCGAAATTTGGAGCCTCATAGCCAATTGACGCCAACCTTTCATAGTGTCAACTACTTCGGAAATTATTTTTACAGCCATGTCTTTGCTAAGCATATAATCCTCACAAGCATCCAACAAAATCGTCAAATCCGACTCACAAGAAGAACTGGAGATTAGCAAACTTTGCTGTTCATTCAAAGTCGGGTTCATATCATACGCCGGAGAAAGAGTCCACCCTTTGGGAGTTAATAGAAAGCCATGATTACGAAAATGATCATCCGTATTACCCACACAGATATTGAATGCTACTCTACGATAAAGCTCTTGAAGATTAACTTCTACATTCGTACAACCCTGTATCATAAAGTCAACAATATCCAGATAACCATTCCCTGTACCAGCATTAGCTCCATCCATCAATCCAAGCAGAGTCATAGCGGAAGCAAAATGAATGCGCTTTCCATCATCTCTCCGATCAAACCGCTTGGATAAAAAGGTATGATATTTACTTTCTGTAGCAAGTACTCCGGTTGAAGCTACCCTGATTCCAGCTTTCGCTGCCAGAAGATGACAAAAATGTTCCCATAGACCGACATCATAATCATCTTTCCGGGATGGAAATTTAGCGATATACAATATTTCCTGTTCATCAGTCACACTCGCTTTTGGCCGTGCACCTCCAAGAGAGGTACCGGGTTGAATTAGCTGAATCAGCCATTTTTTATCTGGCAAAAGATTCTGTTCTTCACTTTTCTCAATCTCCTGACTGGCATACATCAGTTCCCGGACAGCCGTAAGTGGAGGTATTCGCAATTTATTACTGATATTGATAAAATCACCGTTAGGATTCTCTTTAAAACGAAAACCACCCATCCGAGAAAAGTCATCAATGCCCACTAGATAATCAAATGAAGTCAGTCGACGTACAGCACGTTTTTCTTCTGCTGCCAACAACTGCTCACGTCTGTTCAGTAAAGCTCGTCCCCAGCGATCGGGTAAAGCATCAGAAAAACATCCAAAGATACCTTTGCCTTGTTGGGTATATTGTATTCCAGGATAGTTATTCAAATCTTCACTTAAAAACAAGTCCCCATATTTTTTCAGCCAATCATTACTAAACTGAAATCCATACGTTTCTGAACCACGAAGCACTTCATAGCTCAATTCACCAATCAATTCTATATCTTTCAGCCAATCAAAATCGGCATATACTTCTATCTTTTTCATTGACTAGTTTTCTTTTTAGACGCTCTCTCCCGTTGCTTCAAGCTCAAGTCCTGCAATGCTTTGCCCATTTTATCCTCTTTTGCCAATAAAAGAATATCACCATCCAGCTGCAAAGCATAGAGTACTCTCAAATAAATACCAATAGAAACAGTAGGCAACCCCTTTTCCACCCGTGAGACCGTAAGTTCCGAACAAGTAGCGCGTTCTGCTACCTGCGCAATACTCAAATTCCGTCTCAAACGAGCCAATTTTATTTGTTCGCCTACAATCTGCATTTTCGAAATCAACTTGCGAGGAAGTTTAGTTCCCATCGTACTCTTTGTCATAATCGTAATCTATCATATAATATACAAAGATAAGATTTATTATTTATTATATGATTGGTTGATAAGAAAAAGATTGGATTATTCTATATTAAATATTACTGGATTCTCTCTATTATTTCATCTATCATTTATTATTAGACTTATCAATAGAGTGTCCGGCAAGAATCCGGTCCAGACTTTCATCACAACACCTATCATCCGAAGTTTGGATAATAAATGAGCATTGATAGCACGCTTTCGATAAGTAGCCAATATATCTTTCTTCAGCTTCACCCCTTTAAGTATAGAGTTATAAATTTGCAATGTCTTTCCATAGGTAATTCGATGCCGACCAACTACTTTCTCTATTGATTCTCCTGTAAAAATAGGCTACTTTTGAAACAAGTAGAATTGACTATTTATCGCCTCATCCCATTCACAAGATAAAACAATAGCATTTTTATCTTGTCTACAGGATAAAAAACACCTATATTTGTATCATTGATAAGATATAAAAATCATGAACCCAAAAATTGACTTTAACGACGTCCCAAAGAATTATTTATACTGCACCCACAGCAAATGTCCGCGCCGTAATAAATGCCTACGCTATCAAGCTACGCTCTGTATACCGCAAAACGTTCCTGATTTCCGGACAGTCAATCCCAACCATATAATAGGAAACGAAGACAACTGCAACTTTTTCAAACCATACTGCACTTCACGCTTTGCATGCGGAATAGACCACATATTGGACAACCTCCCCTATTCTACGGCTGTCACCATCCGCAAAGAATTATATTCTTTGATGGGGCGCAGTATGTTTTACCGCATCCGCAACAAAGAACGAATGCTACATCCTGACGAACAAAAGCAGATTGTCGCTGTCTTTCTAAAACATGGTATCGAAAATAAACCAGAATTCGACCAATATATCGATTTATTCGATTGGTAAAACCTTTATCAGAAAGGCTATAAAGTGGCGTTTCCGAATATTCTGACAAGGGATAATACTCACCCCTATGAGAAAAAGCACTCATACTAATGGGAATATATTCTCATAGGTATGAGTATTTTTTCTCATAGGGGTGAGTATCGTTGAGAATTCACCAGCCGCGTACAATATTGATATATAATCGTCCTATTCTTATATTGATAATAACTGCCTGCAATTACCTTTGTTGCCAACCAATTATTTCAGGAAGATTGCATTAGTTAAACAAGCCGTTTTACTTGGTATACTCCAAAAATAATTCATAAGTTTGTTTTGTATTAAAGGAGTCCATTGTATGTATAAGAAGTATATCCCATTTCTTTTATTATTTATTTCTACTCTTTCGTTTGGACAAAATATTCACTTTCAAGCGCTCGGAGTAGAAAATGGTATTTCACAACCTACAGTAACATCTATTTATCAAGATGAATTCGGTATCATCTGGATAGGAACCAAAGATGGCCTGAACCGATATAACGGCACTGACTTCCATGTTTTCCGTCCGATAGAGAACGATAAAAACAGCTTGTACAATAATAACATCGGTACCATCTGCGGTGATAAAAACGGTCATATTTATATCCGGTGCAAATACGCCGTAGTAGAATATGATATTAGAAAAAACACCTTCCATACTATCCGTAATAACAATATCCAGGCCATTGACTACGGCAACTCCCAGTTATGGGTTTGCACGAGAGATTCATTGTTCACCTACAACCGCACAGAAGATAAATTAGCATATTATTACCACCTGGACAGCGCACGCATATCATGCGTCACTGAAGATCATGAAGGCAACCTGTATGTAGGAACCATGAATAAAGGCTTGTACATGATAGACAGCAACAAGAAATGGCTTAATTATCTTCCCGATAAAGATATAACCTGTATTTATGAAGATTCCAAGAAAAACATCTGGATAGGGACTAAGGATGACGGACTTTTCCGGCTAGACAGAAACGGTGTACAAACCAACTACAAGGACGGACCTTATAAAAACAGGCTTTCCAGTAATTATATCCGTTGCATTATGGAAGACAGCTGGGGGAATTACTGGATAGGGACTTTTAAAGGGCTGGACAAGCTGGATGTCTCCACCAATATTACTCATTACAGTGAAGACAACAAGCCTTATAGCCTAAGCAACTCTTCTATCATTTGTATGATGAAAGATCAGCAAGGGACCTTCTGGATAGGTACCTACTATGGAGGAATCAACCTATTTAATCCGGATTATGAAATCTATACCTATTATTATCCGGATGAATCGCAGAAAGGAAAATTGACTTCTCCTTTCGCCGGAAGAATGAAAGAAGACTCCAAAGGCGGCATTTGGATCGCAACAGAAGGCGGAGGAGTGAATTATCTCGATAGAAAAACAAAAAACTTCATCGAATATAAACATAGTAATAATAGTAATTCTCTTACATCCAATGCAATCCAAGCTCTATATCTGGATGAGAAGAACCAGCTCCTATGGATAGGAACGCTAAAGGGAGGATTGGATAAGCTAAATTTGAAAACACAGAAATTCACCAACTACAGACATATTCCCGGCAAGGAGAATACATTGATTAACGATATAGTCCGGAAAATTATTCCGTATAAAGGAAACTTGTTGCTGGCCACCCACGACGGTATCGGTTTATTTAATCCGCAAACCGGAGAATGTACCAAACTATTAATGGACAGCAAACTCAACAACAGGCAGATCATCGATATGCATCTCGACAAGCATGACAATCTATGGTTTTCCTATTACCGGGGGCTGGTAAAGTATAATATTGAAACCCATAAACGGGATGAATACTTTGTTCCCAACACCTCTGGAAGAGTCATAGGAAGCAACCTTATAAATGTACTCTTTGAAGATAAAAAAGGAAACATATGGGCAGGTTCTTCCGGAGACGGGATATTTCTATACCAACCTGATACTAATACATTCAAGTCGTTTAACTCACAAAATTCAGACTTGATTAACGATTATATCCTGGATATAAACGAATCTCTTTCCGGTTACCTTCTGATAGCAAGCAACCAGGGCTTTTCTCGTTTTGACATGGAAAACGAGCGGTTTTATAACTATAACAAACAAAATGGTTTCCCGATGACAGCGTTGAATCCTTACGGATTGTTTGTTGCCCATGATAATGAGATCTTCCTATCCGGTCCTAAGATGATGATATCTTTCTTTGAAAAGGAACTGAATTCTTACGTTAAACCTTATCAACTGAACTTTACTTCATTGGAGGTGAACAATAAACTCATATTGCCTAATGATGGTTCCGGTATCCTTTCCGAGTCTATCTTATATCAACCGCAAATCACTCTGAACCACAACCATTCCATACTCACTGTTAATTTCTCATTATCAAATTATGTATCAGTACTAAGAAATCGGATTTACTATAAACTGGAGGGCTTTGATAAAGAATGGATGAGTGCCGGTTATCGCAAAGGTATCACTTATACGAACCTGAATCCGGGTAACTACAAGCTAATGATAAAAAGCTCCGAAGAATATTCCGGAAGGGAAAGCATTTGCAAAGAAATAGACATTATTGTAAAACCGCCTTTCTATAAATCGACATGGGCGTACTGCTCTTATGTCGTTATCATGATTATTTCTCTCTATATAATAGTGAGTTTCTACTCTTCCAAGTTGAAATTGAGGGCCTCACTTGAATATGAGAAGAAAGAAAAAAAGCAGATAGAAGAATTGAACCAGTCCAAACTCCGATTTTTCACTAATATATCACATGAATTCCGTACTCCGCTTACTCTGATTGTGAGTCAGCTGGAAATGTTGATGGAACGGAATGATATTCAACCGCTAGTATATGGCAGACTGATAGGCATCCATAGAAACACACTGCGCATGAAACGTTTGATAACCGAATTGCTTGACTTCAGGAAACAAGAGCAGGGATTCGAAAAGTTTAAATATAGCAAACAGAATATCTATTCGTTTCTGGATGAAATTTATCTATCCTTCAAGGAATATGCCAGAGGCAAACAGATTATTTTCGAATACTTCAACAAAGACCGTTCATTAGATGTATGGTTTGATGTGGTGCAACTGGAAAAGGTTATTTATAATTTATTGTCCAATGCCTTTAAATATACACCTCTCGGAGGTACGGTTTCGTTGTCAGTACAAGAGTATGAAAACAGCGTTATGATACTTATTTCAGATACGGGAATCGGCATTGCCGAGGAAAATCTGGACAAGATATTCGACCGCTTCTATCAAGTCGACAGCTTGGATAACCAGAAAGGTACGGGCATCGGGCTGGCTCTTGCAAAAAGTATTATCGAAGCTCACCAAGGTAAAATCGGCGCCCGAAGCCGGGAGGGAAAAGGAACGACATTTGTCGTCGAGTTGCCTTTGGGAGACAGCCACATATCGGCTTCACAGAAGATAGAGACTCCTGATATTGATTCATACTGCATCTCGTTACTGAAGATGGATGATGAAAAGATGCCGGAGGAACTGCCGGATGACGACAACTCCGACAGTAAGGAAGAACCGTCGAATAAAATACTGATTGTCGAAGATAACGAAGAGTTAAGAGAACTGCTAGTACGGTTATTCTCCAAAGTATATTCGGTTTATGAAGCACAAGACGGTGAAGAAGGTTTTGAAAAAACCAAAGAAGTGCAACCCGATATTGTGCTTAGTGACATCATGATGCCCAAAATGTCCGGTATAGAAATGTGCCGGATGATTAAGAGTAATTTTGAAACGTCACACATTCCTGTAATACTGCTCACAGCACAGACTGCGGAAGAATTTACTATACAAGGGTTAAAAATGGGGGCGGATGACTATATCACCAAACCTTTTAATGTGAAACATTTGTTTATGCGTTGTAATAACTTGGTGAACGGCAGAAAGCTGTTACAGAAAAAATATGCTAAACAAATGGATAATAATATAGATATTCTGGCAACCAATGGGGCAGACCAGCAATTTATGGAACAATGTGTGGCCTGTATCGAACAGAACATCGATAATCCCGATTTTGACGTGAATATGTTTGCACAGGCTTTAAACATCGGACGCACTAAGTTATTCCTGAAACTGAAAGGAATAACAGGACAGACACCGAATGATTTTATTTTGAACGTCAGACTGAAAAAAGCACAAATGCTGCTGATCCAGTCTGACACTAAAACAATTTCAGAAATAGCTTATGAAGTAGGTTTCAACTCTCCAAGCTATTTCATTAAACGATTCAGGGAATTGTTTGGAATGACACCGGCGCAGTTCCAGAAAGGAGAAGAAAAAAAGACTCCCGAATAAGCACTTTCCAGATTAGCGGTGCTTTATCTGAATTTATCAATACGTGGAATAAATTTATTATCCATTTTAAATACAATAATCATACTATGAAAACAAAGCTATTAGGTGCTTTTGGCCTGTTATTCCCATTATTATTGACAGCAGCCAATATTCAAAGAATAACTCCTGTCACCTCTGATAAGAGTGTCAAGATAGAAGTAGCATTATCAGCAGAGGCAGGTGAACGGTTATTATTTGATGCTACCATTGTCGGTTCACAGAATAAAGAGAAACTATGCAGCTTTTCCAAAGAATATCTCTTTACTCATAAAACCGATACGACAGTAGTACTGGAGACAGGCCAACTGACTCCAAAATTGTGGAGTCCGGTTTCACCTGTACTCTATGATCTGACACTAAAAGCCGGGGAGCAGACTTTTCAGAAGAAAATCGGATTCAGAAAGTTCGAGATGCATAACGGCATCTTCTATTTAAATGACAACCCGATCTACCTGAGAGGCAATGCCATAAATCCACCGGAACGCGGCATACCGGAACAACTGGAACAAAGTAAAGAGTTTGCCCGTGACTATGTGCGATATATGAAAAGCCTCCATATAAATATCATCCGTATCCCTGATAACCAAAATTGGATGGACGTATGCGACGAAGAAGGAATGATGATATTCGCCGGCCGGTACGGTCGCCCCAAACATGCAACCCAAACAGCTCCTCCGAAAGATTTTGAACTATCGCTCAAAACTTATAAGGAAATAGATTTAGGCCCGTTCGCCTCCCATCCTTCTGTTGTGATTTATATCTTATCCAACGAAATGCCTTACGAAGGAAAGGCGGGTGATTTATACAGAGATTTTCTCACCCGAATGTATCAGGAACTCAAAAAATGGGATAATACCCGCCTGTATATATGTAATGCAGGCTATGGTCTGGGGAAATCTGCAGACATTTATGACGTGCACAGATATTGGGGATGGTATTACAACTCTTTTCTTACTTACCTGAATATGCGCGATAAGGATATGTGGCAGAATCCGGGCAAAGTACAGCCGATCACCTTTACGGAATGTGTTGGCAATTATACCGGTATAGACGGACGCTTTAACCTTTGTTCAAGAACCAAACAACCCGGTTCTCAAAAATGCTGGACAGGGCATTTGCCTGATACGGAACAGGCAGAAGCAGCCATGGCCTATCAGGCGTTTGTCCTGAAAAATGCCACGGAACTATTCCGGCGTTTGAGAAGCCAAAACGATTGTCTGGCAGGCACCATGCCCTTCACAATTGTATTTCATAATTGGGATGGAGTGAAATCTTTTGCCGAAATGAAGCCAAAACCGGTTGCCGGACAATATCAACTTAGTTATCAGCCCATATTATTGAGCTGGGAAAACTGGCAATCACAGATATATGCAGGAAACAAACTTTCAGTGGTGGCTCATGTGGTAAATGATGACGATTACTGCAATGCATTGAGTGATGTCCGCCTGCATTGGTGGATTGAACAGGAAGGCAGGAAAGTGATATCGGGAGAAAATGAATTTCCGTTTGTACCTTATTACGGAACCGGTAAATTGCCTCTGACTATCAATATCCCCCCCAATTTGCTTACGGGAGATTATTTATTAAAAGGAGAGATTTATTCCAAAGGCAAAAAAGTGTCATATAATGAAAGCGAATTATTTATAGCCGGAAAGGACTGGAACAGCGCAGTTGATGCAACAGCTACGATTTCCGTATATGACACCACACCGGAACAACAGACTTTGAATTGTTTGAAAAGAAACGGATATTCGGTGAAACCAGTACGTTCAATAACAGAACTCACCCAAAACTCCACGCTTGTCATCGGCAAAAACTCATGGAATGATAATCTTGACAGGCAGACCGGAGAACTGAAAGCATATATCAATAAGGGTGGCCGCATAATTTGTCTGGAGCAGGATAAAACAGACTTCAACCAATCCTGGTCACCTATAAAGATTGAATTTCTGCAGCACAGTAATAACGACCCGGTCTATCTGTCACCTTCTCTGGCATATAAAGACGGAATGAATATTAACCTGGAACGTCCCTATCATCCGATTTTCAAAGGATTAAATCCCCGTATGTTCAGGCTATGGTCTGACTATACATCCTATGATGAGTCGAAGAATGGTTTTCCGGCCATCTACCCTGTAAAAGCCGGTTATGACCTGCAATCACCCTCCATGAAGGATGTAGCTGTTCTTGCCAATTATAGCCGTGCTCTGGCTGCTACGGCATTATCCGAAATATTTATAGGTAAAGGTTCCATCCTTTTATCCGGATTTGACTTGATAGACCACTGCGGAACAGATCCAGTAGCTGACAAACTTTTGTCCAACATGATTCAATACATGGCTGTCAATAAGAAGCACGAACGATATGTAGCCGTAAACGATTCCATTATCTGGGGAGACTATGCCTCCGAACGAGGAATCGTCAATGCTCCCTGCAACGGCCTGATGGTAAACACGGTTCCTATCATTCCTAAGGGACAGGAAGAACTGCCTAAGTATAAAGTGCAGATTGACGAATATGGCTATCAGTATGCAGGTTCCTACGGAGGCTGGAATTCGAAACCGGGAGTACAATACGTTCCTTATGGCAGACGCCCGATGGCCCCATTCAAATTCTCGCGTGGTGGAAGCCCTATAATCGATAAGTCGTCCACTATTGGAGAAGGTTACTTTTATCTGGCACTTCCCCGAAAAGCGAAGACTATGATTACCGTATTGGAGAACCCGGTAGAAGAACCTCTTAATATCAGTCTTTCGGTTGCAGAAGGAGAATGGAAAGAGTATGTTATTCAACCTAAACAGCAGTTGGTTATCAGAACAAATATCTCTCATTTAAAAGACAGTATGAAGGTGATGCTGAAAGGAGACAGGCGTACCATATTGTTAAAGACGATAATAAGCAAATCGAAAAGTTAACTTCCGTACGATGTTACTTCTTAAAAGAACGATTTTTATATCTTATAATGTACAAAAGCAGGATATTTGCCAATGAATTTTAATCAGGCAAACTATGAAACGCATATTATTCTCTTTGTATTTATCTCTGATAGCAATACTGACTTTTGCAACAGACGGATTTACGGTAGCAGATGTCTTTACGGACCATATGGTGTTGCAGCGAAATGCCATAATAAAGATATGGGGAGAAGCTCAAAACGGCTCACTGGTTGAGGTCCGGTTTGCAGGGCAGCTTCAGAAAGTAAAAGCCATTCAGGGAAAATGGCAAGTGACATTGAAGACCGGAGAAGCCGGAGGACCCTATAAATTAGAAGTTATAAACGGTAATAATAAGGTTAGTTTTCAAGATGTTTTAATAGGTGACGTATGGTTGGCGGGTGGTCAGTCGAACATGGAATTCGCTTTACGCAGGGTAAAAGATGCTCAAACGGAAATTAGTTTGGCAGACTATCCACAAATACGTTATTATAAAGTACCGAGAAAATTCTACCCGGAACAGGAAGTGTCCAAAGCATCATGGAGGGTATGTTCACCGCAGACAGCACCGGAGTTTTCTGCTATCGCTTATTATTTTTCCAGAAACATACATAAAGAGTTGAATGTTCCTATCGGTATCATTCAGACTCCGGTAGGAGGAACCACGGTGGAGGCCTGGACAAGCAGGACACTGCTGATGTCGGACAAAGACTTCCAGCCGATAGTACAGCATTATGACAGTATGGTGAATTCTTACGGACCGGACGGGTACGAGAAATTATACAACCGTTATGTTTCAAGCCTGACAGAATATCACCAGCTGAGCGAAGAACAAAAGAAATATATAGACAAACCGGTAGAACCTATGGGAAGAAAGAATTTCCATAGGCCGATAGGGTTGTCCGAGACAATGCTAAACACTGTTATCCCTTACACATTGAAAGGTTTCCTCTTTTATCAGGGAGAGTCGAACACAGCCCGCGGAGCGCAGTACCGCAAACTGTTCCCTGCCATGATAAAGGAATGGAGAACTGCTTGGGGACAGGGAGATATTCCTTTTCTCTTTATTCAGTTACCCAGATTCGAAACGAAAACACGCTATTGGTATGAACTACGTGAAGCGCAATACCTCACCTCACTCCATGTAAAAAATACAGCAATGGTTGTCGCTTTCGATCAGGGTAATCCGAAAGATATTCATCCCATAGTGAAAGACACGGTAGGCTGGCGGTTGTCTCAATTAGCACTAGGAAAAGTTTACGGTAAAAAAGTGGTTTGCCAAGGACCGGAGTTCAAAAAGATGACGAAAACTGCCGATGGCTCTTTGCTACTTGATTTTGCCAATACCGGTACAGGACTCGTTAGCAAAGACAAAGCAGCAACACTTTCAGGCTTCACTGTTGCGGGTAAAGACGGCAAGTTTTATCCCGCTGAAGCAATAATCGTAGGCAAAAATCAAGTAAAAGTGAAAAATAATCTGGTGACAAATCCCGTAGATGTCCGTTACCTCTGGGTGAATAGTGCCGATATGAACTTATTTAATGAAGAGGGTTTTCCGGCAGTTCCTTTCCGTACAGACAAATATCAGTTGATGACAGAAGGTGTCCATATTAATCCTGAACCAAAAATTCCTGACCTTGATTTGTTTCTTTTCATCGGTCAGTCCAATATGGCCGGAAGAGGATATATCACAGATAACTATAAAGGTTATATTAAAAACACATATCTGCTTACTCCCACCGGCAGTATGGAACCGGCACGCAATCCTCTGAATAAATATTCTACGATCCGCAAACGATTGGGTTTACAAGGAGTAGGACCTGCCTATTCATTTGCAAAATCAATCACAGAAAGAACCGGACGTCCACTAGGACTGGTAGTCAATGCCCGTGGAGGCAGTTCAATCAACTCATGGATGAAGGGAGCAAAAGATAATTATTATGATGAAACCCTGTCACGTATACGTCAAGCGATGAAGTTCGGTACACTAAAAGCCATCATCTGGCATCAAGGAGAAAGCGACAGTAATGACCCGGCAACATATATGCCGAAACTACAAGAACTGATAGCCAATTTACGGAAAGACCTAAATAATGAAAAACTCCCATTTATTGTAGGCGAACTGGCAGAATGGAGAAAGAATGGAACATCGGAAACATTCAATGAAATGTTACGCACGGTTCCAAAACACATTCCTTATTCTTATTGCGTGTCATCCAAAGAATTAGTTCCTCTGATTAATGAAAGTGACCCTCATTTCAGCGCAGACAGCCAGATCATTCTGGGACGCAGATATGCAGAAGCTACCTATAATGCTTGTTACTCCGGAAAATAAATACATACCATAAAATACAAAAGATTTATGTACCTTAGAAAATGTTTGGTTTTAGTTTATGGAGCCATGACTATACCTTTTACAAGTATATCAGCTGACAATGTGAATGTAGCATTACATAAACCGGTAATAGCATCCTCACAACAAAAAGAGTTTCCAGCATCAAATGTGACTGACGGAGTCATTTCACGTAAATCTTCCTGGATAAGTGACCCAAATGCCCGTGCTCCGCATATTCTTGATGTCAATTTGCAGAGATATTATGATATTGACAGGGTAGTTATCCACACAGGAATCCCTGAATCGGAAAAGACAGAACAGGAGAAGGGAAAAGCTCCCGGCTTCTGGGCAATGAAGAATTTCAAGATTCAATATTGGGACGACGCAAACTGGACAGACTTACCCAATACGGAATGTACAGAAAACAGGCTGGACAAAATAGAATTCACATTTACTCCACAACTTACTACTTTCCAGCTTCGACTAATCTCTACTGATGGGGAACCTGTTACCATCAATGAGTTTGAAGCATATGGCAAAGAAAAGAAAAATATGATTGCTCCTGTTATTCAGAATGAACTGCCAGACAGAGTTCATAAAGAATTTCCTAAGGACATGCTTGTAACAGTCAATAAAAATGTAGTAGGAAATACCATGAAATACGTGGCTTACAATCAAGGATATTATATGCCCGGCAGCAACATATCAGGTTGGCTTGAATATTCCAATGTAAACAGTTTACGCGTATGGACATCTATGAATGATTATGTACCCGAAGAAGCTGTGAATTATCAAAAGAACCTGAATACACTAGAAGAGTTTGAATCGTACAAACATGAATTACGAAGCAATCCCGAAAAAAATAACTTCATCAAATGGAAACCAATTTTGGAAAGATGTCGCAAACAACAATTCTCAACCAATTCAATGGTATTTGAATATGCTTTACTAGAATTGAAACGTTTGAACATAGATGTAGTCCTACAGATGAATTCAACAGACTTTGACAATACATGGAGCAATAAATGGAAACAATGGCAACGTTTTTATGCCCTGGCATTTTATGCAGCCAAAACGGGTGACGTGACAATGTTCGCCATGCAGAACGAACCTAATCACCGACATTCCGGTCCGATGAAAATCACACAATATGTAGATGCCATGAAAATTGTGTCAGATGCTATATATTGTGCTATACAGGATGTAAACAAACTCTATGGAAAACATCTGAAATCACGTTTTGTAAGTCCTGTTACGGCAGGCTCCAACGCTAACTGGTGGGCGGAGGTTGTGAAAAGCCTGCGTATTGATTATCGGGGATTACCTTCCGACAGAGACTTGCTGGACATATTCTCGACACACTCTTATAATCTTCCGGCAGCAGGATATGTATCCAAGGTTTCGGACATACGGAA